>ULTP01048452.1_pt1 | contig 14322 bp, 10 predicted proteins | sample 1957721 | NCBI WGS metagenome assembly ULTP01 (sample SAMEA4835737, study PRJEB28245) | human gut metagenome | biome: gut microbiome; material: fecal sample | place: Denmark | collected 2008 | reverse complement strand
GACGTGTGCTCCGATGTATTTCATGGTTGCGTTTTTGCGGTGTTTGGTTGACGATTAACAGCCGTAAAGTTAATGTATTTGCAAATAAATTCCTAAATTTGCAAGGTGTTGTTTCAGTCAACTGCTTCATTATGAAATACATTGCTCCGTTGTTGCTGCTCGCGGCCCTCGGCCTGGCCCTTCCGGCCGCCGCCCAGATATCGATTGACGAGGTGAATGCCGAAGAGGAGGAGGTGACCTTCCGCGACGAGCTCAAGCCCACGTCGGTCGACCTGACCTACTTCAACCGGGCACGCTACCGCGCCGAGCGGGCCGCCATCCGCAAGGAGCGCAACTACCTCGAAATAGGCTCGAGCCTTCAGGGTACGCTCTCCTCCTACAACGACCCGTGGATTGCCGTCTCGGGCGGTGACAACTCCATCGCGCTGATGGCGTCGCTCTACCTGCGCCACACCTTCACGAAGAACCTCTTCTCCATCACGACGACCGTCGACGCCATGTTCGGCTACAACCGGATGAAGGTCGAGACGACCGACGCCGAGGGCAATACGACCAGCAACGGCGTCTGGTACAAGAACCAGGACGAGTTCGCCATCTCGGTGGCCCCCTCGTTCAAGATGTCGAAGAACTGGTCCTACGGTTCGATTTTCAAGTTCCGCAGCCAGTTCGCCAACGGCTACATCTCGCGTACGCAGCAGACGCCCACCGACCTCAAGAGCACCTTCATGGCGCCGGGCTACCTCGACATCTCGTTCGGTATCACCTACAAGTGCCCCAAGCCCAAGTTCCCGATTTCGGTCAACCTCTCGCCGCTGGCCCTGAGCGCCGTCTTCGTCGAGAACGCCGACGTCCGCAACAACGTGGTGACCGATGACAGCAAGCCGGGCTGGGAGGCCTACGGTCTGGCCTACGCCGACAAGACGTCGAAGTACGAGGGCGGCTCCTCCATCCAGCTCGATTTCGACCGCTCGTTCGGCAAGAACGGCTTCCTGCGCTACCGCACGACGCTTTTCTCCTTCTACGGTTGGATATCCGACATCGGCGTGAAGAACAAAATCAGCGACTACTCGTCGTGGAAGAGGGCCTACGACGCCTGGAACGGCATGGAGAACAAGGACCCCAAGCAGAAACCCGTGCTGCCCATCCATCCGACGGTGCGCTGGGAAAATACGATTGAAATCAAGGCAACAAAATTCATCGCCACAACGTTGACATTCCAGCTCTACTACAACCGGGCGCAGAACGTCGACGTGCAGACGCAGACGCTGCTGAGTGTCGGTCTGAGCTATACGTTCAAGAACAAGTAATACCAAAACCGCAGTTCCGGCCCCGAGGGCCGGAGTCCGCTCCCGACGGTGCGACCGTGCGGGGGCGGCTTTGCATCCGAGAACTATGTACAAGAATTCGAAACGCACCGTGATTTTCCCGCTGCTGCTGGCCGCGGGGGTGGTGCTCGGGCTGCTCATGGGTCAGTTCATGGGGCGCAACAGCGTCGAAGCCCGCATCAAGGGGGTGCTGAGCCACATGGCCTTCCCCAACAACAAGCTCACCTATACGCTCTCGCTCATCGAGAACCAGTACGTCGACTCCATCTCGATGGATTCGCTTGCCGAGCATGTCATCCCGCTGCTCGTGCGCGAACTGGACCCCCATTCGGTCTACATCCCCGCCTCGGAGATGCAGGCGCTCAACGAGCCCCTCGAGGGTGAGTTCGACGGCATCGGCGTGGTCTTCAACATGGCCACCGATACGGTCATCGTGCTCAACGTCATCCCCCACGGTCCGAGCGACAAGGCGGGGGTGCGGGCCGGGGACCGCATCCTCGAAATCGGCGACTCGCTCGTGGCCGGACGCGGCATTCCGCAGCAGGAGGTGGTCAAGATGCTGCGCGGTCCGCGCGGCACGAAGGTCCGTCTGGGGCTGGGCCGGCAGGGGATTCCCGACCTGGTTCCGGTCGAGGTGGTGCGTGACGTGATACCCATCCGGAGCGTCGAGTCGGCCTTCCGCATCGCCGACGGCATCGGCTACATCCGCCTGGGGCAGTTCGCCCGGACGACCCACGAGGAGCTGGCGCGGGCGCTCGACACGCTGCGCGGCGAGGGGGTCCGCAAGCTGATTTTCGACCTGCGCGGCAACTCGGGAGGCTTCCTCGACCAGGCGATTCTGGTGGCCAACGAGTTCCTCCACAAGGGGCAGCTGATTGTCTATACGGAGGACCGCCACCACGAGCAGCTGCGCCAGTATGCCGACGGCACGGGGCGCGCCCAGGATATGGAGGTGGCGCTGCTCATCGACGAGGGGAGCGCCTCGTCGAGCGAGATTCTGGCCGGCGCGCTGCAGGACAACGACCGGGCCACCATCCTCGGCCGCCGCTCCTTCGGCAAGGGGCTCGTCCAGCGGCAGATACCCTACAGCGACGGCTCGGCGCTGCGGCTCACCACGGCCCGCTACTACACGCCGACGGGCCGCTCCATCCAGAAACCCTACACCATCGGTGACGACGAGGATTACGAGGCCGACCTGTGGCACCGCTACGAGAACAACGAGTTCTTCACGGCCGACAGCATCCACTTCGCCGACTCGCTCAAGCGCATCACGCCGGGCGGCAAGGTGGTCTACGGCGGGGGCGGCATCATGCCCGACATCTTCATCCCGGCCGATACGACCGACGTGACCCCCTACTACGTCGAGGTGGCCGGGCGCAACATCCTCTACCGCTATACGATTGAGTATGCCGACCGCCACCGCGACGCGCTTAACGCCGTGCGGAGCGTCGACGGTCTCAAGGCGCTGCTCGACTCGGACCGCAACCTGGTCGAGGATTTCGTCCGCTACGCCGCCCGCAAGGGGGTTGCCCCGCGGCGCGGCGACATCGCCCGCTCGCGAAGGCTCATCGAGGCGCAGCTACGTGCCTACATCGGCCGCAATACGGCGCTCGAGGATGACGGCTTCTATGCCAACATCTATCCGGTCGACAACGTGATTACGGCGGCTATCAAGGTGCTCCGCGATTCGACGCAGCAGACGGCGGCTGCTCCGGCCGCTGCTTCTGCCGCAGTCCCGACGGCATCGGAGGGCTCGGCCGAATCGGCTGCTGCCTCGGGCAGGTAGTGAGCTGCACGGCCGTTTCGGGCAAACGGTAAGCCTTAGCCGCGGCCGGGACGGTGCGGCTCCGAAATATGGCGCGGCTCCGGAACGCGACGCGGCGACGGGGAAACCGCGCGGCTCCGGAACGCGTCGCGGATGCGTAAAGGCGGCGCAGATACAAGCAGATACAAAAAGAGCGGCGGCATCGCTCCCTTGAAGGGAAGGATGCCGCCGCTTCTTTTTATCGCCTTATCGTCGGGTTCCGGCGGGGCCGTGAACCTTGCAGCGCCGGTTTAGAAGAACTTCACCTGCTTGCCCTCGATGGCCGTGAGCAGGTTGTTGGCGGCCGAAGAGGCTCCGATGCGGAAGAGCTCGGTCGTGAGCCACTCCTTGCCCAGAATCTCCTCGACAATCGTGTAGTAGAGCACCGCCTCCTCGGGGGTGCGGACACCGCCGGCAGCCTTGAAGCCCACCTTGCGACCCGTGCGGGCGTAGTAGTCGCGAATCGCTTCGCACATCACCACGGCAGCCTCGGGCGTGGCTGCCACGTCAATCTTGCCCGTCGAGGTCTTCACGAAGTCGGCACCGGCGAACATCGAGAGCAGCGAGGCCTTGCGAATCAGCTCCGGCGTCTTGAGCGCCCCCGACTCGATGATGACCTTCAGCACGATGTCATCGTCCATCTCCTTGCGGATGACCTCCACCTCGTTGGCAGCCTCGTCGTATTCGCCCGTGAGCATGTGGCCCACGTTGAGCACGATGTCTATCTCGTCGGCGCCGTTCTCGATGGCCATGGCCACCTCGAGTGCCTTTACCTCCAGATAGGTCTGCGAGGCGGGGAATCCGCCGGCCACGCTGGTGATGCGCATCGGCGTGCCGTCAACGGCCACCCCGACCGTCTCGACGAACGAGGGGTAGATGCAGATGGAGGCGACGTTGGGGATGTGGGGGAATGCCTTGTAGAACTCCACGGCCTTGCGGGCAAGCTCCGTCACGGAGGTCACCGAGTCGTTGCACGAGAGGGTGGTGAGGTCGATGGCCGAGTAGCAGAACTTGTAGACGTCGGTCGTGGCGTTGCGGGCTGCGAGGCCCTTGATGCGGGCGACCTCTTCGGCAACCTGAGCCTCGCTCGGTGCTGGGGCATATTCGTTGAGGTGATTGGCGTATTCCATAGGTACAGTCGCTAATTTTTACAAAAATAGGAAAATAAATCGAGACGTCGGGCACATTGCGGGTGAATATTTTCGTCCGCGGCGCTCTTTTCCCTCATTGGACCCGGAAGCGGTCCGGAGGGGTTGTTGCGAGCGTGTCGGTTGGGGTGCCTTGGACCGGACGAGTTGGCCCGAGCGGGTTGGTCTGGACGGGCTGTCGCGAGCGTGTCGGTTTGGATGCCTTGGACCGGACGAGTCGACCCGAATGGGTTGGTCCGGAGGGGTTGTTGCGAGCGTGTCGGTTAGGGTGTCTTGGATTGGACGAGTCGACCCGAATGGGTTGGCTCGGAGGGGTTGTTGTGAGCGTGTCGGTTTGGATGCCTTGGAGCGGACGAGTCGACCCGAATGGGTTGGTCCGGAGGGGTTGTTGCGAGCGTGTCGGTTTGGATGCCTTGGAGCGGACGAGTCGACCCGAATGGGTTGGTCCGGACGGGTTGTCGCGAGCGTGTCGGTTGGGATGCCTTGGGCCGTCCGAGCCGACCCGAATGGGTTGGTCCGTGCACGGTTTGGATTCGTTCATTTTGGTTCGAGACGGCCGTTCCCTGCCCGCTTTTCCCTGCGCTCCGGGCCGCTGCCTTCCGTGCTTTGTTCCGCTGTCTCCTATGCCTCGCCCGCACCTCCTTGTACCCGGGCGTTGCCTTCCTGTGCTTCGGACTGCTGCCTTTCGTGCTTTGTTTCGCTGTCTCCTATGCCTCGCCCGTTCCTCCTTGCACCCAGGTCGTTGCCTCCTGTAGCCCACGGCCCGCTTCTCTCAGTCCACGGCCCCGCTCTTTCCTGTTCTTCGGCCCGCTCTTTCCTGCCCTTCGGCCTGCACTCTACACCCTCCTGCACCCTCCTGCTCCTTTGCCCACGCTTTTCTGCGCTTCGGCCCGCTTCCTCTTGCTCTCCTCACTCTGCCCGCGCTCCTCCCCGTGCAAAAGAAAACCCCCGAAGGCCTGGCCTTCGGGGGTTTCCGGTTATTGTCGGTCGCGAATTACTTCGCAAGAGCCTTCAGGTTGACATCCTTGGCTGCCTTGTCGGCCAGCTTCGGGTTCTTCGAGATGGCGCTCTTGAGCTGTGCCTCGGCTGCGGTGAGGTCACCCTCCTTGACAGCGATGACGGCACGCAGGTAGTCTGCCTCGGCCGAGTTGTCCTTGGCAATCGACTTCTTGGCACCTGCCAGGTCGTTGTTCATCACCTGAGCGATGGCAGCGTTGTAGCCCTCAAGACCGTTGGCAGCGCTCTTGTAGTCGCCCTGAGCGGCGGCCAGAGCAGCCTTCGACTGTGCGTCGGCAGCCTGAGCGTACTTCTTGGCCTCGGCCGTGTTGCCGTTCGACAGGTTGGCCAGCACGAGGTTCTTGTTCAGCTCGGGAGTGGTGTTGCCCAGCTCGGCAGCCTTCTCGAACGACTTCAGAGCGGCAGCCTTCTCACCGGCCTTCTCCTGAGCGATACCCAGGTTGTTGTAGGCGCGGGCGTCGTTGTAGGTCTTGGCGGTGTACTCCAGAACGGCAATCTGTACGTTTACATCGTCGGTCAGCGACTCGGCGGCGTAGAGCAGCTCCTCGTTGGTGAGCTGGTCGTACTGCTTGTTGTTGACGAAGGCCATAATCTCGGCATCGGTCTTGCCCTGGATGTCCGACGTGTTGATAATCTGCGAGCGGCGCAGCTCGGGCAGAACCTCGGTCTTCAGCTCGTTGAATACCGACGAGAGGTTCTTAATCTGAGCCTCACGCTCGGCGGGCGAGTTGTACATCTTCAGCACCTGGAGAATGAGGTCCTTGTCCTTGATGTCCGACTTCTCGACCAGCTCCTTGAAGCCGTCCCAGTCCTCACCGTAGGCAGCGGCGTCCACATCCAGACCCGAGTCCTTCAGCAGCTTGGCCACAACCTTCTTACCCGACTCGCTGCGGGCCTGCGAGAGCTTGTCGTTGAACTTCACCGGACCATCGGGCGAAGCATAACCCTTGACGGCGATGCTCTGCGAGATGCGGTCGTTGCCCAGCTGCTCGTCCACGTTGGCCTTGAATGCCTCCAGGTCGGCCTTCTCCTCGTTCTTCTTCGTTACCTTCGACGAGTTGATGGCGTAGAGCAGGTCGGTCTTGTCGACAACGGTGGTCACCTTCTTGTAGTTGTTGGCCATCGGAGCCATCAGGTCCGAGTACTTGAGGTCCTGCTGCAGGGTGTTGACACCGTAGGCAACCGTCAGACCGAACTCCTTGGCAAGAGCGGCCTTGGCAGCCTCGTCGTCACCGGCCAGCACGGCAGCCTGCTCCTTGGTGGGCAGCGCGCCGTTGTTCAGGTTCACGAGCGTGAACTCCTTGCACTTGCCCTTCGGGCACTTAATCTCGGCACGCAGCTGGAGCATGCTCTGGGCCATGCGTGCGTCGTAGGGGAACTCCACGTGCAGCGTGTAGTTGCCGCCGTTGTTCTTGTCAACGACCGTGTAGTTGTCGTCAACCTTCGAACCCTGGAAGTATTTGGTCGTACCGGCAACCTCGCCGCCCTCGAATACGAGTACGGGCGTTACCTTCAGCACGGCTTTGGCGTTGAAGTACTCTACGGGGAAAGTAACCGTGACGTCGGCGGCAACGACGCCGTTGTTGAGGGCCAGAATCTCGGGTGCGCAGGTCACGTTGACCTCGTCCTGATGCTTGGCCATCTTCTTGAAGCAGTTACAGCTCGAGAACGCCAGCGAGGCGGCTACGAGTACAACGCTCAACTTAAAAAGATTTTTCATAGCGAACTAAAGATTAATGTTTAATGTTTTTTCGTTCTTGCTTGCCGGTCGTTTCCGGCCGGAGAATGAACCGTTTGGCTCTTCTTCGTCCGGGAACAACGCAAATATAGAAAACTCCCGCTAAATGTGCAACATTTCGAAGAAATTTTCACCGAATGCCGCTACGCCCTGCCGGGCCTCCGGAGAGGCCCCGCAGAGTGTTCTGCGGGGGTCGGGGCTCAATCTTACTTCTCCTCGGGACGGCGCTCGCGGTGGCCGCGGCGCTCGCCGCGCTCCTCGCGCGGGCGGCGTTCACGCTCGACCCAGCCCTCGGGCTTGGGAAGCAGCGCCTTGCGCGAGAGCTTCAGCTTGCCCGTCTTGGGGTCGACGCCGATGAGCTTCACGTCGATTTCGTCGCCCTCCTTCAGGCCCGTCTCCTCCATCGTCTCGAAGCGCTTGTAGTCGATTTCCGAGATGTGGAGCAGCGCATCCTTGCCCGGCATAATCTCGACGAAGGCGCCGAAGGCGACAATCGAGCGAATCTTGCCGTGGTAGGTCTCGCCCACCTCCGGAACGGCCACGATGGCCTTGATGCGGGAGAGAGCGCCGTCGAGCGCGGCCTTGTCCTGGCCGAAGATGTCGACAATGCCCTTGTTCTCGACCTCGGTGATGGTGATGGTCGTGCCGGTGGTCTTCTGGATGTCCTGGATGACCTTGCCGCCGGGGCCGATAACGGCACCAATCATATCCTGCGGGATGGTAATCTGGACGATGCGCGGTACGAAGGGACGGTACTCGGCGCGCGGCTCGGCGATGCACTCCGTCAGCTTGTCGAGGATGTACATGCGGCCTACGCGGGCCTGCTCAAGCGCCTTGGCCAGCACCTCGTACGAGAGGCCGTCAACCTTGATATCCATCTGCGTGGCGGTGATGCCGTCGCGCGTACCCGTTACCTTGAAGTCCATGTCGCCCAGGTGGTCCTCATCGCCCAGGATGTCCGACAGCACGGCCCAGCGGCCCGTTGCCGAGTCGGAAATCAGACCCATGGCAATGCCCGAAACCGGCTTCTTGAGCTTCACGCCGGCATCCATCAGCGCCAGCGTGCCGGCGCAGACCGTAGCCATCGACGACGAGCCGTTCGACTCGAGGATGTCCGATACGACGCGCACGGCGTAGGGGTTCTCGTCGCCGACGGGAACCATCGGCTTCAGGGCGCGCCATGCCAGGTGGCCGTGGCCGATTTCGCGGCGGCTCAGACCGCGTGCTGCCTTCGCCTCACCCGTCGAGAAGGGCGGGAAGTTGTAGTGGAGCACGAACTGCTCGGTACCCTGTACGAGCACCTCGTCCTTGACCTTCTCGTCGAGCTTCGTGCCGAGCGTCACCGATGCGAGCGCCTGCGTCTCGCCGCGGGTGAAGATGGCCGAGCCGTGGGCGGCGGGCAGGTAGCCCACCTCGCACCAGATGGGGCGGATTTCGTCCGTACGGCGGCCGTCGAGACGCTTGCCCTCGTCGAGAATCATGTTGCGCATGGCCTTCTTCTGGACGTCGTCGTGGAAGTACTTGTGGATGAGGGGGGCCTTCTCGACGAGCTCCTCCTCCGTATAGCGCGATGCGAACTCGGCCTCCAGGGCGTTGAAGGCATCCTCGCGCTCGTGCTTCATCGTGCCGCTGGTGGCGATGGCGTAGGCCTTGTCGTAGAGCTCGCGGATGATGGTCTGGCGCAGCTCCTCGTCGTTGACCTCGTGGCAGTAGGTGCGCTTGACATCCTTGCCCAGCTCCTTCGAGAGCTCAATCTGTACGGCGCAGTGCTTCTTGATTTCCTCGTGCGCGAACTTGATGGCGCCGAGCATCACCTCCTCGGAGACCTCCTTCATCTCACCCTCGACCATGAGGATGTTGTCAATCGTACCGCCGACCATGATGTCGAGGTCGGCCTCGGGCATCTGCGAGAAGGTGGGGTTGATGACGTACTGGCCGCCGATGCGGGCCACGCGCACCTCCGAGATGGGGCCGCCGAAGGGGATGTCCGATACGGCGAGGGCGGCCGAAGCGGCCAGACCCGCCAGTGCGTCGGGCTGAATATCCTTGTCTGCCGAGATGAGGTTGACCGTCACGTATACCTCGGCGTGGAAATCCGCGGGGAAGAGCGGGCGCAGGGCGCGGTCAATCAGACGTGCAACGAGAATCTCGCTGTCGTTGGCCTTGCCTTCGCGCTTCATGAAGCCTCCGGGGTAGCGGCCCGCGGCGGCATATTTCTCCTTGTACTCCACCTGAAGCGGCATGAAGTCGGTGTCGGGTTTTGCATCCTTGGCGGCAACGACCGTGGCCAGGAGCATCGTGTCTCCCTGCTTCACCACGACGGAGCCGTCGGCCTGTTTGGCCAGTTTGCCCGTTTCAATCTCAATCTGGCGACCGTCGGCCAGCGTGATGATTTTGCGGACTGCGTTGTACAGCTTCTTTTCTTCCATAAAAATATCCTAAATGTGTTCGAATTGTCCTAAGCAAATGAAGGCAATCCCTCGGTGGGGAATTGCCCTCATTCGGTTCCTCGCGACTACTTGCGGAGGTTGAGCGTCTTGACGATGGCGCGGTAGCGCTCGATGTCCACCTCCTTGAGGTACTCCAGCAGCTGGCGGCGCTTACCTACCAGACGCAGCAGTGCGCGCTGCGTGCCGAAGTCGTGCTTGTTGTTCTTGAGGTGCTCAGTAAGGTGGCTGATACGGTACGAAAACAGGGCGATTTGGCTCTCGGGAGAACCCGTGTCCTTGTTAGACTTGCCGTACTGACCGAAAAGCTCTTGCTTTTTCTCAGCTGTTAAATAAGCCATTTTGATAAAAGTTTATTTAGTTCCACTCTACGACGCATCCCCCTTACCGTGGATAACGCCAGAGCGTCCGACAAAGGTACGAATATAATTGAGAATTAAGAACTAAAAATGAAAAATTATTGTTCGCCCGACGCTTTTCTCCGGCAAAAGGGCCGAGATATGCCGGAAAATATTATTTTTGCCATTAGAATGAGGAACTTTATGCTCAAACCGTTCATGCGCGCGGCGGCGGCCGCGCTTCCGCTCCTTGCGCTCCTTGCGGGGAGCTGCAACTCCCCGGCGCGCTACGTGACCGTCGACGGGACGATGCTCGGAACGACGATGCACGTGGTGGCCGACGTCGACCCCTCGGCCCGCCAGGAGCTCTACCGCGCCGCCATGCGGCTCGACGCCGAGGCCAAGGCCTCGATGTCGATTTTCGATTCGACCTCGCTGCTGAGCCGCCTGAACCGCAACCTCACCGACTCGGTCGACCGCCACATCGCCTTCAACCTGGCGCTGGCCGACAGTATCGGCCGTCTGAGCGGCGGCCGCTACGACGTGACGGTCAAGCCGCTGGTCGAGGCGTGGGGCTTCGCCGGGCGCGAACGCACGCTCCATCCCAACCTCGACTCGCTGCTCGCCTTCGTCGGCCGCGACAAGGTGCGCATCGTCGACGGGCGGCTCGTCAAGAGCGACCCGCGCGTGCAGCTCGACTTCAACTCGGTGGCCAAGGGCTACACGGTCGACCTGCTGGCGCAGCTGGTCGAGCAGCTCGGCGGGCGGAACTACATCGTCGACATCGGCGGCGAGGTGCGCTGCCGGGGCGTCAACCGCGAGGGCGACCCCTGGCGCATCGGCATCGAGACCCCCTTCGACGGCAACATGTCCGACGGGGCCTACCTCCAGAAGCGGCTCTGCATGAGCTCGGGCGGCCTGGCCACCTCGGGCAACTACCGCCGCTTCTACCGGACCGACGACGGCCGGAAGGTGGCCCATACGATTGACCCCCGCACGGGACGCAGCGTCATCTCGCGGCTGCTCTCGGCGACGGTCGCCGCCCCGACCTGCGCCGAGGCCGACGCGCTGGGGACGATGTTCATGGCCCTGGGGGCCGACGACGCGCTGCGGATGGCCGACTCGCTGCCCGGGCTGAAGGCCTACTTCATTCTTGCGGGGCAGGGCGACGCATACGAGGAGTATGTCACCCCGGCCATGCGCGCACTCATCATGGAATAGCGACTTACCGATGAAGAAAGCGATTTTTCTATACAACCCGCAGTCCGGCAAGGGACGCACTGACCGCAAGGTCGAGGATATCTGCGAGGTATTCTCCTCCTACGGATACGACATCGAACCGCTTCAAATCGATTTCGACGCCAACCCCTTCGACGGGCACGAGCAGGTCGAGCTGGTGGTGGTCGCCGGCGGTGACGGCACGATTAACTTCGCCGTCAACGCCATGAAACGCAAGGGGCTCGACGTGGCGCTGGGGGTTATTCCCGCCGGTACGGCCAACGACTTCGCGGGGGCGCTCGGCATGTCGAAGAACCCGCTCGAGGCGGCGCGGCAGATAGCCACGGGCGTCGAGGAGCGGGTCGACTGCGGACGGGTCAACGGACTCTACTTCGTCAACGTCTTCAGCTTCGGCATCTTCACGACCACCTCGCAGCGTACGCCCGACGAGCGGAAGCACCGCATCGGCAAGCTGGCCTACCTCATCGAGGGCATCAAGGAGTTCCGCTCGATGCATGCCGTGCCGCTGCGCGTGACGGCCGACGGCGAGGAGTTCGACTTCAACTCGCTCATGGTGCTGGTCTTCAACGGCGAGACGGCCGGCGGATTTCCGCTGGCGCGCCGCGCCTCCATCAAGGACGGCATGTTCGACTGCGTGCTGCTCGAGAAGCGCAACCCGCTGCTGTCGACCCTCTCGATGGGGCGCTACCTGCTGGGGGGCAACCCCCGCGAGGTGCGGCTGGTTCGGGCGCGCTGCATCGAGATAACCTCGCCGGTCAACGAACCGACCGACGTCGACGGGCAGCCCGGAGCCGACTTCCCGCTCCACATCGAGTGCCTTCCGGGCGAGCTGCGGGTCCTCTGCCAGCCCTGACGGGGCGGCGGAGTGTGCGGCGGCGGGTGAATGAAGGTGCCCCCGTTGTGCCCAACGCGCGGGTACGCGGGTACGCGGGGAGTATTAGGGTAGAGAAGTGTTAGACGGATAAGGAGAGAAGAGCATGAAGCCGGCGGAGGGGAGTTGTGACCCGCTCGGCCGGCGGAAGCGAGATAACGAAAGCGGAGGGCTCCGCCGTGCGGGGCCATCCATCCGGGCGACCGGAGGCTGCGGGCGACCCCGCCGGCCGAGGGGCGCTCCGGTGGGACAGGTTAGGATACGGAAGCAGGGATGAGAGCCCGCCCCGGTTTGCGGGACGGGGTACCGACCGCGTTGTGAAACGGAAACGTGTACCAACCCTAAAAAAGCTATTATGGCGGAGCGTGTCAAAACGACGAAAACCGCACCGGGTGCGGGGCGTGAGAATCTCCACAAGGTTTCGATTTCACGCATCAAGAAGGAGATGAGCGACGTATTCTATCTGTCGGACGATTTGGTCATCACGGCGCTCGACCCCCAAAGCAATACGACGAGCAACTATCCGGCCTCCATCGACGGCTTCTCGGCCGTCATCATGATGAGCGGCGAGGCGACCGTCTCCATCGACATGCAGACCTATCAGGTGCGGCCCAACATGGTGGTGCTCTTCAATCCGGGGAGCATCATCCGCACGGTGAAGTGCTCGGCCAATGCGGCGGCCTACTTCCTGGCCTGCTCCAAGTCGTTCGTCAACGAAATCCAGATAGACCTTTCGACCTCGCTGCCGGTCTACATGCGCTTCGGCAAGGCTCCCGTGCTGGAGGTCTCGCCGCAGGATGTCGACGAGATACGCCAGCTCTTCCAGCTCATCAAGACGATGCTGCGCAGCGACAAGGAGCGCTACCGGCATGAAATCATCCGGACGCTCTTCACCACGGCCTTCTACATCATCACGGAAATCAACCTGCGCGAGCAGACCGACCCGATGAAGCAGGGGCGGTGCGAGGTGCTCTTCAACCAGTTCATGGCGCTGCTGCAGCAGTACAACAAGCGGGAGCGCAACGTGAGCTTCTATGCGCGGCAGCTCAACATCACGCCTAAGTACCTCTCGTCGGTGGTCAAGGAGGTGAGCGGCAAGACGGCTGCGCGGTGGATTGACGAGTCGGTGATTCTCGAGGCGAAGGCGCTGCTCAAGTACTCGGGGCTGAGCATCCAGGAGATAGCCTACCAGCTCAACTTCTCGACGCAGTCCTTCTTCGGCAAGTACTTCAAGCAGCATACCGGCACCTCGCCCTCGCGCTACAAGCGCAAGGGGTGACGCGCGGCGGCCCCCGGCGACTTTAGGCCCTTTCCCATCTTGGGCCCGTCGGCTTCCGTCGACGGTTTCTGGCCCGTACTCCATCGTCGGCCCGTCGGCCCCGTCGGCGGTTTCTGGCCCGTCTCCATTTTCGGCCTGGTGCCCCACTGGCGACGGTTTCTGGCCCGCCCTCCATTTTCGGCTTGGCGGCAGACAAGAACAGACCCGAAGCGGTTTTCCGCTCCGGGTCTGTTCTGTTTTGGAAGGCGCCGGGTAGCCGTGTCAAAGGAGCTGGGTCAGAACCCGTCGCTGAAGGAGGAGACCAGCCAGAGCAGCAGTCCGGCGGCGATGAGCCCTGCCAGCAGCGTGAAGAGCACGAAGACCCACACCGTCTTGAAGAGGGTCCGCCACCATCCCAGTCCGTAGACCCGGCGTGACGAGAGGAGCATGTAGAGGAAGACCAGCGCGAAGAAGCCCTTCACCACGCCGCTCGGGAACGACAGGGTGCTCTCGGGTGCGAGCGCGTAAATCAGCAGGAAGGCCGGCACCGAGAGCAGAATGAGGAAGAAGCAGTTGATGTGGATGGCGTGGACGAAGTGCTGCATGTAGTTCATCCGGCAGCGACGGTAGGCCCGGGCGAGCAGCAGCGCGAAGAGCGGCAGCAGGAACATCATGTAGAGGGGCGTCCACTTCGAGAGCTGCGCCAGCAGGTTGTTGAGCAGCGTCTGCTGGCTCATCTGCTCCAGCCGTTCGCTCTGGCTTTGGGGCGGCTGCCAGGCGTAGACGGTTGTCCGCTCGGGGTCGAAGGCGAGCAGCGCTCCGATGACGGCGAGCTCCTCCTCGTCGACATCCACCCCCTTTATCGGGGCCATCGCCTTGTCCATTGCGGCATCCTCCGCGTCGGTCTCCGTGTCGGCCTTTATGCCGGCTTCGGACCCGGGCACGCCTCCGGCTGAGGCCGCAGTCTTGGCTCCGGCTGTAATCCCGACCCTGTGCCCGCTCTTGGCTCCGTCTCCGCTTCCGGCCTCGGGTACGGCGTCGGCTCCGGCCTTGGCACCCGCTTCACCCCCGTCTCCGTTTTCGGCTCCGGATTCACTCCCGGCCGCCTCTTCGGCCGCCTTTCCGAGCGCCTCGCGG
>ULTP01038761.1_pt1 | contig 14412 bp, 12 predicted proteins | sample 1957721 | NCBI WGS metagenome assembly ULTP01 (sample SAMEA4835737, study PRJEB28245) | human gut metagenome | biome: gut microbiome; material: fecal sample | place: Denmark | collected 2008 | reverse complement strand
AGACAAATATTCATAATATAAATGTTTGTAGCATCAAAACTCTTATTTATTAAGCTATACTTATATAAATATTTTACTATTTAATAAAAATGAAAATAGGATTTCACAAACTATTGATTATCAATAATATACAAATCACCATTTTTCCTTTAAAACCAAAAGGGCGTTCCTTTAAAACCAACGACCCGTTTCTTTAAAACCAACGGGCCTTTGGTTTTAAAGAAACGGACCATATTAAAGCAAAAAGAATAAGTTTGTTAACAATATTCAATATCCAATAAGCATAAAACAAGACTAGATACTTTATTAACATTATTCGATTTGCATAATTCTATTCAAATAACTACCTTTACGGAAAATTGAAACAGGTATGGCAAAAGAAATTAACCCATTTATAGTAACTGGAAAAATAGAACCCGAGTACTTCTGCGATCGCGTGAAAGAATCAGAGAGGCTGGTTAAATCATTAACCAATGGCAATAACCTTGTCATTATCTCACCCAGAAGAATGGGTAAAACGGGACTAATCCGTTTCTGTTATGAGAAACCTGAAATAAAAGAAGAATATTATACTTTCTTCATTGACATACTCCATACATCAAGCTTAAGAGAATTCACTTATCTGCTTGGCAAAGAAATTTATGAAACACTATTGCCCCGCAGTAAGAAAATGGCAAGCCTGTTTATCCACACACTTAAATCGATCAATGGTAAATTCGGATTTGACCCGCTGACCAATCTACCTACTTTCAATCTGGAACTGGGGGATATTGATCGACCCGAATATACACTGGAAGAAATATTTCAATGTCTGATAGCAGCAGACAAACCTTGTATCGTTGCCATCGACGAGTTTCAACAAATTGCTAAATATCCCGAGAAAAATATAGAAGCATTACTACGCACACACATACAGAAAATAGAAAACAGCAACTTCATCTTTGCCGGAAGTGAACGGCATATGATGCAGGAAATGTTTCTATCTTCATCCCGTCCATTCTACCACAGTGCCGATATTTTGGAACTGAAAGCCATTGCACCGGAAATCTATATACCATTTATCGCAGACCATTTCCAAAAAAGAAAACGGCATATTGAAATCGAAAATATAGAAAAAGTATATCGGCTATTCAAAGGACATACCTTTTATATTCAAAAAACATTCAATGAAGCTTTTGCAGATACACCGAAAGGGAAAGAATGTACACTGGAAATTATCAAAACAGCTATAGATAACCTTGTTGCATATAATGATACAATCTTTCGGGAAATCTTATCCAATATTCCCGAAAAGCAAAAGGAATTGCTTTATGCCATTGCCAAAGTAGGTGAAGCAGAAAACGTCACATCAGCGAAATTTATCAAACGATACAGTCTGACATCGGCAAGCTCTGTACAGTCTGCAACTAAAAAACTGCTTGAAAAAGATATTATTACAGAAATCAATAAAGTATATTCGGTTACCGACAAGTTTTTTGCCATGTGGATCAATACTATTTATGGCAATAAATATACCCTTTAGTAAAGATGCAACTAAAATTACCATCAAATAAATTATAAAGTTAACACAATATATGGTAATTACCGAATACCAATTATATTATTATGTTCTCACTATAAATATTTTAGCCCTATTTCTCTTCAATATCCTTGTTTTTCAAAACACATACGTTATCTTTGTAGTTATAGTACAAAATGAAGCAAAACAAAATGAAATCTAAAAACATCATTCTATTATTTACTTTGGCATTGCCATTGTTCAGTTGTAGTGAATCACAAAAAAGAGTATCCTTTAGCGAAAGCACAACTGCTAAATCTACCGCTTTGAAGGAAGCCTTTATCTCCATTCCAATGGATATAAAAAAGAAAGGAGATATCTTATATGCTGGTGATTTTAAAGGAGACAGCCTTTTATACTGCTATAGTCTTAGTGAACAACGCTTTGTAAATCAAATGCTACCACAAGGACAAGGACCTGATGAATTTTTAAGCCCTGTCGAATTCTTTCTGTCTGATTCGTCTGCCTTCATACACAATCGATGGCACTTCACAGCGCAAAACTATATATTCAACGCGAAGGACTTTTCCATCCGGCGACAAGGAGAATTGATACACCTGCCCATGAGCATTGACAGAGTCTATCCGATAAGCGAATCACGCTTTATAGCGTCCGGTGTTTTTGAAGATTGCAGATTCCTTATTTTAGATAATGACGGCAATGTTATATCCAAATGCGGCGACTTCCCGAACTATCAAAGTGGAGAAGAAAACATACCCAATACGGCTAAAGGTATGTTTCATCAATCACAATTCGGTTACAACACCGACCGGAAACGTCTGGCATGTGCTACCAGTAATGTACTTGAGCTATGGGACTATAAGCCGGAAACATTAACGCTCCATAAAAGACTATTGTTAGCGCCCTATCATTATCAGTTCAATTCAAGCCCCGACGGTGTGTATGCAGAAAGTGATAATCCCGATGCCGAACTGGAAGCACGAGGCATTGCCGTTTCCAATAACTATGTTTATGTACTGTATAACCCAAACACCAATCGGATGCACGAAGAACAAAAAGAAACTCTAAACAGCGAGATTTGGGTTTTCGACTGGGAAGGAAAACCGGTACGTAAAATTTTGACAGATACTCATATAGAATGCTTCTGTGTAGATGAAACCGATACTTCATTTTATTGTGTAATGACTGCACCGGACTATTGTATTGGGATAGTGTCACCATCCCATTAACATAGTGACAGTATGTGCCAAGGATAGTGTCACTATCCCGAGCACATACTGTCACTATAACAAATCGAATATTTTGAGCTATTCTTATCCTAGTCCGCCCGCTGTGTAGGCAGTGTAAACTCCTGAGAATCACAGATTACCCCATTCTCATCGGACACCGCTACTCGGAAAGTCACTTCACCATCTTTCAGCTTACTTCCGGCATAGACCGTAGCCGTATAGCGGATACCCTCACCCGGAAGAATTTCTTCTATCATTACAGTAGGAGAAATGCCGATATGTTTCACTTTCCCGACCGTCTCTACAATAGGAACCACGTCATAAACCGGATTTCGTCCTTCATTCATGATTTCAAAGATGATCTTGCTGCTTTCTCCCCCGTCTATCGCATGATTGCGGTTATCGTCAATAAAGCGAATCTTGCGCAGTTTCAACTGAGTCAGTTGCTGCTGAGTCTGCGTCCGAGGTTTAAACTTAGAGTGAGACTGCCCCTGTCTGACTTCCGGAACGTAAGCATATTCCTCTATCGGGTCCGGTTTCGGAGCAGTCAGCGCATTCCCTATCGCTGCACCGGCAATGGTGCCAACAATATTTCCAATGGCAGAGCCGCGATATCCGCCCCTCCAGCCACGATTATTATCTCCGATAAGTCCGCCTATCGAACTTCCCAGACTTCCCCCAATTGCAGCACCACCTACAATTGCTCCGGGATTTCCCATACGTCCCGATGCACATCCGCTCAACATCAGAGCAGAAAGCAGAATTACAGTTAGTTGTTTCCTCATGATCATCTCTAATTTTACTATGATTACTCTATCACTTTAAAACGTGCAAAACGCAACAATAGTTGCTTGTCCCCTGCATTTTTAAAATGAATCGTTGCTTTTGCATTATCACCCGTTCCTTCTACCCTGATCACTTCACCCAAGCCGAAACGTTCATGTTCTATCATCTGCCCCGCCTGTACTCCTGTTACAGATGCCGAACCGGCTGAAGCCGACCGTGTACTGCTTCCACTCACCGCACTGACCTTCTTCAAATTCTTCGGCACACTGGGTGCAATCACCTGAGTCTTCGGACGTTCACGATCGGAAAATTTAGTACCATAAGGCGTTCGTGTAGGAGATGCCGTACGCGTAAATCCACCTTCGATCTCCCTGCGGAAACGCCCCGCACCTTCGTCCACCGACCGGCTGACTCCCGCCTCATGCGGCAACCGCAAATAATTCATATCGATATCCCGCAAGAAACGGCTGGGACTTCCAAACTCCATCTTTCCATAACGGAAACGGGTCTTGGCAAAAGAAATATAACAATGTTCTTCGGCACGGGTAATGGCCACGTAGAACAAACGGCGCTCCTCTTCCAGAGCACGCGGAGAATCGCCCACCATACCACTGGGGAAAAGATTTTCTTCCAGTCCCACTACGAATACGTTTTTAAACTCCAGCCCCTTGGCCGAATGAACGGTCATCAACGTTATCTTTTCTCCATCATCCGCTTTGTCCGAGTCCTGATCAGTAAGCAAGGCAATCTCCGAAAGGAAATCTGTCAGAGAAATATTCGGATTGCCTTCTTCCTGCCGCAAAGCGCAGAAATCATTCATACCATTCACCAATTCCTCAATGTTTTCCTTGCGGCTCAGATTCTCCGGCGAAGTATCCTGACAGACATCATTGATGATGCCGGACCGACGGATAATATCCGTTCCTATCTCATACGCACTCTTGTCTGCCTGATCGGTCATAAAGCCTTCTATCAGTTCACGGAAACCTTGCAGTTTGGTGTGCGTACCTTTATTGATATTCAGCCCATAGCTCAATGGTTCGCAAAGCGCCGCCCAAAGACTGACACCATTTTCAGTGGCAGCGGAGATGATTTTTCCAACCGTCGTATCACCGATGCCACGGGCAGGATAATTAATGATTCGCTTGAATGCTTCTTCATCATTCGGGTTCACTACCAAGCGGAAGTAAGCAATGACGTCCTTAATCTCCTTACGCTGGTAGAATGAAAGTCCGCCATAGATTTTATAGGGCATACTCCGTTTCCGAAGAGCCTCCTCGAAAACACGGCTCTGCGCATTCGTACGGTATAATATGGCAAAATCGGCATAGCCGTAACTATGTTCCCGACGCAGTTCAGCTATCTTATTGGCTACGATATCCCCTTCTTCCACATCACTGTAAGCCTGAAACACGCCAATCGGTTCGCCCCGTTCTTTTTCAGAGAATACTTCTTTCCGAATCTGACGTTCATTCTTTTCGATCAGACTGTTGGCAGCACAGACAATGGTTTGCGTAGAACGATAATTCTGCTCCAGTTTAAAGACTTTCGTGTTAGGATAAACCTTCGTGAAATAAAGGATATTATCAATATCCGCTCCACGAAAAGAGTAGATACTCTGCGCATCATCGCCTACCACACAAACACGCTGATTTTCTTTCGTCAGCTGAAGTACGATGCTATGCTGGGCATAATTCGTATCCTGATATTCGTCCACCAGCACATAACGGAACTGCTCCCTATAACGGGCCAGCACTTCCGGAAAGTCGCGGAACAGAATATACGTATACACCAGCAGATCATCGAAATCCATAGCTCCCGCCTGACGGCATCTTTCCCAGTAACGGGTATATATTTCACGGACAGCGGGCACTTTGGCTGCCATATCTCCTTCATACGCTTCTTTGTTGGCGGCATATCCCGTAGGAGAAACCAAATGGTTTTTGGCACTCGAAATACGGGCCTGCACCATCCCCGGCTTATATGTCTTTTCGTCCAGTCCCATCTCCTTGATGATGGAACGGATCAGACTTTTACTATCCGCCGAATCATAAATGGTAAATTGGGAAGTGAATCCGATATACTTTGCTTCGGCACGGAGAATACGGGAAAAGACGGAATGGAAGGTACCCATCCACAAATAACGTGCCCGCTCCATGCCCACCTGACGGGCTATACGATCTTTCATCTCACGCGCCGCCTTATTGGTAAAGGTCAGTGCGAGGATGTTCCACGGTTGATAGCCGTTTTCCAGCAGATAGGCAATTTTATAAGTCAACACACGTGTCTTTCCCGAACCTGCACCGGCTATCACCAGCGAAGGCCCGTCGTTATAAGTCACTGCTGCACACTGACTCTCATTTAATTCCTCTATATAGTTGGTATTCATAACAGCATTATAAAAACAATGAGGATTTTTAACAAACCCTTGGCGTTCAAATTTGTTTCAATACGACAAAAGTATAACATTCATTTGACAATGAAGATATTTTTATGAATTTTCATCACTAACTATTTAACCTAATCACTCAAAGCAATGAAAAAGAGTATATTTTTATCATTTATTTTATGTTTGTGCCTTGTCGCCTGCATACCACAGCAAGCAATGGCACAAAAGCAAAGCCGCATGGAAAAGCTGCTGAGGTATCTGAACGACAATGACGCCGACAAATGGCAGAAGAACAGGGAAAAACTGGATGACGAAACAAAGACGTACTATGCCGAAGATTTATCATTGATGGACGTCCTCAACGACCTGTGGAACGGACAGAGCGAACAGGCAGCCACCCTCTATTTCGGCTGCTACGAGAAAGCCGCCCAAAATAACTTCCCCGGTATCTGTGAAGGGGAAAAGATTCCGCTTTCTCAGATACGGGACAAGGCGGACCAGTCCATTATCAACCTGCTGGAGGCCTCGAAAGATAAAATTCCTTTCAGCCGGGCACTGCTGGACAGCATTCACGCCACCGAATATCCGGTTGACTCCGCCATGCTGCAACGGCTGCAGAACATCCGCGAGGTGGCGCTGCTGGAAGGAATGCTCAAAGCCCCCACTCCCATCATCTACCAGACTTACGTCAAGGAGTATCCCAACGGAAAATTTATCACACAAGTCAACGCCTCCGAAAACGTACGGCTCTACCAACTAGTGAAGACCACCCCGACTCCTGCAAACTTCAAAGCCTTCTTTGAAGACCCCGAAATGCAGAAGTATTATCAAGACAGAGGTCCGCGCCCCTATCTTGCCGAGGTCCGTACCTTATATGATGATTTCTTTTTCCAACGTATCGACAGCCTGAAAAAAGAAGGAAATGCCACCGCCATCCGGCAGATCATCGATGATTATAAGAATACACCTTATCTGGCCACCGGTGCACGGACTCACCTGAACGATCTTGAATATCTCAGTGAAAAGGCAGACTTCGAGCTTCTGAAACCGGCAATAGTCAACTCCGAATCGCTCGGTTTATTGCAGGAATTCCTCAAAACACACAAGTATAAGGAATTTCGTGACCAGGCAAAGAATTTGCGTGCTCCATTTATCCTGCAAGCCATTGTTTCCACCCCGACTACCGTGAAATATTACACTCAAGGACGATTGATAAAGTGCTGCGAAACCGACAGCACCGGCAATATTACGACCAGCTACACCTACAATGACAAGGGGCAGCTTACCACCACATTATCCGTGACTGAAAAGAACGGGCAACCCATCAACGAGGTGCAAACCAGCAGGCTGTACGACCCGCAAGGCCACTGCATCTTCGAAGTGAAAACTAATCCGAAAACCAAAACGGACTTTTACCGCCGTGCACGCCGCATCGGTATCGACGGTAGCATCGAAAGCGATTCTCTAAAATACATGGACGGCAGATATACCGTCAGCAGCTACAACAAGCAGGGATTACTGACGGAAACCAAAGAGTACAACAAGAACGGGGAAATGGAGGGATATACAGTCAACAAATACGACGACAAAGGCAGAATGACCGAATCTCAGCATCAGAATATGCTCTTTGTCAATTCGCCCAACCAGATTCTCTCGCAAAAAGAATTGTATGAATATGATAAATACGGATACCTCACCCGCATCGTCTACCAACGTATCTTCGGCAACAGCCAGAAGACGTCCGGCTGCCTGACCTGCCTGTACGACGAGTACGGAAACCGGATCGACGGTGACTCCTATTACGAATATGACAATACGGGACAATGGATATGCCGCACCAGCTATGACAACCCGCAGCAAGTGGAACGTATACAGTACATTTATAAATAAAAATAAAATACCGTGAACCTTTTGCGAACTATGGCTGTTATTATAGTATAACAAAACCATTTAAAGTTTTGACAATATGAATACTATATTAATGTCTTTAATAATTATGACCATGACTTACGAAATGCCTAAACTTCCTTACGCAAACAATGCGCTGGAACCTGTAATCAGTCAGCAAACGATAGATTTCCATTACGGAAAACATCTGCAAACATATGTAAATAATCTGAATAGCCTTGTGCCCGGAACAGAATATGAAGGCAAAACGGTAGAAGAAATCGTTGCCACCGCTCCCGATGGAGCTATCTTCAACAACGCCGGCCAAGTGCTGAATCACAATTTATATTTCCTCCAATTCGCTCCGAAACCTTCGAAAAAGGAACCGGCAGGCAAACTGGGAGAAGCCATCAAACGTGATTTCGGCAGCTTTGAAAACTTCAAGAAAGAATTCAATGCAGCAGCAGTCGGATTGTTCGGTTCAGGATGGGCCTGGTTGTCAGTAGATAAGAACGGTAAACTGCATATCACCAAAGAAGGAAACGGCAGTAACCCTGTACGCGCCGGACTGAAACCACTTCTGGGTTTTGATGTGTGGGAACACTCCTACTACCTGGACTACCAGAACCGCCGCGCCGACCACGTAAACGCCCTGTGGAACATCATCGACTGGGATGTGGTAGAAAAACGAATGTAACCGGACTCATTAAAATTAAGCTAAACTATACTATTGAAAAGGTCGTTGTGAATTTCACAGCGGCCTTTTTTCTAGCATAAAAAACTAAACTATCTATTGTATTTCAAAGGCATAATTTGTATTTTTGCAATAGCCGAAAATCAAAACAGACAATTATGACACTTCAGCTAAAAAATAAAAAATGGCGCATTGTCTACGTTATTTCCTTTCTTTTATTCTCCTTTACAGGCAATGCGGCTATTCCGGAAGAACCGGAAGAGGAGATTCTTTTCGTGACGTCCTATAATTCCGATACTAAATATACCTACGATAATATCAACACGTTCGTAGAAACGTACCGCCAACTGGGTGGCAAGTATTCCACCATCGTAGAAAACATGAATGTTACCGACCTCAATCAATCCAGAAAATGGAAAAAAAGACTTACCAACATTCTGGACAAACATCCGAACGCCAAGCTGGTTATCCTGCTGGGTGGCGAAGCGTGGAGCAGTTTCCTGCACCTCGAAGACGAGAAGTACAGACAACTGCCCGTATTTTGCGCTATGGCATCGCGCAACGGCATCCGTATTCCGGAAGACTCTATTGATATACGGACTTATGAACCTCAGAGTATCGACTTAACGGAAAGAATGAACAAATACAATATAATATACTGTAACACATATGAATATGATATCGATAAGGACATAGAAATGATGCGAAGCTTTTATCCGGATATGGAGCATTTAGTGTTCATCTCGGACAACACCTACAACGGACTTGCCGAACAAGCGTGGGTAAAAAAGAATATGAAACGCTATCCGGAAATATCGACGACCTATATTGACGGCCGTATCCACACCCTTGATGCTGCCGCCAAACAACTACGCGATGTCCCCAAAAATTCGGTTGCACTACTGGGTATCTGGAGAATTGACAATCGGGGCATAACGTATATGAACAACTCTGTATATGCTTTCTCCAAAGCGAATCCAGAGTTGCCTGTTTTCAGCCTGACTGCTACCGCCATCGGTTATTGGGCAATCGGAGGATATATCCCCCAATACGACGGAATAGGGAGAAGCATGGGAGAACAGGCTTATCAATTTCTGGACAAGGGGAAAAACAATGTCGGCCACATTCATTTGTTGCCCAACAGATACAAATTTGATGCCAACAAACTGCATGAATGGGGATTTCAGGACAAGAAACTACCTTTCAATTCACTTATCATCAACCAACAGGTGCCTTTCTTTCAGGCATATCGGACGGAAGTGCAATTCATCCTGTTTACCTTCCTTGTACTGATAGGCGGACTGTTTATCTCACTGTATTATTATTACCGGACAAAAATCTTAAAGAATCACCTTGAGAAGACTACAGCCCAACTAAGGGAAGATAAAAAGAAACTGGAATTATCGGAAATTGCACTACGTCATGCCAAAGAGCGTGCCGAAGAAGCCAATCAACTGAAAAGTGCCTTCGTATCAAATATGAGCCACGAAATACGGACACCGCTGAACGCCATTGTCGGCTTTTCCAGCCTGCTGATCGATACCGTGGAAACAACGGACGAGCAGAAGGAATATGCGGATATCATCCAGACTAATTCCGAATTGTTATTGCAACTGATCAGTGATGTACTGGATGTATCACGTCTGGAATCAGGCAAACTGCTGTTCAAGTATGAATGGTGCGAACTGGTAAATCATTGCCAGAACATGATCACACTGACCAGAAAGAACCGGACAAGAGATATAGATGTCAGGCTTCAGATGCCGAAAGAGCCTTATATGCTCTATACCGATCCGCTACGTTTGCAGCAGGTTATCATCAACTTACTGAACAATGCGTTGAAGTTTACTCCCGACGGCGGAAGTATCACGCTGAATTATGAAATAGATGAAGAAGACCAGTGTATGCTGTTCTCTGTGACCGATACAGGCTCGGGCATCCCCGAAGACAAGCAGGAACTGGTATTCCAGCGTTTTGAGAAGCTCAACGAATTTGTGCAGGGAACAGGCTTGGGACTGGCAATCTGCAAACTGACCATACAACGCATGGGAGGCGATATCTGGATTGACAAGAATTATAAGAACGGAGCACGGTTTGTCTTTTCTCATCCTATCAAAAAACGGGAATCGGAAGAAAAATGAAAAAAAACCGGATAATTTGATGAATCTTTGTTTCTTTTTCGCTTACTTTGCTCCCGTAAAGACAAAGGGGTGCCCCAAAGAGGGGCTGAGATTATACCCTAGGAACCTGAGGCAGTTAGCACTGACGTAGGGATTGTGTTTCTTTCTTATCGCCTTTCTATATAAGCACGCTCTTTGTATTTACTTTCAACTTATTAATACTGATAGGACAATGAAAGTACAAGTTAACAACAAAGAGGTGGAAATGACTCCTGCTTCTACCCTTACACAACTGGCTGCCCAACTGGAACTTCCGGCACAAGGCATCGCTATTGCCGTAAACAACAAAATGATTCCACGTTCCGAATGGGAGAAATTCGCGTTACAGGAGAATGATAACCTCGTGGTCATCAAAGCGGCTTGTGGAGGGTAAAAGTATGGTCAGTCTACAATTTATCACCCACCAGACCGATCGGTATACTTATTTCGAATCGGCACTCATGGCACTTGAAGGAGGATGTAAATGGATTCAGCTACGCATGAAGGAAGCTCCGTATGAAGAGGTGGAAGCTGTTGCCCTCCAACTAAAGCCTCTCTGCAAAGAAAAAGAAGCGATCTTACTTCTGGATGATCACGTCGAACTTGCCAAAAAGCTGGAAGTGGACGGAGTGCATCTGGGCAAAAAAGACATGCCGATAGATCAGGCACGACAATTACTTGGAGAAGCATTTATTATCGGAGGTACGGCAAATACATTCGAAGATGTCGTACAGCACTACCGTGCCGGAGCGGATTACCTCGGCATCGGTCCTTTCCGGTTTACCACTACAAAGAAAAACCTGAGTCCTGTTCTGGGACTGGAAGGTTATGCCGCTATTTTATCTCAGATGAAGGAAGCGAATATCGAACTGCCGGTAGTAGCCATCGGAGGAATCACCCGTGAGGATATACCTGCCATACTCGAAACCGGAGTGAACGGAATCGCGCTTTCCGGAACGATTCTTCGGGCGGAGGATCCGGCAGCGGAAACACGAAAGATTTTGAACATGAAACGTATAATCAAATAAAATAATTGAAAAGTGGAAAAGTTAGTAATTGCAGGCCGTGAGTTCAACTCCCGCCTTTTTCTGGGTACAGGAAAATTCAATTCCAATGAAGTAATGGAACAAGCCATTCTGGCATCGGGCACTGAAATGGTAACCGTAGCCATGAAGCGCATCGACATGGATGACAAAGAAGACGATATGCTGAAACATATTATTCATCCGAATATCCAGTTGCTACCCAACACATCGGGAGTACGCGATGCGGAAGAAGCTGTTTTCGCCGCACAGATGGCACGTGAAGCTTTTGGTACCAACTGGCTGAAACTGGAAATCCATCCGGATCCCCGCTATCTGCTCCCCGACTCTATCGAAACCCTGAAGGCTACAGAACAGCTTGTTAAACTGGGCTTCATCGTATTACCTTATTGCCAGGCCGACCCTGTGCTCTGCAAACGACTGGAAGAAGCCGGTGCCGCTACCGTAATGCCGCTAGGCGCTCCCATCGGAACTAACAAAGGACTGCAAACCAAAGAATTCCTGCAGATTATTATCGAACAGGCCGGTATCCCCGTTGTCGTAGATGCCGGAATCGGTGCACCGAGCCATGCCGCCGAAGCAATGGAACTGGGAGCTTCTGCCGTACTGGTAAATACCGCTATCGCCGTAGCAGGCAATCCGGTAGAAATGGCGTTGGCCTTCAAAGCCACCACCGAAGCCGGAAGACGGGCATACGAAGCAGGACTGGGTCTGCAGGCTGATAACTTTATAGCAGAAGCAAGTTCACCTTTAACTGCATTTTTGGAATAAGTAATAGGTGATAAGTAGGGAGTAGTGTTTGTTTCACTATTCTTAATGATATGATAATAAAATTCTATGGAACAAAAAATAAAATTTTCCCGTTCTCAGAAAGTATATCTGCCGGGTAAACTCTATCCGAACATCCGTGTAGCCATGCGGAAAGTTGAACAAGTGCCCAGCGTCAGCTTCGAAGGCGAAGAAAAGATAGCTACTCCGAATCCGGAAGTATACGTATATGACACCAGCGGTCCGTTCAGTGACCCGTCAATGAGCATTGATCTTAAGAAAGGACTTCCCCGCTTACGGGAAGAATGGATTGTGGGACGCAGTGACGTAGAGCAACTCCCCGAAATCACTTCGGAATACGGACAAATGAGACGTGATGACAAAAGTCTGGATCATCTCCGCTTTGAACACATCGCCCTTCCCTATCGTGCCAAAAAGGGAGAAGCCATCACTCAGATGGCATACGCCAAACGAGGAATCATCACTCCGGAAATGGAATATGTGGCGATCCGCGAAAATATGAACTGTGAGGAACTGGGAATCGAGACTCACATTACCCCCGAATTCGTCCGTAAAGAAATAGCAGAAGGACGTGCGGTGCTGCCTGCCAACATCAATCATCCGGAAGCCGAACCGATGATTATCGGCCGTAACTTCCTAGTGAAAATCAATACGAATATCGGAAACTCCGCCACCACTTCCAGCATTGACGAGGAAGTGGAAAAAGCTTTATGGAGCTGCAAATGGGGAGGTGATACGCTGATGGACCTTTCAACAGGAGAAAATATTCATGAGACACGTGAATGGATCATCCGCAACTGCCCTGTACCGGTAGGCACTGTACCTATCTATCAGGCACTTGAGAAAGTGAATGGCGTAGTGGAAGACCTTAACTGGGAAATCTATCGGGACACACTGATCGAACAATGCGAACAGGGAGTAGATTATTTTACGATTCATGCAGGTATCCGCCGTCATAATGTTCATCTTGCCGATAAACGTCTGTGCGGCATTGTCAGCCGTGGAGGAAGCATCATGAGCAAATGGTGTCTGGTGCACGATCAGGAAAGTTTCCTGTATGAACACTTTGACGATATCTGTGATATTCTGGCTCAATACGACGTTGCCGTATCATTGGGAGACGGACTGCGTCCGGGCTCTATCCATGATGCCAACGACGAAGCACAGTTTGCAGAACTGGACACGATGGGAGAACTGGTACTTCGTGCATGGGAAAAGAACGTGCAGGCATTTATCGAAGGACCGGGACACGTACCGATGCATAAAATCAAGGAGAACATGGAACGTCAGATTGAGAAATGCCATGATGCGCCATTTTATACACTCGGCCCTTTAGTGACGGATATCGCTCCTGGCTACGATCACATTACCTCTGCCATCGGAGCTGCTCAAATCGGCTGGTTAGGTACGGCGATGCTTTGTTATGTCACTCCGAAAGAGCATCTTGCCCTGCCGGACAAAGAAGACGTACGTGTGGGGGTTATCACTTATAAGATTGCCGCTCATGCTGCCGACCTTGCCAAAGGGCATCCGGGAGCACAGGTACGCGACAATGCCTTGAGCAAGGCCCGTTACGAATTCCGCTGGAAAGATCAGTTCGACTTGTCTCTCGATCCGGAACGGGCACAGGGATATTTCCGCGCGGGACATCACATTGACGGAGAATACTGCACGATGTGCGGACCTAATTTCTGCGCCATGAGATTATCCCGTGATCTGAAGAAAAATGCCAAGAGTGATAAATAATGAATTGTGATTATACCAAAACCAAATCACAACCTCATTTCTTTTTAATTTTCAACTTTCAATTAATTAAAATGTTCTCAGACGAATTAGAAAAAATATCCTGGGAAGAGACGACAAAAGCCATCTATTCCAAGACAGATGCCGATGTGCGCCGTGCATTAGGCAAAAAAG
>ULTP01010426.1_pt1 | contig 14600 bp, 12 predicted proteins | sample 1957721 | NCBI WGS metagenome assembly ULTP01 (sample SAMEA4835737, study PRJEB28245) | human gut metagenome | biome: gut microbiome; material: fecal sample | place: Denmark | collected 2008 | reverse complement strand
AAAAAAATAAATAAAAGCAAAGCACTCGCTAAATTTTGCGAGTGCTTTTAGTATGAAGTTGTTTCCTAAGTTGGAATTCGTGTGTTGCGATGATTTTTTTGTTGTACTTAGTTGTTGCTTATCTGACTCTTAGAATATTATCACTTTTTTTCTAAGTCTACTGGATAGTAGACATCAAGAATTTCAAGATCATATTCAATTGAAACTTTTTTGGTTTCAGATTTGAAAGTTCCTTTAAAACCTTTTTCTTTGCCTTCAATAAAAGCAAAGAGAGGTGAACTTGGTGTACAAACTGTATATTTTTCGTAGGTTGATACACTGCCAGTAGAAGATGTGATAAGAAGTTTGGTTTCTTCTACATCATCAACATCGTAGATGAACTTTACTACTACCACTGCACCGTAACCTACCTTGCCATCGTCTTTAATTTCGACGATTTCAGCATGGTCAATTTCATCTTTTAATTCAGAAATGCGCTGGCAAATAGGTGCATATTCCTGGTAACACTGTAATAATTCGGTGTTGATTCCACCGGCTTCAATGTCTGTACCAAATGTACTTGAAACAGCGGAGCGTTTTTGTAAAGAAATCAATTCCTTTTCGGACTTTTCCAATTCTTTTTGCTTGTTTACGAGTTCTTTCTGTGTCATTCTAATTTTTTTAATCATTGTTTTCCTCCTGTAAAAGAACCGCACCACACTTCAAAAAAATATCATACTAAATTTATTATACCATAAACAGTTAAAAAATGGAATATAAAAATTAAAATTATGTGAACTTCCTAACAGCAAGATTTTGAATAAAGATTTGTAGAGTGAACTTCCTATAAAAGGGTTGATTTTTAAGGCATATAATGATATAAATAAAAAGAATTATTTTGCTAAAAATTAAGTGAAAAATTTAAAGATTTATAAATTAAAATATTAAAAAATCGTTAGAAGTTTAGGTAGAAATTTAATTAAAACAAAAAAGATTTGTAAAGTATTGTTTAAAGAAAAGTGAGAAATACATTGAAGTTGATTAATTAAAATATTTTAAAGCAAATAACAAGGAGGAAATATGGGATTTTTCGATAAATTAAAAGAAGGATTAGGGAAAACAAAAAAGACTTTTGATGAAAAAATTAATAATGTATTTAGTTCTTTCAGAAAAGTAGATGAAGAACTATTAGAAGAACTAGAAGAAGTTTTAGTTACATCAGATATCGGTATGGAAACATCTATTGAAATTATAGATAAATTAAGAACAAAAATAAAAAAAGAAAAAATAGAAGATGAACAAGATGTAAAAAAAGCTTTAAAAGAAATTATGAAAGAAATTTTAGATGTAGCTGAACCAAAATTAAACTTAGATACAAAACCATCTGTAATTTTAGTTGTTGGAGTGAATGGTGTTGGAAAAACAACTTCAATAGGAAAAATTGCTAATAAACTAGTAAAAGATGGAAAGAAAGTTGTTGTTGCTGCTGCAGATACTTTTAGAGCAGCTGCTGTTGAACAATTAGAAATTTGGGCAGAAAGATCAAACAGTATTATTGTAAAAAAAGATGAAGGAACAGATCCAGCTTCAGTTGTTTATGATGCAATTCAAAAAACAAAAGAACTTGGTGCTGATGTTTTAATTTGCGATACTGCCGGTAGACTTCACAATAAAAAATATTTAATGGACGAACTTGCAAAAATAAAAAAAGTTATAGAAAAAGAATTGCCAGAAGCAAGCAAAGAAGTTCTAATGGTATTAGATGCAGAAACAGGACAAAATGCGATTTTACAAGTAAAAGCATTTAAAGAAACAACAGATATAACAGGGATTGTTTTAACAAAATTAGATGGAACAGCAAAAGGTGGAGTTGTTTTAGGAATTGTTGCAGAAAATAAAATACCAGTTAAATTTATTGGTGTTGGAGAGCAAATAGATGATATGGAAGTATTTAATTCACAAGAATTTTTAGATGCTATAATATAATCAATAAATCCAATATAAAAGAGAAAGAAGGTTTATTTGTGAGTAAAAGTAAAGAAAAAAAAGTTAACACAAATGAAAAAGAAAATTTAGAAAAGAAAAAAATAAATATTGCATGGAGAACTTTAGCAGTAATAATATTTTTAGCAATATTTGTTTTAGGAACAGCAATATCAATAAGATCAAAATACTTAAATGTAAAACAAGTTGGAGACAATTATACATCTGTTCTTATGACTGATTTAAAAAATACTTACACAATATCTATTACAGTATTTTTTATAGTATATATTTTAATTTATATAAATAATAAAGTTATAAAAAGTGGATTAAAAAAGTTTTTTGATGAAGATAAAAAGCCATTACCTAAATTGCCAAATAAAAGCTTAGCTTTAGTTGGTGGAATTATAGCAAGTTTAATTGTTCCAAACATAATAGGAAAACAATATGCTATATTTGCAAATGGTACAGAGTTCGGTGGAAATCCAGATCCAATATTTCATTTAGATATTGGATATTATATGTTTACTTTACCATTTTTAAAAAGTTGTTTAATGCTTATGATATGGTTCTGTATTTTATCAATAATATATACAGCTTTTTATTATGTAATAACATTAAATACTTGCTTAGATGGAGTTTCAGCAGAAACTTTAAAAAAGAATACTTTTGTAAAACAAATAATGTTTTTTGCATTTTTAATAGTATGTATTTTTGCAGGATATATAATTTGCTATTCACAAGGAATTTTAACGCAAAATATGATGTCTATATCAGATACAGAGTTAACAGGTGCTGGTGCAACAGATACTACTATCAAATTATGGGGATATAGAATATTAAGTATAGTAATGATTTTTTCTGTATTAAGATTATTCAAATATGTAAAGAAAAGTAATTTTAAACAAGGAATGATATCAGCTTGTATAGTTCCTGCATATTTAGTATGTTTATTTTTGGCAATGACATATTATCAAGTTATTTATGTACAAAATAATCAATTAGATAAAGAAAAAGATTATATAGAATACAACATAGAAAATACTAAAAAAGCTTATGGAATAGAACTAGAACAAAAAAATATTTCATCTTACGAAACTATTACTCGTGATGAAGTAAGTAAAAATGCAGACCTTATTTCTAATATACCAGTAATATCACAAGATGTTATTTTAAAAATGGTGTCTACACATCAAGACAATAGTGTTTATTATTCATATAAAAGAACACAACTTGCAAATTATGAGATAAATGAAAAAAAACAATCAGTATACATAACACCAAGAGAAATACTTAGTGGCTACGATATGAGCTATAATAATAGAACTTTCAAATATACTCATGGATATTCAACAATAATTAGTTCTGCAAGTGATAGAGATCATAATGGATATGCAGAATATTTACTATCAGATTTTTCAAATACAGTAGGAAATTTAAAAATTACAGAACCTAGAATTTATTTTGGAATGGATACAAATAGTGCAATTGCTGTAAATACTGATTTTGGAAAAGAATATGATTATCCAATAACAGCTACAACTTATGAAGAAAATATTTATAAAGGAAATGCTGGATTAAATCTTGGATTTTGGGATAAATTTATTTTAGGATTAACAAACAGAAACTTAAAATTAGCATTTTCATCTTACATAAAAGATGATACAAAAATAATAGCTAATAGAAATATCCTAGATAGAGTAAGAAGTGTAATGCCATATATAGAATATGATAGTGAACCATATTTAGTAATAACAGATTCAGGAAAACTAGTTTGGGTAGTAGATGGATATACAACTTCTAGTGAATATCCTTATTCACAAATAGTTTCAGTAGAAAATCCAAACAATGAAAAAGAAAAAATTAACTATATTAGAAATTCTGTAAAAGTTTTGATTGATGCATATAATGGAACAACAACATTTTATATTACAGACAAAACAGATCCAATTATAATGGCATACAAAAATATGTATCCAAATTTATTTGCTGAAGATACTATACCAGAAGAAATATCAAAACATTTTACATATCCAAAATATTTATACAAAGTTCAATCTAAAATGATTGCAACATACCATGATGTAAGTGCTGATTCAATTTATAGATCTGATGATATTTGGCAAATAACACCTATAGCATTAGGAACAACAAATTCTAAAAAGACAACATCTGCTATGGAACCAACATATACTGTATGTAAAACACCAGATTCAGAAGAAGAACAATTTGGACTAGTATTAACATACAATAGACAATCAAAGCAAAATATAATTTCTTATTTAGTAGGTACTTGTGAAAATGGTGTGCCAAAATTAAGTTTATATAAGTTTTCAGCAGAAAATAATGTAGTTGGAATAGCGCAACTTAATAATCAAATCGAACAAGATACAACAATATCTTCTGAATTAGAAAAATTAAATACATCAGGAACAAAACTTACTAGAGAAATAAAAATTATACCAATAAATAATACACTTTTATATGTAGAGCCTGTTTACCAAGTAATGCTTAATGATGAAGATGAAATACCAGTTCTAAAAAAAGTTATAGTTGCATCTGGAAGTACAGTTGCGATAGGAGATAACATAGAAGAGGCATTAACTAATTTATTTACAGACTATGCAGTAGATATTAATGTTGTAGATATGGAAGATATATCTGCAATAATAGATTCTGTTATAAAAGCTGAAAGCAATTTACAAGAATCTAAAGAATCAGGTAATTTTGAAATGATTGGAAAAGATTTAAGTAAATTAGAAAATTTAATAAAACAATTAAAAACTGCTCGAGAAAAAGAAATTTCGCAAAACAAAAAAATAAATAATACTACTAACACAACAAATGTTGTAACTAATAGTATATTTAATTCATCAAACATTGTTGAAAATTAAAAATAAATATTCTAAAGAAAGGGGATTAGTTTAATTTTAAATTAAATTAAACTAGATTAAGAAAATGAATTTAGCAAACAAATTAACTATTTTTCGAATGATTTTAGTACCATTTTTTGTAATTGTTGGATATTTAGGTACTACAGGAGTATTACCAGGTGAAATGCTTGGAATACCAACTTATTTGTGGATAATGAATATTATATTTATTATTGCATCTATTACAGACAAATTAGATGGATATATTGCAAGAAGCAAAAATATGGTTACAACTTTTGGAAAATTTTTAGACCCATTAGCAGATAAAATTTTAGTATTATCTGCATTAGTAATGTTAGTTGAATTTGGAAAAATCCCAGCTTGGATTCCAATAATAGTATTAGCAAGAGAATTTTTAGTTTCAGGATATAGACTTGTTGCTGTTGAAAAAGGTGGAAAAGTAGTTGCAGCATCTGTTTGGGGAAAATTAAAAACAGTAACACAAATGATTGCAATTATACTTGTTTTTCTTGATAAATATAATTTTGCAGACTTTATAAGACAAGGTGCTATGCAAATGGGAACATTTTCATATACTTTAAATATAATTACAACAGTATTATTAACTATATCTGTAATAGCAACAATTTTTTCAGGATATGATTATTTGAAGAAAGGAAAAGATTTATTTAAAGAAAATTAATAAATCAAAAAGTGTTTAAACAAATGAATAAGCAAGATGCAAAAAAAAGAATTGATGAATTAAATAAATTAACAGCATATTATGCAAAAAAATATTATGATGATGACGATCCAGACATAAGCGATTTTGAATACGATATGCTAATGTTAGAACTTAGAAATTTAGAAAAAGAGTATCCAGAGTTTATTTCAAAAGACTCTTTAACACAACATGTTGGTGGAACTGTAAAAGAAGGATTTGCTAAAGTAGAACATGAAGTACCACTTCAAAGTTTACAAGATATATTTAATTTTGAAGAACTATATGCTTTTGAAGAAAGAACAAAAAAAGCACTTCCAGAACAAGAAATAGAATATGTTGTAGAAACTAAAATTGATGGACTTTCAGTAAGCTTAGAATATATAAATGGTGAATTTTTTAGAGGAGCAACTAGAGGAAATGGACTAGTTGGTGAAGATATTACTGAAAATTTAAAAACAATAAAACATATACCTCATAAATTAACAGAACCAGTTACAATTACTGTTAGAGGTGAAGTTTTTATTGGAAAAGAAGAATTTGAAGCAATGAATCAAGAGAGAATAGAAAATGAAGAACCACTTTTTGCCAACGCTAGAAATGCAGCAGCAGGTTCACTTAGACAATTGGATAGTAAAATCACTGCTTCAAGACCTTTAGATATTTATATATTTAATGTTCAAAAATCAGAAGATATAAAATTTACTTCACATTTTGAGTCTTTAGAATATATGAAAAAATTAGGATTTAATGTTAATCCAGTAGTAGAAAAATGCAAAGATATACCAGAAGCAATTGAGGCAATCAAAAAAATTGGTGAACAAAGAGATAATTTAAGTTTCGGTATAGATGGAGCAGTTGTAAAAGTTGATGATTTGGAACAAAGAGAAATTTTAGGAACAAACTATAAAACTCCAAAGTGGGCTATTGCATACAAATATCCACCAGAGCAAAAAGAAACAAAACTAAAAGATATAGTATTTCAAGTTGGAAGAACTGGTGCTATTACACCAATGGCAATATTAGAACCAGTTAAAGTTGCTGGCTCAACAATTTCAAAAACAACTTTGCATAATGAAGATTTTGTAAAAGAAAAAGGACTAAAAATAGGAGACACAGTTGTAATTCAAAAAGCAGGAGATGTTATACCAGAAGTTGTAGGTGTTATAAAAGAAAAAAGAGATGGAACAGAAAGAGATTTTGTAATTCCAGAAAAATGCCCTGTTTGTGGAGCTGATGCAGTTAGAGAAGAGGGCGAAGCAATTAGAAGATGCATAGGAATTGAATGTCCAGCAAAACAATATAGAAATATTATACATTTTGCATCAAGAGAAGCAATGAATATAAAAGGCTTAGGAGACAGCATTATTGAAGAATTTTTAAATAGAGGATTTATAAAAAATATAGCAGATTTATATGAATTAAAATTAGAAGACATTGCTTCATTAAAGAAAAATGGAAAGAAATTTGCTCAAAATTTAATAGATAGTATTAATGCAAGCAAATCTAATGATTTATATAGAGTGATAAATGGTTTTGGAATTAGACATATTGGAGTTAAAGCAGCAAAACAACTTGCTAAAAAATACAGAAATATGGAAAATCTAATGAATGCTAGCTTAGAAAGCTTAAATGCTGCCCATGATATGGGAGAAATAATGGCAGAAAGTGTTTTTGAATTTTTTGCTCAACCACAAACTAAAGATTTAATTAATCGTTTAGAGAATTATGGTGTAAATATGCAATCTCTAGAAGAAGAGAGCTCAGATTTAAGATTTGATGGAAAAATATTTGTGCTAACAGGAGCTTTAGAAAAATTTTCTAGAAAAGAAGCAGAAGAAATTATTGAAAAATTTGGTGGAAAAACTTCATCTTCAGTTTCTAAAAAAACAACTTATGTATTAGCAGGTGAAGATAGTGGAAGCAAGCTAATAAAAGCACAAGAATTAGGAATTACAGTTATTTCTGAAAATGAATTTGAAGAAATGATAAAATAAATTAGGAGAAGACTATGGATTCTAAATATACTTTTGAAATGTTTTGGGAAGACTTAAATAATGGTTTTCAAATTTATTATATGTATATGAATTGCAAATATTTGATTTATAAAATGGACAAAAATTGCTATAAAAATGAATTGATTGAAGCACCAGAAAAATGTCCTCATCAAAAAACAGCAATATATACATTAAAAAGAGTAAAAGAAATATTTCCATTTATGGAAGATATAGAATATAAAGGTTTGGTAGAGAATTAAAAAATTTATTATTTAAAACCAAAAAATAAATGTTTTAAACATTATGTTATAGTTACACATAAGAAAGTGAGTAAATAATGGAAGAAGAAAATTTAATGAGACCAGGAGTTCAAAATATTGAAGAAGAAATTCAAGAAAATACATTAAGACCACAAACATTAGATGAATATATTGGGCAGACAAAAGTAAAAGAAAATATGAAAATATATATAGAAGCGGCAAAAAAAAGAGAAGAAGCATTGGACCATGTTTTATTATATGGTCCTCCTGGACTTGGAAAAACAACACTTTCTAATATTATTGCAAATGAAATGCATTCAAATATAAAAATTACTTCTGGACCAGCAATAGAAAAGCCAGGAGATTTAGCTTCTCTTTTAACGAATTTATCTCCAAATGATGTTTTGTTTATTGATGAGATTCATAGAATAAATAAAAATGTAGAAGAAATATTATACCCTGCATTAGAAGACTTTTGCTTAGATATTATTTTAGGAAAAGGACCGACAGCTAGAAGTATTAGATTAGATTTGCCTAAATTTACTTTAATTGGAGCTACAACTAGAGCAGGAGCTTTATCAACACCATTAAGAGATAGATTTGGAATAGTAGAAAGATTAGAACTTTATTCAGTAAAAGATTTAAAAACAATAGTAAAAAGATCAAGTAAAATATTAAATTTAGACATTGATGAAAAAGCAGCAGAAGAAATTGCAAGGCGTTCAAGAGGAACACCTAGAATTGCAAATAGATTACTAAAAAGAGTTAGAGATTATGCAGCTGTTTTAGGTGATGGAGAAATAACTTTAGAAATTGCGAAAATGGCATTACAAAAATTAGAAATAGATGATTTGGGATTAGATAATATAGATAAAAAAATATTAGAAACAATTATACACCATTATTCTGGTGGACCAGTTGGACTAGAAACTTTAGCAGCAACAGTAAACGAAGAAACCACAACTATAGAAGATGTATATGAACCTTACTTAATGCAAATAGGTTTTTTAGCAAGAACTGCTAGAGGTAGAGTGGTAACACCTATGGCTTATGAACATTTTGGATTAGAATATAGAAATTAAATTATTATTTTAGAATTGTTTGTATAAAAGAAATGTTTAATGGCTTTTCTTTTATATGAATATTTTATATAAAATGCATAAAGAAAACATGTTAAGTATAAATGGAAGGGACGGAAGATGAAGTATTTTGGTATATTAATAATTCTAGTATCTTATATAGTTATATATTTATTAAATAAAAAAGAAAAAATAAATAATAAGTATGCAACTTTTTTAAAGTCTATACTAATTGCAGTATTTTTAGAGTTTACTATTTTTAATATTAATTCATATAGATTAGACTTTTCAAAAAATCAAACATATACATATTCTGCAGAAGAAATAAAAAACAATACGACTCATTTTAAAGAAAATTATTCAAAAGTTGTATTAGACAATTTAGATGTTGATGTAAAAACAATAAAATTAGAATTTAATTCAGAAGATACAATTCAATATCAAATTTGTTATAGTGATAATACTACGCAAGGCCGATATTTACCAGCAAAAGATTATTTCCAAGAAATAGAAAGCTCTAAATATATAGCAACATATTTTTCTGGAAATGTTAAAAATTTAGAAATAAGATATGTTAATACAACTAATAATAATTTGTTAGAAAATATTACAATAAATGAAAAAATACCTTTTGAATTCAACATAATTAGAACATGTATTATTATTTTTGTAATAATGTTAATTTATTCTTTCAGAACACAAGAATTTTGGAAAAAAGCATATAGTGAAGGAAATTTTTCACAGCAAAAAGTATATTTTTTTATAATGGCATTAGCAATGCTTGTGGTTTACTCTTTTAATGTGTTTAATGTAAATGAACAAACAGATTTGTATAATGAAAAATTTGTAGAAGCATTAGAATCTGGACAAGTTCATTTAATAGAAGAACCAAGTGAAAAGCTTTTAAGTTTAGAAAATCCTTATGATGCAGTTGAAAGAAATTCAATAAGAAGAGGTATAGATTATATATGGGATGCAGCTTTATACAATAATCATTATTATGTGTATTTTGGAATTTTACCAGCGCTTATATTGTTTGTACCATTTCATTTAATTACTGGAACATTTTTAAAAACAGCAATAGGAGTATTAATTTTTAGTATATTATCATTGCTAATTATGGCCTTAATAATAGAAAAAATATTCAAAAAATATTTTAATAAATTACCGTTTAAGCTGATGTTTTTATCTGAAGTAATATTTTTATTTGGAAGTGTTATAATTTGGATAAATGTAGCACCAAGATTTTACGAAATGGTTAGCATAGCAGGATTGTATTTTGCATTGCAAGGAATATATTTATTTTTAATAGCAAATAGTGAAAATTACAAAAAAAGAATTTGTATAGGATCATTGTGTTTGGCACTTGCTGTTGCATGTAGACCAACGACTTTAATAGCATCAATTGTAATAATACCAATTTTATGGAATTTATTAAAAAGTGAGAAAGATAACAAAAAAAATATTTTAAAAATTTTATTATTAGTAGGAATTCCATATTTACTTGTAGGAATTTTACTTATGTATTATAATTACATTAGATTTGGAAGTATATTTGAATTTGGGGCTAGATATCAATTAACAATGAATGATATGAGAAATCTAAAAAATAGGTTAATAACAATACCTGCGGGATTTATTTGTAATTTATTTAATATACCAACATTTATTGCAAGATTTCCGTTTATAGAAGTGAGTTCAAATATTTTCGAGATATTTTCATATTACTATATAGAAGATATGCCAGGTGGAACATTTATATTATCACCAATAGCATTTTTCTGTATATTTGGAATAAATAAGTTTTTTAAAAAATGTAAAAATAAAGAACTAAAGAATTTAGTAATAACTTTATTAATAGTTGGAATCATACTAAATATGATAGTTGTAATGCAAGCAGGAAGCACAGGAAGATATTTACTTGATTTTTCGTGGTGTTTTGTATTAGCCGGAATTTTAATATTTTTGGAAAATTATCAAAATACAGAAACAAAAGAAGCAAGAAATATTCTAGAAAAAATAGTAATAGGAATAGCAATATTTACATTGATAATAAACATATTAACTGGATTTTTAAATATATCAGGTGTAAGTATGAAAAAAATATCACCAAAAGTATATTTGAATGTTGAACATACAATTTGCTTTTGGAAATAAATAAAAAGAAAAGGAATGTAGCAAATGAAAAGAGTAATTATTATAGGAGCTGGACCAGCAGGATTAACAGCAGGTTATGAATTATTGAAAGAAAACAATAACGAATATGAAGTTATAATTTTGGAAGAAGAAAACCAAGTTGGTGGAATTTCCAAAACAGTTAGATATAATGGAAATAGAATGGATATAGGAGGACATAGATTTTTCTCTAAAGATGAAAATGTTATGGACTTTTGGAAAGAATTAATGCCAATACAAGGAGCTCCATCTTATGATGATAAAAAGTTAAATAGAGAAAAACCATTAGTAAAAGATGGACCAGATCCAGAAAAAGAAGATAAAGTAATGCTAGTTAGAGATAGAGTTTCTAGAATATATTATTTAAAGAAATTTTTTGATTATCCAGTTTCATTAAAATTAGAAACATTTACTAATATGGGATTGATTAGAACAATAAAAGCAGGATTTAGTTATTTAAAATCAATATTTGTAAAGAAAAAAGAAACATCATTAGAAAACTTTTATATTAATAGATTTGGAAAAGTTTTATATGGAATGTTTTTTGAAAAATATACAGAAAAATTATGGGGAAGACACCCAAGCGTTATTTCAGCAGATTGGGGTTCTCAAAGGGTTAAAGGATTGTCTATTACAGCAGTAATTAAAGATATGTTTAGAAAAATATTTAATCCTAAGAGCAATAAAGTAGAAACATCTTTAATTGAACAATTTTGGTATCCTAAATATGGACCAGGTCAATTATGGGAGAATTTAGCTGATGAAATAGAAAAAAATGGTGGAAAAATATTAAAGCAACATTCAGTTCAAAAAATAAATTTAAAAGAAAACAAAATTACATCTGTTGAATGTGTTTGTGATGGAAAAATAGAAGTTTTTGAAGGAGATATATTTATATCATCAATGCCATTGAAAGATTTAGTAGAAGACATGAAAGAAGAAGCTGTACCAGAAGATATAAAAAATATTGCTACTGGATTACCATATAGAGATTTTATGACAGTTGGATTACTTTTAAAGAAATTAGATTTGAAAAATAAAACTAAAATAAAAACTTTAGGAAATATAGTTCCAGATTGTTGGATTTATGTACAAGAACCGGATGTGAAATTAGGAAGAATACAAATATTTAATAACTGGTCTCCATATATGGTTTCAAATCCGGAAAAAAATGTATGGATAGGACTTGAATATTTTTGCAATGAAGGTGACGAATATTGGAATATGTCAGATGAAGAATTTACTAAATTTGCAATAAAAGAACTTGTAAGTATGGGAATTATAGAAGAAAGTGATGTTTTAGATTCTCATAGAGAGAGAGTTAAAAAAGCATATCCAGCATATTTTGACACTTATTCAGAAATTGATAAATTAATAGAATACTTAAATGGCTTTGAAAATTTATACTGTGTAGGAAGAAACGGCCAACACAGATATAACAATATGGATCATTCTATGGTAACAGCTATGGAAACTGTAAAGAACATTAAAAACAATATTACAACTAAAGATAATATTTGGAAAGTAAATACAGAAAAAGAATATCATGAAGTAAAAAGTAATTAAGATAGAAAAACAAAAGCTAAAAATAAGCGAAAGCACTTAAAAAATAAATTAAAATAAAATAAATTAAAATTATTTGAGAAAAGGAGTTGATAAATACATAGATTATTAGTAAATCTATGTATTTATTGTAATAAAAATGAATTTATTATTACATACTTGTTGTGCACCATGTAGTGTATATTGTATTGATAGCCTAAGAAAAGAAGGTATTGAACCAGTTTCATATTGGTATAATCCAAACATCCATCCATATATAGAATACAAAACTAGAAGAGATACATTAAAAGAATACAGTCAAATGGAAAATTTTAAATTAATAATAGAAGAAGATTATGGATTAGATGAATTTTGCAAAAATGTTTCAAATGATTTAAAAAATCGTTGCAAAAATTATTGCTATCCTGTTAGACTAGAGCAAACAGCAAAATTTGCAAAAGAAAATGGATTTGATGCTTTTTCTACAACTTTGTTAGTAAGTCCATATCAGCAACATGATACTATAAAAGAAATAGCAGAACAGATGGCTAAAAAATATGGTGTTGAATTTGTTTATAGAGATTTTAGAGTTGGTTTTAGAGAAGGACAAGCAAAAGCTAGAGAATTAGGTTTATATATGCAAAAATACTGTGGATGTGTGTTTTCAGAGGAAGATAGATACTCTAAACAGATAGAAAGAGATAAAAAGATGGAGATTTAGTTTGTACTGATTTAATATACTACTCAAAGAATTTAAAGAAAAATAGTAATTTGCCGCTACAACGACTTATGTATTATATTTAGTTTTTTATAAAAATATTTTTGACCAATATGTTATTTATATTGACATCAAATTAAAATACTATTAAAATAAAATTGTAATGCTAAAAAGTATTATGGTTGCTAACTCAAATATGTGATTACAAAGGAGTGAAATTCTATGCGGAAATTTTTTAAGAGGCTGTTTTCTAAAAGGATGATTAGTTTGAGTGAAATATTAGTCTTTAAAAAGGCAGAACCTTGTACGGAACAGAAAGATGAAAAAGATGTATACATTTTATCATCTATTTTTCCAAATGAAGATGTAATGCACAAAGTGGACGAAATTATGAGACAGAAGTCAGAAGAAGAAAATAAAAAGACAGAACCTTGTACGGAACAGAAAGATGAAAAAGATGTATACATTTTATCATCTATTTTTCCAAATGAAGATGTAATGTACAAAGTGGACGAAATTATGAGACAGAAGTCAGAAGAAGAAAACAAAACTGATAAAACGCATTAAGTAAAAAGCCGTGAGAGTTTAAGTTTCTCATGGCTTTTACAATTATAAATCTTAGTAGAAAATAGTACTTAAAATTGATGTGAAATCGTTTGAGGATTAATTGACAAATTTATTAGAAATAGAATATTTTAATATATAGGAGATGCTTTTTATGACATATAAATATATTCATAAAACACCAAAAGAATTTTCAGATATGATAATGAATAGCGATGGAGAATATTTAACTGGTTTGTGGTTTGAAAATTCAAGAGATTCCTCTAAACACAAAATAGACTGTGAAGAGAAAGACTTAGAAATATTAAAAAAAACAAGTAAATGGTTAGATATTTATTTCGGTGGCAAAGCCCCAAACTTTACACCAAAATATAAAATAGAAAATTTAACATCGTTTAGACAAGAAGTAATTGATATAATGAACTCAATTGAACATGGGAAAACTTTAACATATAGTGATATATCTAAAATAATTGCTAAAAAAAAGAGGTTAAAAAAGAATGTCATCACAAGCAGTTGTTGACATTGAGGAAGATGGCCAGTGTCAGAATATGTATATGAGTTTAATACAGTAACAGAAGCAGATTTTACAGAGCCAGATATAAGCGAATATAAAGTGCAATAAAGGAAGAAAATTTTTTCAAAAATGTATTTACAGATATATGATTTATTGATATATATGTATATATATATAAGTATATATGAAAAT
>ULTP01069495.1_pt1 | contig 14609 bp, 13 predicted proteins | sample 1957721 | NCBI WGS metagenome assembly ULTP01 (sample SAMEA4835737, study PRJEB28245) | human gut metagenome | biome: gut microbiome; material: fecal sample | place: Denmark | collected 2008 | reverse complement strand
AATATAAAAAAATAAATGAAGTTGATAAAACTCAGTAATTGCAAGGGATTGGACTTGATTTAATAACAAAAAGCTTCTATAATTAATATAAATTATTAATTTTAATTTAGAAAGAGAGAACTAAATGAAAAGAAGAATTCAAATACCAAACAAATTAAAAGCTATTTGTGTTGGTACAATATGTTCTGGAATTTTACTTTCTACAACATCTTTTGCAACAACAATAGATGATTTAGATGTAAAATATTCAACAGAATATAAAAAATGGTTAGAATTGTCGCAAGAGGAAAAAATTCAAACACCAATGCCAAATACATATAATGCAGATTTGACAGATGAATTAATTGCAAATTTTACAAAAATTAATACACCAAGTATATTAAATGAATTTACTAATAGAAAAGATAATTTTTCTTTAGAAAATATGTCAGCTGTATATACAGATTCAAGTTATAATTTGAATAATGATATTAAAGTAGCTGTAAAAAATCAAATGAGTACAAATGAATGTTGGGCATTTTCTGCAATAAGTTCATTAGAAACAAATTTGTCTTTAACTAAACAATTACAAGAAATTACAAACTTTTCTGTAAGACATATGGATTATGCAACATCTAGAACTTTTTTAGATGGAGTAAATGAACAAGGTTATAAAAGAGAAGTTGGTGAAGGTGGAATTCCTAATGTTGCATTTAATTATTTAATCAATGGACAAGGTGCAGTTTTAGAATCTGATATGCCATTTAAAGATAATGAAGATAAAGTTAATCTATCTGAAATTGATAAACAAGTAAATACAATTGCAACTGGATATAATACTTTACCTAGCATATATAAAAAATATGATAGTGAAGGAAATGCAATTTGTTATAATTCAAATGGTGTAGAATATTCAGAAAAAGCATTAGAAGCTGCTCGTAATATTATAAAAAGCCATTTAATAAATTATGGAGCAATAGCAGCAACAACAGCAGCTAATTATTCTGAATATTATAACAATCCTTCAGATATAGTACATGCAACAGCATATTATTGTAATAATTCTAATTTATCAAGAGATCATGCAATCACAATAGTTGGTTGGGATGATAATTATAGCAGAACAAATTTCAATAAAGATAATATGCCTAAAAAAGATGGTGCATACATAGTTTTAAACTCATATAGTACAGATGTAATGGATAAAGGATATTATTATATTTCATATGAAGATTATTTAATAGAAGCAAGTTTATATGGAGTAACTTCAACATCAAAAGTAGATTATGATAATATTTATCAAAATGATTTTTATGGAGGAATATATCCGGTAGGAGCTTCTAGTCAAGATACAGGATATATAGCTAGTGTATTTACTAGAAAAGAAACTAATCCAGAAGTTGTAAATAGTATTGGTATTTCAGCAATGTCTGTAGCCGAATATGAAATTTATATAAATCCAGTAGATTCTGATATATCATTAGATAAATTAGTAAAAGTTGGAGAAACAGGATATATATCACAAGGATACCAAAGAGTAGATATAACACCAACAAAAGTTACTGGAGAAAAATTTGCAGTAGTTGTAAAACAAAAATCTTATAAAGGTACAGGATTTTATTTTCCAATAGAAACAAAGATAAAAGATACTGTATATGAATATGCAACATCAAATTCAGGAAATAGTTTAATTTCTTTAGATGGTGATTTATGGTATAACTTAAAAGATATCAATATACAAGGGGTTGATATGGAAAATGCAGATACTTGTTTAAAAGCATTTACAACTATAAGTAAATCTGATAATAATACAAAAGATGATGAAAACAAAGACAATAATGATAATAAAAACGATGATAATAATGGAAATAATAACAACAACAATAATAACAACAATAACAAAGATGACAACAATCCATCTACAGAGTTAAAAATTGTATCAGAATATTATAAAATACAAGATGGATATATAACAAAAGTTACATATAATACAAAAATTTCTGAATTTAAGAAAAATATAACAACAAATGCGACACAAGTTGATTTTATAGATGCAAATGGAAATGTAATTACAAATACAGAAGAACTTGTAAAAACAGGTATGAAAGTAAAATTTAATAATACGACAGAATATACAATCATAGTACGAGGAGACTTAAATGGAGATGGAAATATAAGCTTAGTAGATTTTTCTAAATTGATAGCGCATATTAGTGAAAGACCTGAATTTATATTGTCTGGAAATACAGCAATGGCAGCAGATTTAAGTGGAGATGGAAAAATATCATTACTGGATTTATCACAATTTTTAGTAATATTTTCAGCAATATAAAAAATAATAAAAAATTTGTAATGCTTGTAAAAAAAATGTAAACAAAATGCAAAAAATAAGACTTGATTTTTTTTAGATAAAATGTTATTCTATAGTAGAATAGAAAAGGAGAATGTCTGATAATGAAGAAAAAAAGTTTAATTATTACATTAATAATGATATTAATAATTTGTGTACTTGTTAATAGTGCTAGTGCATTAAGCTTAACAGCAACAATGACACCTAGTAGTACAACAGTTCCAGAATCTACAGAATTTACTGTAACAATAAAAGTTTCAAATATAGATGCAGGGCAAAATGGAATTAACTCTTTACAAGGTTATTTAAAATACGATACAGCAGTATTTGAAACAATTAGTGCAACAAGTATAGAAAAATTGAATACATGGACACCAGAATATAATGCAGAAACTGGAAAAATTGTTTTGTATACAACAACATTCGTAAAAGATGCAGATGAAGTTTTACAAATCACATTTAAAACAAAAAGTGGAGTAAATGGAAAATCTGGTTCAATTAAACTTTCAAATATAATCGCATCAAATAGTGAAAGTGAGATTTCAGCAGCTGATATTTCTACAACAATTACAGTTGGAACAGCACCAGCAGCAGGAAATACAAATACACCTAAAAATCCAATAACAATAAATGCAAATACAAATGTTGTAAATACACCATCAGTAATAAGCCCAAATGTAAATACAAAAAATACAAATAACACAAATACAAATGTAGTTCCTGTAGGAAATACAACACCAGAAGAAGATATACCATATACAGGAGCAGGAGATGTTGCAATGAGAGCTATATTCGTAGTATTAGTTGTAGCAGCAATTTCATATTTTAAATATGAAAGCATGAAAGATGTAAAATAAAAAAATGAATTATTAAAAGATAGGAATAAAATCCTATCTTTTTTTGTGCATTTTGAAAAGCTTTTTTTCTTGAAAAAACAAAGGTGATGATATATAATAAAGCAGATAAATAGAAAAGGTGGAGAGAATGAAAGCACTAATTACGGAAAAACCATCAGTAGCAATGGAATTTGCGAAAGTTTTGAAATTGAATACAACAAGAAAGAATGGATACATAGAAGGTAATGACTGGGTTATTACATGGTGTGTTGGTCATTTAGTAACAATGTCTTATCCTGAAAAATATGATGAAAATTTAAAAAGATGGAGTTTAAATACATTACCTTTTTTACCAAAGGAATATAAATACGAAGTAATTCCAGCAGTAGAAAGACAATTTAATGTTATAAAAAGTTTATTAACTAGAGAAGATATAACAGAAATATATATTGCAACTGACTCTGGGCGAGAAGGAGAATATATATATCGTTTAGTAGATAGTATGATTGGAGTTCCAGATAGCAAAAAAAGAAAAAGAGTATGGATAGATTCTCAAACAGAAGAGGAAATACTAAAAGGAATAAAAGAAGCAAAAGGTTGGGAAGAATACAATAGTTTATCAGATTCAGCATATTTAAGAGCAAAAGAAGATTATTTAATAGGAATCAATTTTTCAAGATTACTTTCAATTATATATGGAAGAAGAATAGCAAAAGATTTAGATGAAGATAAAATATCTATATCTGTTGGTAGAGTTATGACTTGCGTTTTAGGCATGGTAGTATCAAGAGAAAGAGAAATTAGAAATTTTGTTAAAACTAAATATTATAAGATTAGTGGAGAGTTTGGAAATGGAGAATCTTCATTTAAAGCAGATTGGAAGGTTAATGAAAATTCTAAAGTTTATAATTCACCAGTTTTGTATAATGATTCTGGATTTAAAAAAGAAGAAAATGCTAAACAATTTATTAATTATTTAGCAGGAAAAAAAGGTAAAGTTTTAGAAGTTAAGAAATCTAAGCAAAAAGAGAATGCACCATTATTATTTAATCTTGCAGAAATTCAAAATGAGTGTACAAAAAATTTCAAAATAAAACCAGACGAAACATTAGAAGTAATTCAAGAATTATACGAAAAAAAATTAGTTACTTATCCAAGAACTGATGCTAGAGTTTTATCAACTGCAATAGCAAAAGTTATAGGAAATAACTTAAATGGTATATACAAAAACTTTAAAGATGAAGAAGTACATAATTATGTAGATAAAATGATAAAAGAAAAATATAGTACAAATTTAATAAAAACAAAATATGTAAATGATAGTAAAATTACAGACCACTATGCAATAATTCCAACAGGACAAGGATTTGAAAATTATGATAAATTAGATGAATTAAAAAAGAATGTTTATAAACTAATAGTAAAAAGATTTATTGCAATTTTTTATCCACCAGCAGAATATAGCAAAGTTTCTGCAACTGTTGAAGTCGAAAAAGAATTGTTTACAGCTAGTGGAAAAGTTTGTTTGAATCAAGGATATTTAGAAGTGCTAAAAAATAAAACAAAAGAAGCAGAAGGAAATGAAAACTTAAATATACTTGCTAGTCTAAAAAAAGGACAAGAAATAGAAGCTTTAAATTATGAAATAAAAGAAGCAGAAACAACACCACCAAGTAGATATAATTCAGGATCAATGATACTAGCAATGGAAAACGCAGGAAAGCTAATAGAAGATGAAGCATTAAGAGAACAAATAAAAGGTGCTGGAATAGGAACTAGTGCTACAAGAGCAGAAATAATAAAAAAACTTGAAAGAATACAATATATAGATATAAACAATAAAACACAAATAATAACACCAACTAAAAAAGGTGAAATGATATATGACATAACATTAAAATCAATTCCAGATATGCTAAATCCAAATTTAACTGCAAGTTGGGAAAAAGGTTTAGATATGGTTGCAAAAAAAGAAATTGATTCAGCAACATTTATGGAAAAGCTAGAAAAATATATTAGAAGCAAAATAGATAGATTAGTAGTTAAATATTAAAAGATAAGCTTAAAAAATAATACTAAGGTGTTATAACATATATTAATTTGAAAAATACAATTATATGTATTTATTTAAATAATAGAATAACACTATTATATAAGCAGTATAACAAAATTTAGAAAGGAGAGATTTGTATAATTACATTATATGAAGCAAAAAATGAAAATGATAGATATAAAAGAAGCAGAAAAAGTATTTATGGAATATGCAGAATTATATGATGCTGAAAATTTAATGATTAAAAGAAAAATAGAACATACATTTAGAGTTGAAGAAAATTCAAAATTAATTGCAGAATCATTAAAATTAAATGAAGAAGAAAGTGCTTTAGCAACATTAATAGGTTTATTACACGATATAGGCAGATTTGAACAACAAAGAATAGCCAAAAGTTATAATGACTTAAAAACTGGAATTGATCATGCTAGTATGGGAGTAAAAGTTTTATTTGAAGATGAAAAAATAAAGGATTTTATACCAGATACTAGGAAATATGATCAAACTATTAAAAATGCAATAGAATATCACAATAAATTTAAAGTACCAGATGAATTGTCTGAAAAAGATAAAATGTTTTGCAAAATAATAAGAGATGCAGATAAATTAGATATTTTAGAAATATTTGTTATAAATGGTGAAGATACAATATTAATTGGAAAAAATAATGGATATGAAGTAACACCTGATATAACAAAAGAATTTTTAGATGCATTATTTCAAGGAAAACAAATAGATAGAAAATATCAAAAATATTTTTTAGATTGGTATTTAAATACATTAACATTTTTATTTGATATAAATTATGCAAAAAGTTTTGAAATAATAAAAGATAAAAAATATATAGATACAACTATTGAGTTAATAGAAAAAATTGTGCCAGAAGATAAAGAAATTTTTGAAAAAATACGAGAATATATGAATAATTATATAAAAGAAAGAATTTAGAAAGTAAAGAGTTGAGAACTTAAATGAAAGAGCTTTTTAATATAGAAAATACAAATGTATTAAAAGATGAGGAAAATTATTATTTTTTTAGAGCTTTAAATATGGCAGACAATAAAGATTATGAAGAAAAAATAATAATAGATAAATTTGGAAAAATTAATTTAATAAGAACTGATTTAGATAGATTTGAAGAAAGCAATAAAAATCAAAATCCAAAATATAGTCAAGAGTCCAAAATTAGTATGGAGCAGTTTTTTGACCATATAAAAAAGAATTATAGAAAAGATACAAAATGCATATCTCTTTCTACTAATGCAAATATATCTTTGCGTTACGGAAAAAACTATAAGGACAAGTATATTCTTGTTAAAGTACCTAAAAAAGAATTAGGAAAAAAAGTAATAAATGCAGGAGAATATTTATTAAAAGAAATAGAAAAAAGAATTAAAACTTATATTGAAATATTAGAAAAGGGTTCAAAAGAAAATGCTTTATTGCTTTTTGATAAAATAGATAAAAGTAATTCTATTACCGAAATAAGTAAATTAATAAAAGTAAAATATAAATTAAAAAAAGAATCGAATTTTAAAAAGCTAGAATATAATAAAAAAGATAAGTACATAAATAAAAAAATAAACTTAAATAAAATAGAAGAAATAAGACCAGTTTATATAATGTATAATTGTGAATATTTAAATGAAAATCAAAACTTAGAAAGAAATAAAATAATAGCAAAATTAGTTTATCTTGAAAGGTTTGAAAAAATGCCTGCTTTAATTAAGAATTTTAAAAATAATAATTCTTTAATTCAAGCAGTAAATAACGCTTTTTTATCTTTAGAATATATACATTACGGAAGAATTAAAAAAGAGGAAATAATAGAAATCTCAAAAGAATATGTAGCAAATATAGCAGAAAAACAACTAAATAAAAGTAATATAGAATTTAGTAAATAGATAATTAAACTATAATATAAATTTGAGAAATAAAAATAAGTATATTTGTGAAAATTTTGATATTTGTAAAGTTATTAAGTAAAATACACATTTTATGTAAAATCTTCATAATATGTAGCATAAAAGATTATGAAGAGGGTGGAAAAAATGTATTGTTACATAGTTAAAGGAGGTAAATCCTTAAAAGGGACGGTTAGTGTATCTGGCTCAAAAAATGCAAGTTTACCAATACTAGCAGCAAGTATTATAAGTGGAAAAACAACAAAACTATATAACTTGCCAAATATTGAAGATGTAAGAACAACATTACAAATTTTAGAGTTTTTAGGTTGCAAGATAAAAAGAGATAAAAGTAAGGTAATAATAAATTCAAAAAATTTAAAGGAAAAAAGAATTCCAGATAATTTAATGCGCAAATTACGTTCATCAGTAATTTTAGCAGGAGCAATGCTAGCAAGATTTAAAGAAACACAATTTTCATATCCAGGAGGATGTGATATTGGTAGTAGACCAATAGATTTGCACTTAAAAGCATTTCAAAAAATAGGAATAAAAATTGACGAAACTACTAGCTTTATAGAGTGTAAATGTGATAAAATAGAAAGCAATGAAATTCATTTGGATTTTCCAAGTGTGGGTGCAACAGAAAACATAATTTTGGCATCAGTTATTGGAAAACATGAAGTAAAAATAGAAAATGCAGCTATGGAACCAGAAATAATAGATTTAGCACAATTTTTAAATAAAATGGGTGCTAGAATATATGGAGCTGGTACAAATCTAATAAAAATTATAGGTGTAGAAAATTTAAAAGATGTGTCATACAAAATAATGCCAGACAGAATAGAAACAGGAACATTATTAGTAGCAACTGCTATGACAGGTGGAAATGTTACTGTAACAAATGCAGTTCCAGAGCATATAAGTCCATTAATATCAAAATTAACAGAAATGGGTTGCAAAATTCAAAGCACAAATAATGAAATAAATATTCAAGCACCAAGTAAATTAAAAGCTACAGATATAAAAACATTACCATATCCAGGATTTCCAACAGATTTACAGCCAATATTTTCAACAATGCTAACTATAGCAAAAGGAACATCAGTTGTAACAGAAAATATATTTGAAAATAGATTCAAATTTGTTCAAGAATTAAAAAGAATGGGAGCAAAAGTAAATCAAGAAGGAACAACAATAATAATAAAAGGTGTTAGAAAATTGCATGGAGCAGAAGTTCAAAGTACTGACTTAAGAGGTGGAATGGCATTAGTTTTAGCAGGATTGGTAGCAAAAGGAACTACAAAAGTAGAAAAAGTAGAGTATATATTAAGAGGTTATGAAAATATAGATTTTAAATTAAATAATTTGGGTGCTAATATAGAGAGAAAAGAGGTATGAGATTGAGATACGAATTTGAAGATGATGAAATAGTTGTAGGAATTCAAGGAAAATCAAATACTAAGTCTAAAAAAAGTAAAAAAAAAGATGGGGCTAAAAAAGCCCCAAAAAATAAAAAAGAGCAAAAGAAAACTAAAACTAAAACTCACAAAAAAACTAATGTAAGAAGTTTTGAAGGATATCAAAAAGCAACTAGGTTCAAGAAAATTAAAATATTTTTAATTTTGATTTTATTAATAATAGCAATTATATTTGTATTATCATCAAGTCTTTTTAACATAAAAAGTATTAATGTATTAAATAACAATATTTTAAGTAACGAAGATATAATTAGTTTATCAAATATAAATATAGGACAAAACATATTTAAAATAAACAAAAATGCAAGTATAGATCATTTAAAAGAAAATGCTTATATAGAAGAAGTAGATATATCTAGAAAATTACCAAATACATTAGAAATTAATGTGAAAGAACGAAAAAGAAAATATATGTTACAATTTGCAGATAGCTATGTTTATATTAATAATCAAGGATATATGTTAGAAATATCTACCGAAAAACTAGATTTACCAATTATTACAGGATTTAAAACAGATCTAAGTAATGTAAAACCTGGAGAAAGATTAGAAGTAGATGATTTAAAAAAATTAGATATGGTTATAAAAATTGTAGAAACGGCAAATGTAAATAATATTGGAAATTTAATAACAAAAGTAGAAGTTTCAGATGAAAAAAATTATGTAGTAGAACTTGGAACTGAAAACAAAAGAGCATATTTGGGAGATTGTTCAAATTTAAATACAAGAATGTTAAATTTACAAACAATTGTTGAGCAAGAAAAAGGAAATGCAGGAACAGCATATATCAATATGGACTTAAATGTTGGAAAAGCATATTTTAGACCAAACTAATAAGGAGGAAAAATTTGTGAAAAAAAGACAAATACCTATTGCAATTGGGACAGTTTGCTTACTTTTAACACTTGGAATATGTGTACAAGTTAAAACAGTAGATAATAGTATTACAAGTGTTGCTAAAACGCAAGCAGAAAACGAATTAAGAGATAGCGTTTTAAAATGGAAAGAAAACTACGATAATGCAGAATCAAAATTAGAATATAAAGAAGCTGAACTAGAAAAACTTAGAAAACAAATTTCAAGTTCAGATGAAAGTTCATCAAAAATTAGTGAACAATTAGAACAAAATAATAGTATATTAGGGTATACAGACTTAACAGGTAGTGGAGTAGTAATAACTGCACAAGATGGAGATTATTCTACCTCAAAAGGACTAGCTTCTTTATACATTGTACATGATGGAGATTTAATTGCACTTGTAAATGCTTTAAAAAATGCAGGAGCAGAAGCAATTTCTATAAATGGACAAAGAATAGTAAATTCAACAGCTATTACTTGTGTTGGAAATACAACTATGATAAATGGAGAAAAAGTAGGTTCACCTTTTATTATAAATGCTATAGGAAATCCTGAAAAATTATATGGACAAATTACAATGCCAGATAGCTATTACGATAAAATGAAGAGTGATGGTGTAAGTGTAAAAATTGAAAAAGTGAATTCAATAGATGTTCCAAAATATACAGGATTATATAAATTTGATTATGCGAAAACTATAGAATAGAGGTGATAATATTGCAGATGAAAAAAGGAAGAAATGTAATGATTATCTCAATAGGAGCTATAGCTTTAATATTAACAATGGTAATTTTTATACAATTCAAAACTGTAAAAGAAACAGATATTACAGCTATAGAAACAATGAGAGAAGCTGAACTTCGTACAGAACTTTCTAGTTGGAAAGCAAAATATGATGAAATATCAGCTAAATTAGAAGAAACAGAAGATAAAATATCTAATTATAGAAATGATATAGAAAATAATGAAAAAAACTCAAAATTACTAGATCAAGAATATGCTGATACTGAAAAATATTTAGGATACACAGATGTACAGGGCGAAGGAATACAAGTTGTATTAGATGATACCGAATATAAACAAGTACAAAGTTCAGATATTTTATCATTAGTAAATGAATTAAGATTAGCAGGGGCAGAAGCAATTTCTATAAATGATGAAAGAGTAGTTTCCACAACAGAGATTGTAAATGTGGATACAAGATTTGTAATTGTAAATGGAAAAAGAGTTGTAGCACCTTTTACAATTAAAGCAATAGGAGATAAAAAGTATTTGGAAAGTGCGATATCAATTAAGGGTGGATATATAGACGAAATAAAAGCAAAAGAAATAACAATAAATTATTCAGTAGAAGATAAATTAACAATAAATAAATTTTCTGGAAAAATGAGTTTACAAAATGCAAAAGAAAAGTAACATTAGAATAATTGAGTAAGTAAAAAAAGTATTAATAGTACATGATAATAAAGCAATAGAAATAGTAAAAGACAATAAAAATACTAGAGAGGTTTATAGGTAACCTAGTAAAAACCTAAATATATGACAAGGAGAGTATGGAGTACCATACAAAAAAGAAAATGCTATATATATCAATAATATTAGGTTGTGTGATAGGAGCTGTAATAGGATTAAATGCACCAATTATACCATATACATATTCAAGCTATTTAGCAATTGCAATAATTGCTGCATTAGATACAGTATTTGGTGGAATAGCTTCAACAGTTAAAGGAAATTTTGATTTAAAAATATTTTTAACAGGATTTTTTGGAAATGCAATTTTATCAATGTTGTTAACATATTTAGGAAATAGATTAAATGTAGATATCTACTTAGCTGCAATTATTGTTTTTGTTGGTAGAATGTTTACAAACTTAGCAATAATAAGAAGATACTATATAGATAAATGGTCTAAAAAAGTAATTGAAACAAAAAATAAAAATAGCAAAAAGAAAGCTAACGTTGAAGCTGAAGAAAAATAAAAAAAAGTGGGCTGGTTAAAATTTTTAGAATTTTAGCCAGTCCACATATATTATATAAAGGCTTACGCCAAATTTTGCACATGTGTGTAAAAATTTATGCAATAAATTTTCTGTACAGTATTTTCTATTTTGATGTATTTAGAACATTAATTGATTCTTCTAAATCTTGATATTTTTTATATAATTCAGAATTTTCTTGCTTTGCTTGTAATAAATATTCTAAATTATCAGAAGCAGATTTTCTCATATTAATAAATAGAGCAGTCATAATTACTAAAGCAATAAATAAAATAACTACAATTATTGATAAGATTTTTTCTTTTTTACTCATAACATATCCTCCTTGAATAGATAATAGCATATAAATAATTTGTGTACAAGCAGTTAAAAAATATATAACAAAAATTATAAAAATTTTATCTATAAAAACAAAAAAAGACAAATTATGACTTGAATTTCATAGCAAAATAGTGTATAGTTATCATTGTGCTTTAAAACAAAAAATGAAGTTACAAAATCATTACAAATATTACAAAAATATCTCATTTATACTTGACTTTTGATGAAAAATGTAATATTCTTAACGCATACTAAAAGGTTAAAAAACTAAGTGAAAAATAAATGGAGGAGATAAGCTTTGGCAATAGGAGATATAATTGTTGGTATCGATATTGGAACCTCTAAGGTAAGCACAGTTGTTGGTGAAGTAAATAATTTCAATCAAATTGAAATTATATGTAGTACAAACTGCAAATGCGCTGGTATCCAAAAAGGTAAATTTATAGATGAAGATGAAATAAGTATAGCAATATCAAAAACAATTCAAGAAGCAGAAGAAATTTCAAATTTAAAAATAAATTCAGCTTATACAACAATACCAGGTGAACATGTAACAATTGTACAAAACAGTATCGTAAAAGATGCAAAAGATAAGCTTGCTGGCATTTCTGTAAAAGATGTTGCTTCAGCAATTATACAAGTTAGAGATATAGAAATTCCAGAAGATAAAGTGCTAATCGATATAGTACCAGACAAATTTATATTAGAAGACGGTAAAGCCGTAGAAGACCCTGTTGGAAAGTTTAGTGGCCATTTTACATTAACTGCACAAATTATTCTAGCAGAGAAAGAATATATAAAACAATTAACATCAATATGTAAAAAAGCAGACATAGAAATAGATGGAGTAGTACCTACAGCATTAGCTGAGAGAAATTTAGTACTAGATACAAACGAATTAAACGATAATGTAATGTTACTAGATATAGGTGCAGGAAATACAGATATAGGTGTATTTAATGGAACTTCATTTATTTATACAAATACAATTAATTTAGGTGGAGATAATATTACAAGTGATATAGCCTATGTATTAAATATATCTAAAGAAGAAGCAGACAAATTAAAAAGACAATATGGTCTAGCTTTAAAATCTTTTATAGACAATGACAACAATATAATATTAAATACATGTAGAGATGTTGATGGAAAAAATAAAACAATAAAAAGTTCTGAACTTGTAGAAATTATAGAAGCAAGAATAGAAGAAATATTTACATTAGTAAATAAAGATATAACAACACATGCAATAAAACCAAATATAAACAATGTAATTCTTACAGGTGAAGGTATAGTAAATATAAATAAAAGCGATATGGCAGGTAAAATAATTTTAAATATACCAGTTAAAATATCAACAGGTAGATTAATTAGTACAATTAAATCTACATATAGAGCAAGTTATGCTCTAGTTAGATATATAGCAGCAAGACCATATGCAAAAACAGTTTCTAGTAGTATAGATGTTAGAACTGAAAAGAATTTACTAAAAACAGTAATAGAAAAAATAAAAGATTTCTTTTATTCTTAAAATAGGATTTTAAAATAAAAAAGTTTTTAATTTTAATAATATAGATAAAGATAATAAAGGAGGATACACCTTATGATTATGGATAATGAGGATTTAAACTTTATGATGGATGGGACAGCTACAATTAAAGTAATAGGAGTTGGAGGAGCAGGAAATAATGCTGTAAACAGAATGGTTGAAGCAGGAATTAAAAGCGTAGAGTTTATAGCAGTAAATACAGATAGACAAGCTTTAAATTTATCAAAAGCAAGCTCAAAAATTCAAATTGGTGAAAAATTAACAAGAGGATTAGGAGCAGGTGCTAACCCAGATATTGGTGCACAAGCAGCAGAAGAAAGCAAAGCTGAAATAGCAGAAATTTTAAAAGGTGCTGATATGGTTTTTGTTACAGCTGGTATGGGCGGTGGAACTGGAACAGGAGCAGCTCCATTAGTGGCAGCAACAGCAAAAGAACTTGGAATTTTAACAATTGGTGTTGTTACAAAACCATTTACATTTGAAGGAAAGAAAAGATTAGCACAAGCAGAAAGAGGAATTGCAAATTTAAAAGGAAAAGTAGATACATTAGTAGTAATTCCAAACGACAAATTATTACAAGTAATCGATAGAAAAACATCTATAGTAGAAGCTTTTAGAATGGCTGATGATGTTTTAAGACAAGGTGTTCAAGGTATATCTGATTTAATTGCTGTACCAGGTTTAATAAACTTAGATTTTGCTGATGTAAAAACAATCATGTTAAATCAAGGTATGGCTCACATGGGAATTGGTAGAGCAAGTGGAGAAAACAGAGCAGAAGATGCTGCAAAACAAGCTATACAAAGTCCTTTATTAGAAACATCTATAGAAGGTGCAAGAGGTGTTATTATTAATATTACAGGTGGAAGTGATATAGGATTACACGAAGCAAATACAGCTGCTGAACTTGTACAAAGAAGTGCAGATCCAGAAGCAAATATTATCTTTGGTACTGTTACAGATGATTCAATGGGAGATGAAATCCAAATAACAGTTATTGCTACAGGATTTGAAAAAGAAGATGAAAAAGTACCTGGATTATCAGGATACAAAAATATAGTAGAAGATACATGGAGAAAAAGAAATAATATAACATCAAACACATCAAACAGTTCAACAACAGAAAGTAATCCAAATGATTTAGATATTCCAGCATTCCTTAGAAAAAATAAAGGATTAGGAAATAAATAATTTGTATTTCAAAGTTGAGTGTAAGCATTTATATAAATTATAAAACAATCATAAAATGAGAATTTTATAAAAAATAAATTTACTATA
>ULTP01006486.1_pt1 | contig 14672 bp, 9 predicted proteins | sample 1957721 | NCBI WGS metagenome assembly ULTP01 (sample SAMEA4835737, study PRJEB28245) | human gut metagenome | biome: gut microbiome; material: fecal sample | place: Denmark | collected 2008 | reverse complement strand
ACCATATTCTTCCGCATTTCACTTTTTTGTAGTAACTTTGTCTCCCAAAAAATAAAAGGAAACTTTTGAAATATATAATCTTATAAATATAATAGTATGAGAAAGCTGCTTTTATCAATGTGCTTTTTGGGCTGTGCTCTCTGGGCGCAGGCTAAAGATTTAACACAATACGTTAACCCGTTGATGGGTACGTTATCCAGTTTCGAACTATCTACAGGCAATACATATCCTGCTATCGCACGTCCATGGGGTATGAATTTCTGGACTCCTCAAACAGGAAAAATGGGAGATGGTTGGCAGTATGTTTATACCGCCCATAAAATCCGTGGTTTTAAACAAACCCATCAACCCAGTCCCTGGATTAATGACTACGGTCAGTTTTCTATCATGCCGGTAGTGGGCAAACCCGAATTTAATGAAGATAAGCGTGCCAGCTGGTTCTCTCATAAAGGAGAAGTTGCATTGCCTCATTATTATAAGGTGTATCTTGCTGAACACGATGTAGTGACAGAGTTTACTCCCACTGAACGTGCTGTTTTATTCCGTTTTACTTTTCCGGAGAATGAACATTCATATATTGTAGTGGATGCTTTCGACAAAGGATCTTATATTAAAATTATTCCTGAACAAAATAAGATTATCGGATACACAACCCGTAACAGTGGTGGAGTGCCCGATAACTTCAAGAACTACTTTGTTATTGAGTTCGACAAGCCTTTTACTTATCAGGCTTCTGTTGCCGATGGCGTTTTGGCAGAGAATCAAAAAGAGCAGAAGGCCGGACATGCAGGTGCAATCATTGGTTTTAAAACCCGTAAAGGAGAAATCGTGCATGCTCGTGTAGCCTCTTCCTTTATCGGTTTTGAGCAGGCAGACAGAAACTTGAAAGAGCTTGGAAACGATAGTTTTGATACTTTGGTTCAGAAAGGGCAAGATGCCTGGAATGAGGTATTGGGTAAAATAGAAGTGGATGGTGGCAATCTTGATCAGTATCGTACTTTTTATTCTTGTCTGTATCGTTCGGTACTTTTCCCCCGTGCTTTTTATGAATTTGATGAAACTGGCAATCCTGTTCATTATAGTCCTTACAATGGTCAGGTATTACCTGGATATATGTATACGGATACCGGCTTCTGGGATACTTTCCGTTGCCTGTTCCCTTTCCTCAACCTGATGTATCCTTCGGTAAACAAACAAATCCAGGAAGGTCTCGTCAATACATATAAGGAAAGCGGTTTCTTCCCTGAATGGGCTAGCCCGGGACATCGTGGTTGTATGATTGGCAACAACTCTGCCTCTGTACTGGCTGATGCCTATCTGAAGGGGGTTAAAGTGGATGATGTGGCTACCTTGTATGAAGGACTTATCCATGGCACAAAGAATGTACATCCTGAAGTTTCTTCTACCGGACGTCTCGGTTATGAATATTATAATGAATTAGGTTATGTTCCTTATGACGTAAAGATCAATGAGAATGCTGCCCGTACTCTGGAATATGCTTATGATGACTGGTGTATCTATCAGATGGCAAAAGCGCTGGATCGTCCGAAGAAAGAGCAGAAACTTTTTGCCAATCGTGCTATGAACTATAAGAACGTGTTCGATAAGGAAAGCCTGTTGATGCGTGGACGTAATAAAGATGGGCAGTTCCAGACACCTTTCTCACCTTTGAAATGGGGAGATGCCTTTACAGAAGGAAACAGTTGGCATTACTCCTGGTCCGTTTTCCACGATCCGCAAGGTTTGATCGATTTGATGGGTGGTGAAAAAGTTTTTGTCGAAATGCTGGATTCTGTGTTTATTGTTCCTCCCATCTTCGATGACAGCTATTATGGACAGGTGATTCATGAAATACGTGAAATGACAGTGATGAACATGGGTAACTATGCGCATGGTAACCAGCCTATACAGCACATGATTTACATGTACAATTATGCCGGGCAGCCTTGGAAAGCCCAATATTGGTTGCGTCAGGTGATGAACCGTATGTATACTCCAGGTTCTGATGGGTATTGTGGAGATGAAGACAATGGGCAGACTTCTGCCTGGTATGTGTTCTCAGCATTAGGCTTCTATCCGGTTTGTCCGGGAACCGATGAGTATGTTCTCGGTGCTCCTTTGTTCAAGAAAGCTACACTTCATCTTGAGAATGGCCGTTCATTGGTTATTGATGCAGCAAACAATAGTTCTGAAAATATGTATATTGAATCGCTTCGTCTGGATGGAAATGAATATACGAAGAATTATGTGAAACATGAAGACCTGTTGAAGGGCGGTGTCCTGAAATTTGATATGGGTAATAAACCCAACTTACAGAGAGGAATACATCCGGAAGATTATCCATATTCTTTCTCTAACGAAATAAAAAAGAAGTAAGGGCTGAAGTTAATAATGTAAGAAAGAAGGGAATAGAAATTAAAACTATTCCCTTTTTTGTTTTAATGAAAAAAAATATCATTTTGTAGTAAGTGTATTTTTAGCGACTGTTGTTTTATATATGAAAGTCGGGAGAAAGGGTCTCCTGACAGATTAAAATTAACCAATGTGTAACCTTTAAACTTTGTTTATGGACAACAATCATGCTTTTCAAAGTTCGAAATTTCTACGGGCTTTATTAGTCTTGTTCTTCATGACTGTATCAGTTCAGTGGACTTTTGCCCAACTGGATTTGAACATGTCTCGCACGACATTAGGTACGGTCATTGAACAAATCAAAACTCAATCCAAGTATCAATTTTTTTATGACGACAAACTTGCTGCTACGGCAGTGGAAAAAGTCAATGTGAAGAATGCATCTATCGAAGATGCCTTGACTGCTATTCTTAAAGGGAAAAATATTTCTTTTAAAGTAGAAGATAACATTGTTTATCTTTCAGAGAAGTCTCAATCAGGACAAGAAGGTGCCCAACAAGGAAAAGAACGTACGATAACCGGTCAGGTATCGGACGATATGGGGCCTCTGATCGGTGTCAATGTATTGGTGAAAGGTACCAGTGTGGGTTGTATCACCGATTTTGACGGTAATTTTACGCTGACCACAACAGAAGCAAATCCTGTAATTCAATTCTCTTATGTCGGTTATAAAACACAGGAGATTGCAGCAAAGGAACAGAGTGTTATCAATCTGATGATGGAGAGCGATTCTCAACTGGTAGAAGAGGTTGTTGTAACTGCCTTGGGTATTAAACGTGCAACTAAAGCATTGAGTTACAATGTTCAGGAAATCAAAAGTGATGAACTGACCAGAGTGAAAGATGCTAACCTTGTAAACTCTTTGTCTGGTAAAGTGGCGGGTGTTACCATTAATGCCAGTTCCTCCGGTGTAGGTGGTGCCAGTAAAGTAGTGATGCGTGGTACGAAAGGTATTGATCAGTCCAGCAACGCTCTTTATGTGATCGATGGTGTACCTATGTTCAATCTTTCCGGTGAAGGTGGTCAGGAATTTGACTCTAAAGGTTCTTCAGAAGCGATTGCAGATATAAATCCGGAAGACATCGAATCTATGTCTGTACTGACGGGTGCTGCCGCTGCCGCTTTGTATGGTAGTCACGCTGCCAATGGTGCTATTGTTATTACGACTAAGAAAGGCAAGGAAGGACGTTTGAGTTTGACTGTATCACAGAATACTGAATTTCTCCGTCCGTTTGTTACTCCTAATTTTCAGAATTCTTATGGCACAGGCGATCTTCTGTCCAGTGCAGGTTCTGTAGAAAAAAGCTGGGGTAATAAATTGAACCCTTCCAATTACATGGGATATGATCCGATCAATGACTTTCTGAGAACAGGTGTGGTAGCTTGCGTGTTACAGATGGATACGGTCCTATTCCTTATTCCCAGTTGGGGGCCAATGGTGACCTGACTGCTCCGCTGGATACTCAGAAGAAAGTTTATGAGACTATGTTGAATGAACTGGATGAGGCAGTGACTGCATTATTACCACATCGTACGGAGACTTTTTCATCCAAAGCTGATAAGGTTTATAGTGGTAAAGTGGAAAACTGGATAAAACTGGCGAATTCTTTGAAATTGCGTATGGCTATGCGTATGGTGTATGTAGATTCTACTACGGCACAAGCTAAAGCGGTGGAAGCTGTTGACTCAGAAAGAGGAGGTGTGTTTACATCAAATGATGATAATGCGACCATTCAGGCTACTACTAATCCATTCAGAGTTATTATGTATGAATATAATGGCGGTGACTCTCGTATTGCGGCAGATATTACTGCCTATATGAATGGTTACAAAGATCCTCGTCGTGAAAAATATTTTGTTGAATCTACCTTTACAACAGCCGATGGAGTGAAGAACGGGTATCATGGTATTCGCTTGGGAACTGAACCGCTTCCGAGTGAAACAGCTCATAAGTATTCTAACATGAATGTTGAAGCCAATACGAAACTTGTTTGGATGACTGCTGCTGAAGTTGCCTTCCTGCGTGCCGAAGGTGCATTGCGTGGTTGGAACATGGGTGGAACTGCAGAAAGTTTTTATAAGAAAGGCGTAGAGTTATCATTCAGTCAATGGGGGGCTTCCGGTGCGGATGCTTATCTGGAAGATGGTAGTAGTTTGCCCGATCTGTATAAAGATCCTCTGGGTACTTATAGTTATAACGGTTCTCAGCCGACTATTACGATTAAGTATGATAATAGCGCCGTCTTTGAAACAAATCTGGAACGTATAATTACCCAGAAATGGATCGCCATATTCCCGTTGGGTAACGAAGCATGGGCTGAATTCCGTCGTACGGGTTACCCGCGTCTGATGACTGCTGCCGTTAATAAAAACAAGGCGGAAGTTCCCGAAGGTACTTTTCCACGCCGCTTGCCTTATCCGCAGGATGAGTACAAGGACAATGGTACGAATGTGCAGAATGCTCTGCAAGATTTGAAACCTGCGAACGATAGAATGTCTTCCAAAGTATGGTGGGACTGCAACCCTAACATCTAATAAAGAAAAGAATTATGAAAAATAAAATGAAAAATATATTCATCGTAGCTTCCTGCTTCGCTGCCATAACCTGTTTCAGCGCATGTGACGACTGGACGGAAGTAGAGAATGTGAATATCAATACTCCCGGAATAGAGGAACAAGATCCGGCTGCGTATGCCAAATATCTGCAAAATTTGGTAGCCTATAAGAATTCGGACCATAAGGTTGTATATGCCTGGTTCGACAATAGCGAGAAAACACCGTTCAGTCGTGGACAGCATATCTCTGATGCTCCTGACAGTTTGGACGTAATTTCCATGATGTACCCAGCAGAACTGGCTGCGTTTGAATTAGTTGATATGCAAACTGTACATGCTAAGGGTACCAAGGTGGTATATACTATCAGTTTTGATAAGATTCAAAAAGAATATACTGAAAAAGTAAAGGAAGGTACGGAAACCGGATCTTTCGATACTTATCTGAAGTCAGAAATGGACAAACAGATTGGTTATGCAGGGAGTTTCGATGGTATGATTACTGAATATAAAGGAAATAATCCTATTTATATGTCTGCCGAACAAAAAGCAGAGGCAAAGAAATATCAGGATATTTTTTTCAGTGCTGTTTTAACCTGGAAAACTGCTAATGCAGATAAGTTGCTGACATTTCAGGGATATCCGGAAAATTTGATTGAGCAGACCATTTTGACTAATTGTAAGCACATCATCCTGGCTACGGATAATGTAACGGATGATGCACAGTTGTCGGTATTTGCCCGTTTGGCCATGGCTGCTGCAGGTGTTCCGACTGATCGTTTCGTAGTTGCTGTTTCCACAGCTTCACTGGATGCATCTGATAAGCAAACCGGGTTCTACGGTACCGACCGGGCGCTTACGGAGGCAGCTTATTGGACTACGGAACCATCTGATGGCTATACCCGTGCCGGATTGGCTATTTATAATGTTCAGAATGACTATTACAATGCTACTAACACATACCAGTATGTGAAAGAGGCTATTAATATTATGAACCCTGCTCCTAAAAAATAAATCAAGCTATGAAATTAAAAAACTTATATTTATTATCGATCACATTGCTGTCTGTAGCTTTGACAGCTTGTAGTGATGATACTGAAACGTTTGATAACCAAGTGTATATAGATGCTTCGGTGAAGACTAGTAATGTTTTACTGAAGAATACGATTCCTTCTGCGGAAGGTGAATTCAGGGTTGCTATGGCTAAGCCGGAAAATGCAGATGTAACTATTTCCTTGAAAGCTGAACCTGCGTTGGTTGATACTTATAATGCTGCATTTTATGATAATGCTGAGGCTTTGCCGAGTAAGCATTATACATTGGAAACTCCACAGACTGTGATTCCTGCCGGATCTGTTCTTTCAGAAAAAGTCACATTGAAATTTGGTAATCTGACAGAGCTGGATGCTGAAAAGGTTTATGTATTACCTGTAACCATTGATCAGGCTAACGTAGGTATTCTGCAAAGTGCCCGTACCATGTATTACGTATTTAAAGGTGCTGCCCTTATCAATGTAGTAGCTGATCTTACTAAGAATCTTGTATACGTAAATTGGAGTACACCTGAAAAGGCAAATGGTTTACGGAAGCTGACTGTGGAAGTATTAGTAAATCCCAGCAAGCTCGATAAAGCTATCAGTACAGTTCTGGGTATTGAAGGATATTTCCTGCTCCGTTTCGGAGATACTGCGCCGGCAAAGAATTGTTTGCAGATTGTAGGTCCTGGAGATAAGAAGATAAATTCAGAAGATCTGACTGTGGCTACCGGTGAATGGACACATATTGCAGTGACTTATGATGCTGAAGCTCAAAAAGTGATAGCCTATTTCAATGGCGTGAATAAATTGGAAGCGACAGCGAATTGGGGGGCATTGGATTTGGGAAAGACAAAAACTGATGAGGGTAATGGCTTCTGGATTGGTCACTCTTATAACCGTGATCGTTGGTTTGATGGTGAAATGTCCGAATGCCGTATTTGGAATAAGGTTTTAACTCAGGAGGAAATTAATGCAAAGAATCATTTTTATCAGGTAGAACCGGGTGCGGAAGGACTGGTTGCCTATTGGAAATTTGATGAAGGTGTAGGTACTTCAATAGCCGATTATAGCGGGAATGAGAATCATGCTACAGCGGTGGAATCGCTTACTTGGACTGCGGTAGAATTGCCTGCGAAATAAATTAAGTTATATTTTAAACAGATGTATATTATGAAATATATGAATCACATAAAATTAGGCTTGTTGGCAGTTACCTTTGCCTGTGCAGGAACTGTTTTCACAAGTTGTGAAGATGACATTACGATTAATGCCGTTAATACAGAAAAGCTGGATACAGTGGATGGCGTATACGGTTATGTCAGATCAGCTGCCGGAGCACGCGAACTTACTTCAATTTCTCTCTTTGGGGATAAAGCCGGTACGGGACATCTTTATTTTGAATTGAGTAAAGCTGCTGAAAAAGACATAACGGTTACTTTCAAAGTAGATGCAACAGCGCTTGAAGTTTATAATGCTGCTCATGGTACATCTTATGCTATGTATCCTGCTGATAAATTGAGCTTGGCAAATGGTGGTACGGTGACTGTTAAAACCGGAGAGAAAAAGTCCGGTGCAGTAGAATTAACTATTAATGCCGGAGGTTCAATTGGTTCAACCTATGCAGTAGCGGTTTCAGCTACTGCAAATGATGGAGTGGCTGTTTCAGCTAATAATCAGACTTATATTTATTTGGTGAAGCCATTGGCAGCTGTGCCTGATTCTAAAAAGGGAGATGTACGTACTCTCTGTTTTGTGGAAGTGAATGATGAAAATATCCTGAATTGTGGTGAATATGTAATGAAGGAAAGTGGAAAACCGTTCTTTGATGTAGTTAGTATCTTTGCTGCCAATATCAATGTGGATAGTGAAAGCGGCCGTGTGCATATTCATTGTAACTATGATGCTTATTATCATCCTGGCGCTAATTATAACCTGACTAAAAAGTAAGCTTTTGGCTTTTTAAAAGAGAATGTCTCAATTAATCATGCTATTTTATGTATCTTTGAGACATTCTCTTAACTATCTTGCTGACCGATAACTTTGGACACATGAATTCTGGTGAAACATATTTCCGATAACAAAATAATGAATCGAATATGAGAATACATTTTATTTATTTTATTGTGATTATTTGTCTGGCAAGTAGTTGCTCTTCTAAGCAAAAAGAGGTTTTTTCTCCTGATGGTCGTATCAGGTTACAGTTTGCTCTGAATGATAGTAACCGGATGACCTACCAAATTGAAGTTGACAGTATTCCTTTTGTAGCTTCTTCCTGTTTGGGATTCGAAGCAGAGAACGGGATTAATCTTCATAAAGAATTCCGTATTGTAGATATTGATTTCGCTAGTCAGGATGAAACCTGGACGCAACCTTGGGGAGAAAATAAAACCATTCGCAACCATTACAATGAAATGGCTGTTCACTTGTCTGATGCAGCTGCTACCAAACTGATTTTACGGTTTCGTGTATTCGATGACGGGGTAGGATTCCGCTACGAATATGAAGTGGCCGGAGCAGACAGTCTTCTTATCACGGATGAGCTGACTGCGTTCAATATAGCACAGGATGGTACTTCATGGTCCATACCTGCCAATTATGATACTTATGAATTGCTATATCGTACACAGCCTGTCAGCCGGACAGACAATGCCAATACTCCCATGACATTTAAGGCAGGCAATGTATATGCCAGCATTCACGAAGCTGCATTGACGGACTTCCCCGAGATGACATTGAAAAATACAGGTGGTTGCAATTTCAAGTCGGAACTGGCTCCTTGGCCTGATGGCATTAAAGTGCGGGTAAACGGTAGTGTTTTCAAGTCGCCTTGGCGTACCATACAGATTGCTCCGAAAGCTGTCGGTCTAATTAACTCCGGGCTTATACTGAATCTGAATGAGCCTTGTGTACTGGAAACTACGGATTGGATACGTCCAATGAAGTATGTAGGTATCTGGTGGGGAATGCATCTGGGGGTAGAAAGCTGGGTGATAAATGACCGCCACGGTGCCACAACGGAGAATGCTAAACGATATATTGACTTTGCAGCAGCTAACAACATTGAAGGAGTGATGTTTGAAGGCTGGAACGCCGGTTGGGAAAATTGGGGAGGCTCTCAGGACTTTGATTATACGCGTCCGTATGCTGACTTTGATATAAAGGAAATAGTCCGTTATGCTAAGGAAAAAGGAATTGAGATTATTGGACATCATGAAACGGGTGGCAACATAGTCAATTATGAGAAACAACTGGATAAGTCTTATAAATGGTATGCTGACTTGGGTATTCATAGTGTGAAGACCGGTTATGCCGGCGGACTTCCCAATGGGCACAATCATCATGGACAATACAATGTACGCCATTACCGTAAAGTGGTAAAGACTGCTGCAAAATATCATACCACTCTTGATGTACACGAACCGATCAAAGACACTGGTATCCGCCGTACATACCCCAATATGATGACTCGTGAGGGTGCCCGTGGCATGGAATGGAATGCCTGGAGCGAGGGAAATCCCCCCGAACATCATGTACTTTTGCCATTTACCCGTCTGTTGTCAGGGCCAATGGACTATACTCCGGGAATCTTCGACATACTGTATGAGCGTGCCAAAAAGTCTCCTTATCGCAAGAAGTGGAATATGAAGGATAGTAAGGATTGCCGGATCAATTCTACGCTGGCGAAACAGATCGCTAACTGGGTGATACTTTATTCTCCTTTGCAAATGGCTGCCGACATGATTGAAAATTACGAAGGACATCCTGCTTTTCAATTCTTTCGCGATTTTGATACTGATTGTGACTGGTCGGAAGCGCTGGCAGGTGAGCCGGGAGAATATGTAGTCATAATGCGCCGCGCAGGAGACAAATATTTCATGGGTGCAGCTACTAATGAAGACGCACGTGAGGTTACAGTCAAATTGGATTTTCTGGAAAAAGGCAAGACTTACAGGGCTGTCATTTATGCTGATGGTAAAGAGGCTGACTGGATAACGAATCCTACGGCTTATGAGATTATAGAGAAGCAGGTGACTGCTGAAGACATTCTGTCCGTGGATATGGCAAGAGGTGGAGGACAAGCCATTACCTTTATGCCACTTTGATTATGAATATGTAATACTATTAAGAATATGAAGAAAAACATGAAACTGAATTTTATGTTGATGAGTGGAGTGCTGTTATTCGGAATGTACAGTTGTACCCCGGGAGCGCAGGATTATTCATCATACGTTAATCCGTTTATCGGTACGGGAGGGCATGGACATACTTACCCTGGGGCTGTAGTTCCGAACGGAATGATACAACCCAGTCCCGACACACGCATTTATCAGTGGGATGCCTGTTCCGGATATTATTATGCAGATTCTACTATGAATGGATTTTCGCATACCCATCTTAACGGCACAGGTTGTGGAGACTATGGTGATGTATTGCTGATGCCTACCGTAGGCAAACAGGATTATCATGCAATGGGAGAAGAGAGTCAACAGATGGCTTATGCTTCTGCTTTCTCTCATGACAATGAAGTGGCACAACCGGGCTACTATTCAGTCTTTTTGGATCGTTATCAGGTAAAAGCCGAATTGACGGCTACCAAACGTGCAGCTATTCACCGCTATACTTTCCCAAAGGCGGAAGATGCCGGATTTATACTGGACTTGGATTACAGTCTGCAGCGTCAGAAGAATGAAGAGATGGAGTTGGAGGTAATCAGTGATACAGAGATACGAGGACGCAAGAAAACAGTATATTGGGCATTTGACCAGTATATCAATTTCTATGCGAAGTTTTCCAAACCTTTTACCTATACATTGGTAACCGATTCTATGGCATTGGATGAAGGGGGGCCACTCTTTCCGACAGCTAAGGCTTTGTTACAGTTCCAGACAGAGAATAATGAGGAAGTTCTTGTGAAAGTCGGTGTTTCTGCTGTAGATATGGATGGGGCACGAAAGAATGTGGAAGCTGAAATACCTGAATGGGACTTTAACGGTGTGCGTAGTGCTGCCCGTGAATCATGGAATAATTATCTTGCCAAGATAGATATTGAAACGTCTGATAAGGACCAGCGAGTAATGTTTTATACTGCACTCTATCATACCGGTGTGCAACCTAATCTGTTTACAGATGCCGATGGACGCTATCTGGGTATGGATTTGAAACCTCATCAGGGTAGTGTGGAAGAGCCTATCTATACTGTATTCTCTTTATGGGATACATTCAGGGCATATCATCCGTTGATGACAATTATCGATCCTGATTTAAATGAAGCCTTTATCCGTTCATTAATCCGGAAGCAGCATGAGGGTGGTGTATATCCTATGTGGGAACTGGCCGGAAACTATACGGGAACAATGATCGGTTATCATGCTGCATCTATTATAGCTGATGCTTATACAAAAGGTTATCGTAATTTCGATGTGGAAGATGCATATAAGGCCTGTATCCGTGTTGCGGAATATGATACGACCGGTATTTTATGTCCGCCATTGGTATTACCCCACTTGATGCCTCAAGCTAAATACTGGAAGAATAAAATAGGCTATGTACCTTGCGACAAGGATAATGAATCCGTAGCAAAGGCGTTGGAATATGCTTATGACGACTGGTGTATTTCTGTGCTGGCAGATGCTATGGGAGATGAACCGAATGAGGAGAAATATGCAGCCTTTGCTAAGGGATACCAGGTTTATTTTGATGCTTCTACCCGTTTTATGCGCGGACTGGACAGTGAAGGTAATTGGCGTACTCCTTTCAATCCCCGTTCATCCAATCACCGTAGTGACGACTATTGCGAAGGTACAGCCTGGCAATGGACTTGGTTTGTGCCTCATGATATAGATGGATTAGTGGAGCTGATGGGAGGACGTGATACCTTTATCGGTAAACTGGATTCTTTGTTTATTGCCGATTCAGCTTTGGAGGGTGATATGGTTTCTGCTGATATCTCCGGTTTGATAGGACAATATGCACATGGCAATGAACCAAGTCATCATATTACTCATCTGTATAACTATGTGGATCAACCTTGGCGGACACAAGAACTGGTGGATCAAATATTACATACCCTTTATTTCAATGATCCGGACGGATTGTCGGGCAATGAGGATTGCGGACAGATGTCCGCGTGGTTCATTCTCAATTCTATGGGTTTCTATCAGGTATGTCCGGGTAAACCGATTTATTCTATCGGTCGCCCATTATTCGAAAAATCTACCATTCAGTTGAAAGATGGTAAGACATTCACTGTCATAGCACATAATAACAGTCGCGAGAACAAGTATGTGCAGAGTATGGTACTGAATGGAAAGAAGTTGGATAAGCCTTTCTTTACGCATCAGGATATAGTAGATGGTGGTACGTTGGAACTGACGATGGGGAATGTTCCTCTGAAGTGAAGCAGAATGATTTAGTCAATAGGTATGAATCAAAATAGTCGTAATCCGATTTCCTGGGTACCCACCGTCTACTTTGCCATGGGGCTTCCCTTTGTTGTACTGAATATGGTGTCTGTGCTGATGTTCAAGGGATTGGGGATTGGTGATGCACAGATTGCTTTGTGGACATCACTGATTATGTTGCCTTGGACACTGAAATTCCTTTGGAGTCCGTTCTTGGAAATGTTCAAGACGAAAAAGTTCTTTGTGGTGCTGACACAATTGATTACCGGGGCAGGTTTTGCCCTGGTAGCATTGGCGTTGCATCTTCCGGCTTTCTTTGCCGTGTGTATTGCTTTGTTGGCGGTTATTGCTTTCAGCGGGGCGACACACGATGTTGCAACAGATGGTGTTTATATGTCGGAACTGAATAAGCAGGATCAGGCCAAGTATATCGGTTGGCAAGGTGCTTTCTATAATATTGCTAAAATTGTTGCATCCGGCGGACTGGTTTGGTTGGCAGGATGGTTGCTGAAATACTTCGGAGGAGTTCAGGGAGTGGAAGAAGCTGTCCGCCATGAAGCGACTGTGCAAGCATGGATGACAGTCATGTTGATTCTGGCTGTTGTAATGGTATTCCTGGGAGTATATCATGTGCGTATGTTGCCTTCGGGAGGAACTGCAGCTACAGGCGCAGCATCCGGCAGGGAAACCTGGAACCGATTGGTGGAAGTTATCCGTGCTTTCTTTCAGAAGAAGCATATCTGGTATTATGTGGCATTTATCATTCTTTATCGTCTGGCCGAGGGCTTTGTCATGAAGATTGTTCCGTTGTTTTTAAAGGCGGAACGCTCTGTTGGAGGCTTGGGACTGGGAGAACAGGAGATAGGTCTGTATTATGGTACTTACGGGGCAGCTGCTTTTGTATTGGGATCCCTATTGGCAGGGTATTACATCTCTCACAGAGGACTGAGCCGGACATTGTTTTCGTTGTGTTGTGTTTTCAACCTGCCGTTTCTGGCTTATACATTGCTGGCCATTTATCAGCCGGAGAATGGTATGTTGATAGGCGGTGCCATCGTGCTTGAATACTTCGGATATGGTTTCGGATTCGTAGGTCTGACCCTGTTTATGATGCAGCAAGTGGCTCCCGGCAAACATCAGATGGCTCATTATGCCTTTGCTTCGGGCATCATGAATCTGGGAGTGATGCTTCCGGGATCTATCAGTGGTTTTGTCAGTGATGCGTTGGGATATAAGGCATTTTTTATTTTTACGATGTTTGCTACTATTCCGGCATTTCTGATCACTTATTTTGTACCTTTCACCTATCCGGATGAAAAGAAGAATCAATGAAATATATAACTAATAAATAGAAGAATTATGAAACAGATGATGAATATGCCTTGGGAAGAACGCCCGGAAGGTTGCTCAGGCGTAATGTGGCGTTACTCTAAAAATCCGGTTATCGGACGCTATCACATTCCGACTTCCAACAGTATTTTCAACAGTGCGGTAGTTCCGTTCGGAGATGGATTTGCCGGTGTCTTCCGTTGTGATAATAAGGCAGTGCAGATGAATATCTTTGCGGGCTTTAGTAAAGACGGAATCAATTGGGAAATAAGCCATGAGCCTATCTGTTTCAAAGCGGGGAATACGGAGATGATAGAGTCCGAGTATAAATACGATCCGCGTGTCACCTGGATTGAAGACCGTTACTGGATAACCTGGTGTAATGGTTACCACGGACCTACTATCGGTATTGGCTATACATTCGACTTCAAAGAATTCTTCCAGTGCGAAAATGCCTTTTTGCCTTTTAACCGTAACGGGGTACTTTTTCCGCAGAAGATAGATGGTAAGTATGCTATGTTGAGCCGTCCGAGCGATAACGGTCATACACCGTTTGGAGATATTTACATCAGTTACAGTCCGGACATGAAATATTGGGGAGAACACCGTTGTGTAATGAAAGTTACTCCCTTTCCTGAAAGTGCATGGCAGTGTACGAAGATAGGTGCCGGTTCTGTACCATTCCTTACTGAAGAGGGCTGGTTGATATTCTATCATGGGGTTATTACTACCTGCAACGGTTTCCGTTATTCTATGGGAGCGGCTATTCTTGATAAAGAAAATCCGGCAAAGGTATTGTATCGCACACGTCCGTACTTGCTTGCTCCTGCTGCTCCTTATGAATTGCAGGGAGATGTACCCAATGTAGTATTCCCTTGTGCCTCTTTGCAGAATGGGGATAAAGTGGCGGTATATTATGGCGCTGCCGATACAGTTGTAGG
>ULTP01045371.1_pt1 | contig 14680 bp, 8 predicted proteins | sample 1957721 | NCBI WGS metagenome assembly ULTP01 (sample SAMEA4835737, study PRJEB28245) | human gut metagenome | biome: gut microbiome; material: fecal sample | place: Denmark | collected 2008 | reverse complement strand
GCCCGCCTCCGGCTGCTCCTGCCCGGCCTGACGCCGGCGCTCCCGTTCGGCGCGGCGCTCCTCGCGGCGGGCCCGGCGCTTGCGGTTGATGAAGCGCTCCTTGACCCGCTGGCGGAAGTCGCGGAAGTTGTTGAAATCCTCCTTGAAGTAGACGCCCAGGCCGTACTCCTGCAGACCCTGGTTCTCGTCGAAGCGGTCGATGGTCTGCGTGAAGAGCTTCAGGCGCAAGGCACCCGAGCGGTCGATGAGGTAGGTCACATAGGCCTCGCCCATGAAGTTGGACATGGCGTTGTTGTTGACCGCCTGCTTGTTGTCGATGATGTAGTTGCCCTCCAGCTCGACGAACAGACGGTTGTTGATGAGGCTCTTCGAGAGGCCGAAATCGACCTCGTCGCTCGTCAGCTCCGACTTGGGCCGGTAGCGGATGACCAGGTTGTAGTCGTCGGCCGAGAGCCAGTTGCTGAGCTGGTTGGTCAGGAATTCGAGCCCCGTGGCGGCCGACACCGAGGCGCCCATGTTGCTCCCGGCGGCCGAATTTTCGGCCATGAAGCTGTTGAAGAGCAGCAGGTAGAGGAACTGCATGTCAACCGACTCGGGGGTGCTGAGCGCATTGGCGATGATGCTCTGCATCTCGGGGTCGACACCCGGCACGCGCACGTCGAAGCCGATGGCCGGGTTGGTCAGCCGGTCACCCAGATGGATGACGCACTCGACCGGCACGGAGCGGTCGCCGGCCACGTCGGCCGTACCCTGCAGCAGCGGCTGGAGCGAGGCCTTGACCTTGTAGACGGCATCGATGTCGAGCATCGCGTCGGTCGGCGCTCCGGTCCACTGAATCGTCGAGCCGTTCTCGATGACGAACTTCTTGTTGATGAGGTTCTCGAGCGAGAAGAGGTAGCTTCCCTCCAGAATCGTATAGTCGCCGTACATCTCGAAGATGCCCGAGCGGGGGTTAATCTGCAGGTTGAGCGTACCCTCGCCGCGGGCCCGCACGGCGTTGCCCGACACGGTCAGCTCGACCTCGGTGTTGGGGCGCACGTCGAGTGCCAGCGAGATGTTCATCTGTCCCGGCGTGGCGCTCTTCTTGCGCTGCTTGCGCTCGAAGCTCAGCTTCTTGAGCTCGACGGTCGTGAGCGTATCGGTGGCGGCGGGCTCGACGAAGGTGACGAAGTTGGCCGCCGAGATGTTCGACTTGCCCGAAAGGGGCATGAAGAAGGAGGAGTTGCCGGCCGTCGTCGCCGTCACGTCCATGTTGACGCCCAGCTTGTCGCCCCGAATCCGGGCGCGGCCCGAGGCGTAGACCTTGCCGTAGAAGAGGTCGTTGTCGCGGCTCGAGGTGTTGAGCACGAGCATCTGCTCGGGCGTGACGCGCAGGTCGTAGGCGATGTTGGTCACGTGGCCCAAATCGAGGCTGAAGTCGAGCGAGCCGCGGTTGCCCTCGCTGTCGAGCACCGTGGCGTTTTTGGCGCTGAAGAGGCTGTTCTTCACCTCGAGCGTCACGTCGGGCACCGTGTAGGTCACCTGCGTGAAGTCGACCGTGGTCGAGAGCCCCGAGGCGTGAATCGCCCCCGAGAGTTCGCCGTCGCGGCCGCGCCCCGTCAGGACGAGGTCCAGATTGGCCAGACCGCGCGTGCGGGAGATGACCCCCGTGAGCACGGGGTCGAGCAGCCCCATGTCGAGGCTGTCGATGCGCATGCGGGCGTAGTAGCGCCGCTGCGAGGGGGCGTAGAAGCCCCTCACGAGCGTGTCGCCCTTGATGCGGTTGGCCACCGTCAGCCCCGCGCGGTTGCGCTGGAAGTCCCACTGCGAGGTCAGCCGCATGGGAGGGGCCGGGATGTCGTTCACCTCGAGGCTGTCGAGCTGGATGTCGGCCGTGAACTGACCGTCGCGCAGCACCGACTTCATCACCGCGAAGCCGTCCGTGCGCCCCTCGACGACGTAGCCCATGCGGTCGGCGAACTGCGTCAGGGGGGCCAGGTCGAAGTTGCGCAGACGGAGCGTGAGCGAGTCGTCGCGGCTGCGCGAGGCGATGCCGTTGAGCGCCAGCACCTGCTCGTCGTTGCGCACGTAGAAGCGGTCGATGACCACGCGCGTGGTGTCGAACTGGATGTTGCGGGCCAGGATGCGCCACATCTTGTCGCCGCGGACGATGCGCGAGGGGAGAATCCTCAGACCGACGACCCGTCCCGAGGGGCCGTGCTCGTCGGCAATCGAGGCGCGGACGCTCAGCTGGCCCGAGAAGCGGCGCGTCGTGTCGGAGAATCCCGTCGAGAGCTGAACGTCGCCCTGCCGCGCACCGCCCGTCACCGAGAGGTTGGGCAGATGGAGCATGCCGAGATAGAGGTCCTCGGCCGAGGCGTAGAGCGTGAGCGAGTCGCCGCGGTTCGAGGCGTTGACGTTGAGCCGCGTGGCCAGCATGCGGCGCCGCTCGATGTAGTCCGAAGTGGCCCGGAAGGAGAGCTGGTCGCTCGCCGGGTTGAAGAGCAGCTGGAGCTTCGAGCCGTCGGCCACCTGCAGCCCCTCGGAGATGGCGTCCATCACCGGATTGATGTTGCGGATGCTGACCGACAGCAGCGAATAGTCGTTGGCCAGGGCGATTTTCCGCTCGGCAGCGCCTTCGCGCACCCGGGCGTCGTGGAGCATCGGCAGGTAGCGGGCCGCGCTCTCGCGCAGGTAGGCGAAGACCTCGCGGTAGCTGGTCTTGCTGCGGAAGGTGGCGTCGGCGAAGTCCGAGCGCAGTTCGACGAACTTGCTCGTGGGCGAGTTCTCGCCCGTCACCGAGACGTTCTTGGCCGTGAGCGACTTGTCGTTGTAGCGGTAGGTGGCGTCGAGCACCTGGATGCGGCCGTTCAGGTCGTCGAGCGAGCGGCCGCCCGCGCGGGCCACCACGCGCGCCGAGAGCTGCGAGATGGAGTCGCGCCGGTTGAGGTGCAGCGCTGCAAGGTCGGCCCGATGGAGCTCCATCACGAAGTCGTAGCGGGGCGTTCCGTCGTTCAGGTCGACCAGTCCGAGGAAGTCGAAGTTGAGGTTGGGGTCGCGCGCGAAGATGCGGCCGTCGAACTCCTTGTTGCGCAGCCGGCCGTCGAGGCGCACGTCGTTGTAGGTGTAGCCCTTGAATTCGAGCTGGGCGATGTTGCCGAGCACCTCGGCGTCGGCAAAGCCGCGGCCGATGGCGCCGTCGACACGGGCCGTGAGGGTCGTGCTGCCCAGCAGCTGCTCCTTGCCCAGCAGCTTGCCGAGGCTGAACGAGCGAACGCGCACGCTGCCCGTCACCTGACGGCGGCCCGCACGCAGGGGCTTCATCGCCAGGCGGCCCGAGAGACGCCCCAGCGGCGTGCGGAGCTGCGTGCGGAGGTCGAACAGCGAGAGGGTTCCGCGGAAGCTCCCCGCCAGGTCGATGCGACCCGCGCGGCCGAGCATGGCGACCGTCTGCTGCGGGAGCTCCGTCCGCGCGAAGGAGGCGGCCAGCGACCTGAGCGAGCGGGCCGAGGTGACCAGGCGCTGCACGTTGACGTCGAAATGCGTCGAGGCGATGTCGGGAAGCCCCTTGACCGTGGCGCTGCCCATCAGGGTCGTACCCCCGACGTCGAGGCTGCGGATGCGGGTCTGGAAATCGGCAACCGTACCCGAGGCGTCGAGCTCGACGTCCGAAAAGAGCGTCTTCCACTGCCGCAGCTTGGGGGCGAAGTAGGCCAAATCGTCGCTCGAGAGCTTCGAGCGGCGGAAGGCGGCGTCGATTTGCACCGAATCGACGAACCACTTGTAGTCGTTCCACGAGTTGCCCACCAGCGCGATGCGGGGAATCTCAAGCTGCGAGCGGGGCGTTCGGATGGTCGTCTGCTCGAAGCCGATGCAGCCGGTGGTCAGGTAGAACGAACCGGCGAGGTTTTCGATGCGGAAGCCGCTCCGCTCGGTGGCCGAGAGGCTCTCGAAATCGGTATGGATGACCGAGCCGTCGATGGTCAGGTCGCGGGCCACGGTCGCAAGGTCGTAGATGTGCAGGTGCGAGAAGTCGATGCCGTATTCGGGGTTGCGGTGCTCGAGCCGTTCGAGGCAGAACTCCATCCCCTCGATGGCCGCGTCGTGAATCGTCAGTTTGAACTCGCCCTTCTTCTTGCGGTCGGGATTGCTCAGCCGTTCGACCACCTGCTTGATGTTCATCTCGCCGTCGGGCGTCTCGTGCAGGCAGAGTTTCGCCCCCTCGATGCGGGCGCGGCTCAGCACGATGCCCTCGCTGAAGAGGCCGAAGCCCGTGACGAAGGCCTCGGCGCGCCCCGCATAGAGCAGCGTATCGTGCTGGAAATCCTCGACATAGAAGCCCTGCACGCGCACCCGGCTGAAGAGCCCGATGTCCACGCGGTCGATGGCGACCTTCGTTCCGAGCTTCTCGCTGACGAGCGTCACGGCCTTCCGGACCACGAAGTTCTGCACGGCCGGGATGTCGAGCAGCAGCGAGAGCAGCAAAGGCAGAAAGAGCAGCAGCAGAACTGCTGCCGAGAGCACCTTTCCCAATATTTTCATACCTTTGCGCATTGAAAGTCGTTTAATCCGCAAATTTAACTATTTTTGCAATAAAATAACGAAATCAACCAATGGATATTACAATCTTAGGAATCGAATCCTCGTGCGACGACACCTCGGCGGCAGTCATCCGCGGCAACGTGCTGCTGTCGAATGTCATTGCGTCACAAGCCGTTCACATCAAGTACGGAGGCGTGATTCCCGAGCTGGCCTCGCGCGCCCACCAGCAGAACATCGTTCCGGTGGTTGATACGGCGCTCAAGGAGGCCGGCATCACGGCCGACAAGCTCGATGCCATCGCCTTCACGCGCGGCCCCGGCCTGCTGGGTTCGCTGCTCGTGGGCGTTTCGTTCACCAAGGGGCTCTCCATCGCCCACAACATCCCGATGGTGGAGGTCAACCACCTCCAGGGCCACATCCTTTCGCACTTCCTCGACCTGCCGGACCGCAAGCTGCCACACCCCGACTTCCCGTTCCTCTGCCTGCTCGTCAGCGGCGGACACACGCAGATTGTCCGGGTGAACTCCCCGCTCGAGATGGAGATTGTCGGCACGACGATTGACGACGCCGCAGGTGAAGCCTTCGATAAGTGTGCCAAAGTGATGGGACTCCCCTATCCGGGCGGTCCGGTCATCGACCGCCTGGCCAAGGAGGGCGACCCCAAGGCCTTCCGCTTCGCCCGACCCCACGTCGACGGCTTCGACTACTCCTTCTCGGGGCTGAAGACCTCGTTCCTCTACACGCTGCGCGACGCCGTGGCCCAGGACCCCGACTTCATCGAGAAGCACAAGGCCGACCTCTGCGCCTCGCTGCAGAGCACCGTCGTGAGCATCCTGCTCGACAAGCTCGTCAAGGCCGCCCGGGAGTACGACATCCGCGACATCGCCATCGCCGGCGGCGTCTCGGCCAACTCGGGGCTGCGCAACGGGATTGTCGAAGAGGGGCGCAAACGGGGCTGGCGCACCTTCCTGCCCGAGTTCAAGTTCACGACCGACAACGCGGCGATGATTGCCATGGCGGGACTCTACCGCTACCGCGCGGGGCTCTTCTCCTCGCTCGAGGTTTCGCCCGTGGCCCGGCTCGAGGAGCTGCTCTGAGCCGGCAGCCGCTCTACGCAACGGATTCCAAGGACGAAGGCCGCAACCCTTACGGGGGTTGCGGCCTTCGCTCGTCAAGGGGGCGGCACCGGGCCGCCCGCCTAAGGTCAGAATGCCAGAATGGGACGCGCGAAGCAGTCGGCGTCGTACCAGTTGGTCATGCACTCGATGAGCCCCTCGGAGCCGATTTCGAGGATGCATGCCGACTCGCTGTCGTAGGGGGTCGAAGCCCAGAGCGAGCAGAAGGGATGGGTCTCGTCGTCGTTGACCAGCAGGTCGCGCTCCGCCTCGGGAATCTTCGAGAGCGTCTCGTTGAAGCGGGCCATCGCGTCGTAGGAGACCGTCTCCGAGCAGTACCACGTGGCGTCGTACGAGAGCGTCTGCCACTCCTTCATGTAGCGGGCCACCTCATCGCCGCACAGGTTGGCGGCCATGTCCCACAACTGCCCCGTCGAGGGGAGGAACCATCCGCTCGTATGTTCGGGCGCCGGCAGCGAGAAGTCGTTGAGCACGCACCCGAAGGCGGGCATCATCTCGTCGAGCGTTTCGCCGTAGTTGTCGCGCACGGTCATCGTCTCGACATAGCCGTTCACGTTGGCATACCACGTCTCGGCCAGCTTGGCGGCATCCAGGCACGAGAACTCCCAGTCCTTCGACCAGTAGGTGGTCATCTTGTCGGCGCCGTGGGCAAAGCGCACGGCCACCACATAGCCGTGGGTATAGCCCGCCTCAACGTCCGAAGCGGCCATGCGTTCGGGGTTGGTCTGGAAGACGATGCCGATGACCTGCTTCCCGGCCACGGGCGCCGGCTTCTCGTCGGCCCAGACGGGATTCAGACCGTCGGCCTCGATGCTGACCAGTCCGCCGTCACTCCACGTGCCGTCGCTGTAGAAGTAGTCGCCCACCTTCGGCTCCGAAGGCTCGGGCTCGGGCTCGGGTTCGGGCTCGGTCACCGTCACCCGGCATGCGGCCGAAGATTCACCTACCGAGGCCGTGACGGTCGTCTCGCCTGCACCTACGGCCGTCACCACGCCGGCATCGACAACTGCCACTTCGGGATTGGCCGATGCCCACACGACACTTGCACCGGCCTCCGCCTCGGGCGTCACCTGGGCGGTCAGCGTATGAGTCTCTCCCACGGTCAACTCGATTGCGTTGGCGTCAAGCGCAACCTTGACGCGACTCTCCGTCCGTTCGCCATCCTCCTTGTCACAGGCGCTGAAAGCAAACAGAGCACAGGCCAACAACAGCGGCCTCCACATCACTCGTTTCATAAGCATCGTTGTTTTTTAGATGAATACTCCGGTCGTGAGCTCCGCACCGTCGGGGGCAAGGGGGCGGAACCCGGCCTCTCCGGCCGCGTCGGATTCACGATACCCACTCAAATATACGAAAATCCCGCCAGAATCCGACTGCAGGTTCACAAATTACTGGATAACAGACCATAAAATAGGCCAAACCGCACAACATCCGTACTCGGACGCGTTCCAGGCTGCGACTTTTCGGCAAATTTTTCGGACTTTTCAGCAAAACAGAGGCTACCCGCGCCAAAAAATCCCTACCTTTGCCTCAACGGGACGGAACAAAAGGCGTCCCGCGCCAAACAACCATGAAAGCACTGAAAATCGGAAACCTGCTCGCTCCGCTGCCCATCGTACAGGGCGGCATGGGCGTCGGCATTTCGCTCTCGGGCCTCGCCTCGGCCGTTGCCGAGCAGGGAGGCATCGGCGTCATCTCGTCGGCCGGACTGGGAGCCATCTACAACGACTATTCGAAGGATTACCGCAAGGCCAGCATCTGGGGGCTGAAGGAGGAGCTGCGCAAGGCGCGCGAGCGGACGCGCGGCATCATCGGCGTCAACGTCATGGTGGCCATGTCGAACTTCGCCGACATGGTCCGCACGGCCATTGCCGAGAAGGCCGACATCATCTTCTCGGGTGCGGGGCTGCCGCTCAACCTCCCCTCGTTCCTCACCCAGGGGGCGCGGACCAAGCTGGCCCCCATCGTCTCGTCGGCACGCGCCGCCGGACTGCTCTGCCGCAAGTGGTTCTCGGAGTACCGCTACCTGCCCGACGCGATTGTGGTCGAGGGTCCCAAGGCGGGAGGCCACCTGGGCTACAAGCCCGAACAGCTCGAAGACGAACACTACGCCCTCGAGCAGCTCGTGCCTGAGATTGTGGCCGAGGTGCGCTCCTTCGAGGCGGCACACGAGTGCCGCCACATCCCGGTCATCGCCGGCGGCGGCATCTACACGGGCGAGGACATCTACCGCATCATGGAGCTGGGGGCCGACGGCGTACAGATGGGGACGCGCTTCGTGACCACCGAGGAGTGCGACGCCGCCCGGGAGTTCAAGGAGAGCTACCTCCACGCCCGCAAGGAGGATATCGAAATCATCCAGAGCCCGGTCGGCATGCCGGGCCGGGCCATCCACAACACCTTCCTCGAGCGGGTGAAGCAGGGGCTCAAGCGCCCGCGGGCCTGCCCCTTCGACTGCATCAAGACCTGCGACGTGACGCACAGCCCCTACTGCATCATGCTGGCACTCTACAACGCCTTCAAGGGGCGGCTGCAGAACGGCTACGCCTTCTGCGGGGCCAACGCCTGGCGGGCCGAGAAAATCCAGAGCGTCCGCGAACTCATCGCCTCGCTGCGCAGCGAGTATGAAAGTTTCGCGCTCCGCACCCGCCTCTCCGGCGCCAAGCGGTAGCGGGCACAGCGTTGCCGGTGCCGGTGTTGTCTGGGGCAGCGTTGCCGCCTGGCACGGGCAATCATGACACCGCCACCCGGCACGGACAACCGCGACACGACCGCCCGACGCCAAACGCCGCAGCACGGACGTCCCGGCACGAAGCACCGCAACACGGCTGCCCGACGCGAAACATCGTGCCGCCCGGTGCAAGCCGCGCATCGGCAGGCCGCAAAACAAGAGAAGACCCCGAAGAGTTTATCTTCGGGGCCTTCTCTTTTACAGGCTTTTACCGGCAGCCTTCGCTGCCTTCGGACCGCCCGGACGCACTACTTCGCCCGACGGCGGAGGAAGCACTCGATGGTATTCTCCATCAGGCAGCAGATGGTCATGGGACCCACGCCGCCCGGCACCGGAGTGATGACCGAGGCCTTCGGCTCGATGGCCGCAAAGTCGACGTCGCCGCACAGCTTGCCCGTCTCCGGGTCGCGGTTCACACCCACGTCGATGACCACCGCCCCGTCGGCAACCATGTCGGCCGTCACGAACTTCGGGCGGCCGATGGCCACCACCAGAATCTCCGCCTGGCGCGTCACCTCCGCAAGGTTACGCGTACGGCTGTGGGTCATCGTCACCGTGGCGTTCTCGTCGAGCAGCAGCTTCGAGACGGGAAGACCCACGATGTTGCTGCGGCCGATGACCACGGCCCGCTTCCCCTCGATGGTCACACCGGCCGCCTTGAGCATCTTGATGATGCCCTTCGGGGTGCAGGGAAGCGTGCAGGGCTGCTTCTGCCACAGGGCGGCGACGTTGAGCGGATGGAATCCGTCGACATCCTTCGCCTTGTCGATGGCGGCAATCACCTTGTCCTCGTCGATGTGCTTCGGCAGCGGCAGCTGCACCAGAATGCCGTCCACCTCGTCGTCGGCATTGAGCTGCGCGATGAGCTCCAGCAGCTCCTGCTCCGAGATGGTGTCGGGCTTGCGGATGGTGGTGTTGCGAATCCCCACCTCGGCCGAAGCCTTCGCCTTGCCCTTCACATAGCTCACGCTGCCCGGGTCCTCGCCCACGAGAATCACCACCAGGTGGGGCACCCGTCCATACAATGCGGGAAAGCCCTTCACCTTCTCCGCCATCTCGGCCTTGAGTTGCGCCGAGAGCTCTTTTCCACTAATAATCATGCTGTCAATCAGGTTGTTCGTTTGTTGTTGTTCGGTATTCGCATCCGCACGCCGCTACCTCTTGTTGAGCGCCCAGTGGCCGATGTCGGTACGGTGGAAGAGGTTGTCGCACTCGATGCGGGCGACATCCTCGAGCGCATGGCGGCGCGCCTCCGAGAGCGTCGCCCCCTCGCCCACGACGAAGAGCACGCGGCCGCCGGCCGTCACCAGACGGTCGCCCTCCATGCGGGTGCCCATGTGGTAGACCTTGCCCCGCACGCGGTCGAGTCCCTTGATTTCGTGACCCTTCTCGTAGCTGCCCGGGTAGCCCTTCGAGGCGAGCACGATGCCCAGCGTGGCGAAGTCGTGCCACTCGAGCGTCGCATCGCCGCCGTCGGCCACGGCGCAGAAGATATCGACGATGTCGCTCTTCAGACGCGGCAGCACCACCTCGGTCTCGGGGTCGCCGAAGCGGGCGTTGAACTCGATGACCTTGATGCCCTGCGCCGTCTTCATCAGACCGCCGTAGAGCACGCCCGTGAAGGGACACCCCTCCTCAACCATCGCGTCGGCCGTCCGCTGCATGATGTTGCGCAGCGCGAACTGCTCGTCCTCGGCCGTGATGAAGGGCAGGGGCGAGTAGGCACCCATGCCGCCCGTATTGGGACCCTTGTCGCCGTCGTAGGCGCGCTTGTGGTCCTGAGCCAGCACCATCGGCCACACCTTGCGGCCCGAAACGAAGCACATGAACGAGAACTCGGGGCCCTCGAGGAAATCCTCGACAACGACCTTGCCCTCGCCGAAACGGTCGTCGAGCAGCATCTCGCGCAGCGCCTCGTCGGCCTCCTCCATCGTGGCGGCAATCACCACCCCCTTGCCTGCAGCCAGGCCGTCGTACTTGAGCACGGCCGGCAGCGGACGCGCGGCAACGTAGGCGCGCGCCTCCTCATACTCCGTAAAGGCGCGGAAGCCGGCCGTCGGCACGCAGTATTTGGCCATGAGCCGCTTGGCGAACTCCTTCGAGGATTCGATGCGCGCGGCCGCCTTCGTGGGGCCGAAGATGCGCAGCCCCGCAGCGCGGAAGACGTCGACCACACCGGCCGCCAGCGCCACCTCGGGGCCCACCACCGTGAGCCCGATGCCCTCGCCTGCCGCAAAATCGCGCAGCCGCTCGACCTCCGTGTCGCGGATGTCGACGCACTCGGCCACGCGGGCGATGCCGGCATTGCCCGGTGCGCAGTATATCTTTTCGACTTGCGCCGAGCGCGTCAGCGCATCGACGATGGCGTGCTCGCGGCCGCCGCTTCCTATAACCAGTACCTTCATATTGCGAACGGTTGTTGGATTTGTAATGAAACGATACGGGACGGCAGACTTCACGGAGGAGTCCGCCGCCCCGCCTCTGTCCTGTTAATGCTTGAAGTGGCGCTCGCCCGTGAAACACATGGCAATGCCCTTCTCGTTGGCCTTGCTGATGGACTCTCCGTCACGCACCGAGCCGCCCGGCTGGACGATGGCCGTCACGCCGTACTCGGAGGCCAGCGCCACGCAGTCGTCGAAGGGGAAGAAGCCGTCCGAGGCAAGCACCAGACCCTCGGTCACACCGGCCGCACGCGCCTGCTTGAGGGCAATTTCGGCCGAACCGATGCGGTTCATCTGACCGGCGCCCACGCCCAGCGTGCGTCCGTCCTTGACCGCCACGATGGCGTTCGACTTCACATGCTTGACGATGCGCCAGCCGAAGTTCAGGTCCTCCATCTGCTCGGGGGCGGGCTTCGTCTCCGTCACGCACATCGAAGCGTCGACGTGCTTGGTCGTCAGGTCGAGGTCCTGCACCAGCAGACCGCCGTTCACGCTCACATACTGCTTGCGGTCCACCTCGCCGCGCGTCATGTCGACCTCGAGCAGACGCAGGTTCTTCTTCGTGCGGAGCAGCTCGAGGGCCTCGTCGGTGAACGACGGCGCCATGATAATCTCGAGGAAGATGGGCTTCATCAGCTCGGCTGCCTCGAGCGTTACGGGACGGTTCGTCGCCACGATGCCGCCGAAAATCGACACCTTGTCGGCCTCGTAGGCCTTCTTCCACGCCTCGACCACGTCGCGGCCCGTAGCGGCGCCGCAGGGGTTCATGTGCTTCAGACCCACGCAGAAGGGCTCGTCGAACTCACGGACGATGCAGAGCGCCGCATTGGCATCCTGGATGTTGTTGTACGAGAGCTCCTTGCCGTTGAGCTGGCGGGCGAAGGCCAGCGAGTAGGGAACGTGCTTCTCCTCGCGGTAGAACTTGGCCGCCTGGTGAGGATTCTCGCCGTAGCGCAGCGACTGCACCAGGTCGAACTCGAGGAAGAGCTTCTCGTTGAGCCCCGCCTGGGCGCGCATGTAGGTGGCAATCATCGTATCGTACTCGGCCGTATGGGTAAAGGCCTTGGCCGAGAGGCGCAGACGCGTTTCGCGGCGCGTCGTACCTTCGGCACGCAGCTCGTCGAGCACCGCAGCATAGTCTGCCGGGTCGCATACGACCGTCACGTCGGCCCAGTTCTTGGCCGCCGAACGCAGCATCGAGGGGCCGCCGATGTCGATGTTCTCGATGGCGTCCTCCATCTTCACGTCGGGTTTGGAGATGGTCTGACGGAAGGGATAGAGGTTGACGCAGACCATGTCGATGAGTTCAATGCCGTTCTCCTTGAGCGCCGCCATATGCGACGGGTCGTCGCGGCGGGCCAGCAGACCGCCGTGCACCTTGGGATGGAGCGTCTTCACGCGGCCGTCGCAGATTTCCGGGAAACCCGTCACGTCGCTGATGTTGATTACCTCCACACCGCTCTCGCGGAGCAGCTTCATGGTGCCGCCCGTGGCGATGACCTCCCAGCCGAGGCTCCGCAGCCCCCGGGCAAAATCGACCACGCCGGTCTTGTCGCTTACGCTGATTAATGCTCGCATATCTTATTGTTTATCGTTTGTTTGTGTTGGTTGTTCCTGTTTCTTTTCCTCCGCGGCCCCCGCAGCCGGTCCCCGGTCCCGGAGTCCGCCGTCGAGCAGCCGGGCGATGGTCTCGATGTAGAGCGGGTGCTCCACACAGTGAATCATCGCCTCGAGTTCCTCCAAATCATGCCCCTCGTAGCCAAAGGCGCGCTGCGCGATGATGCGCCCGCCGTCGAGCGTCGCATCGACCCAGTGAATCGTCACGCCGAAGACCTTGACGCCGTAGTCGAGCGCCTGTTCGATGGCGTGCGCTCCGCGGAAGGAGGGGAGCAGCGAGGGGTGGAGGTTGATGATGCGCCCTTCGTAGGCCCCGAGCAGCGTCGGTCCCACGATGCGCATGTAGCCCGCCAGGCAGACCAGTTCGACGCCCGCCTCGTCGAGCCGCCGCACAATCTCGCGCTCGAAGTCGGCCTTCGAGGCGAACTCGCGGGGGGCAAAGACGTAGCTCTCGACGCCGTGGGCGGCAGCCCGCTCCACGACCGGCGCTCCGGGCCGGTCGCAGACCATCAGCGCCACCTCGGCCTGCAGCTCGTCCGTATCGCACGCCGTGGCGATGGCCTCGAAGTTGGAGCCGTTGCCGCTGGCGAATACCGCAATCCGTCGCTTCATGGCACTAACGGATGACGACCCCTTCGGTGTCGGTCACGCGGCCGATGACCGAGGCCTTCTCGCCTGCGGCCGTCAGGATGTCGATGGCACGCTGCGCCTCCGAAGAGTCGAGGGCGATGACCATGCCGATACCCATGTTGAAGATATTGAACATCTCGCGATGCGGCACCTTGCCGTACTTCTCGAGGAAGCGGAAGACGGGGAGAATCTCCCACGTGCCCTCCTCGATGTCGAGACCCTGGCCGTCGTGCAGGATGCGGGGAATGTTCTCGTCGAAGCCGCCGCCCGTGATGTGGCTGATGCCGTGGACATCGCAGTTGCGAATCACCTCGAGCACCTGCTTCACATAGATTTTCGTCGGCGTGAGCAGCACCTCGCCCAGCAGGTTGTGCGACAGCTCGGGGTAGACCTTGTGGAGGTCGAAGCCGTTGTCGGCCACAATCTTGCGCACGAGGCTGAAGCCGTTCGAGTGCACGCCGCTCGAGGCGATGCCCACCAGCACGTCGCCCGCCTTGACCTTCGAGCCGTCGATGAGCTTCGACTTCTCGACCACGCCGACCGTGAAGCCCGCGATGTCGTACTCGCCGGCTGCATACATGCCCGGCATCTCGGCCGTCTCGCCGCCCACCAGAGCGGCACCCGCCTGACGGCACCCTTCGGCCACACCCGCTACGATGGCCTCGATTTTACGGGGTTCGTTGTGCCCCACGGCCACATAGTCGAGGAAGAGCAGCGGTTCGGCACCCTGGGCCAGCACGTCGTTGACGCACATCGCCACGGCGTCGATGCCGATTGTGTCGTGTTTGTCCATTTCGAAAGCCAGTTTGAGCTTCGTGCCCACGCCGTCCGTGCCGCTGACCAGCACGGGTTCCTTCACGCCGAGCGACGCCAGGTCGAACATGCCGCCGAAGGCGCCGATATTACCCATCGTACCCGGGCGCGAGGTCGATGCCACATGCTTCTTGATGCGCCGCACCACTTCGTATCCGGCTTCGAGATTCACGCCGGCCTTTTCATAGGATTGAGCCATGAAATTCTATTGTTTTTAAGGTTCTTACTTCAATTCTTCTTATCTGTCTCTGCGAGGCTATTTGCCATCCTTGTTGGCCTCCTCCACACGGCTGTAGAGCGCCGTGGGATAGTGCCCCGTGAAGCAGGCCATGCAGAGCTCCTTGCGGTTGCCGGCCTTGAGCACCGACTCGGGCGAGAGGAAGGAGAGCGAGTCGGCCCCGATTTCGGCGCAGACCTCCGCGCAGTTCTTGCGGGCCGAGATGAGCTCGTCGTAGGTCGAGGTGTCGACCCCGTAGAAGCAGGGGTTCGTCATCGCGGGGCTGGCGATGCGGACATGCACCTCGGTGGCTCCCGCCTGCCGAAGCATCGCCACGATGCGCCGCGAGGTGGTGCCGCGCACAATCGAGTCGTCGACAAGCACCACGCGCTTGCCGCGCACGATGGTCCGCACGGCCGAGAGCTTCATCCGCACGCCCTTCTCGCGCAGCTCCTGCGAGGGCTGGATGAAGGTGCGGCCGATGTACTTGTTCTTGATGAGCCCCATCTCGTAGGGCAGTCCGCTCGCCTCGGCATAGCCCATCGCGGCACTGAGGCTCGAATCGGGGACTCCC
>ULTP01017059.1_pt1 | contig 14693 bp, 13 predicted proteins | sample 1957721 | NCBI WGS metagenome assembly ULTP01 (sample SAMEA4835737, study PRJEB28245) | human gut metagenome | biome: gut microbiome; material: fecal sample | place: Denmark | collected 2008 | reverse complement strand
AATAATATAAATTTATAAATTAATGTATAATAGAACATATTTTAAATATATCTTTTTGAAAGGAATAAAATTTATATGACAAAGCAACAAAAAGAAGCAATGGAACAGTTAAATAATTTAAAAACATTTGGTATGCAAATAAGAGAAGGAAGAGATAAATGTGGATATTCAAAATCTAGATTAGCAGAAGAATTAACAGATAGAAGACATACAGTTACAGAAAAAGACATTGCTAGATGGGAACGTGAAAGTAGATATCCTGACATAGATTTAATGTATAAAATTGCTGAAAAATTAAAATTAGATCCTAATGAAATGCTACATGCTAAGCAAGTAATGCAGGAAGCAGGTCTAAATTTAGTAGATATGATTTCCATAAGAACTTTTTGTAAGCTTTTAGATGGTTCAATATGGTTTTTTTATTATGCAAGTAGAGTCTTTATTATTGGTGTTTTAGCACTTGCTGTTATAAGTTTAATGATTAACTATGTTCAACAAAGTACAGGTGGAATGATGTAAAATACAAATTAATTGAATTAATTATAGAATTTGTAAAGTGATTTTGCATGAATTTGCAGTATTTATTAATTAATACTTAAAGAATTCTATAATAAAAACTGAATTTACGGTCAAATTATTAAAAAAGTATTGATTTTTTTTGATAAAGCAAATAAAATAGTAATGTCCAATAGATATACCGAAAGACATTAATCTAGGAGGAAAAGAAAAGTGAAAATATTGCTAGATGCTATGGGCGGAGACAATGCACCAGATGCAGTAATAAAAGGAGCAGTTAAAGCTGCAAAAGAAGTAGAAGCAGAAATTATTTTAATAGGTGATGAAAAAATAATAAATAAAAAAGTAAAAGAATTTTTTGATAAAGATAATATATCAGAAATTTCTAATAAAATTACAATAAAACATGCTTCAGAACAAATTGAAATGGAAGATATACCAACACAAGCTATAAAACATAAAAAAGACTCTTCAATGGTTGTAGGATTTAATATGTTAAAAAATGGCGAAGGTGATGTATTTATTTCAGCTGGAAATTCAGGTGCACTTTTAACAGGAGCAACACTTTTAGTTGGTAGAATAAAAGGAATAGATAGACCAGCAATAGCTCCAATGTTGCCTGCTTACAAAAAAAGCTTTATGCTTATGGATGCAGGAGCAAATACAAATTGTAAACCAATAAATTTAGTTCAATTTGCTCAAATGTCTACAATATATTTAAAAAGTACATTTGGAATTGAAAATCCAAAAGTAGGATTATTAAATATAGGAACAGAAGAAACAAAAGGGAATGATTTAGTTAAAGAAACATACAAAATTTTAACTGAACATAGCAAAGAATATGGAGTAAATTTTATCGGAAATATTGAAGGTAGAGATGCTTTTTCAGGTGAAGTAGATTCAGTTATAACAGATGGATTCACAGGAAATGTATTTTTAAAAACAACAGAAGGCTTAGGAAAATTAGTAAAAAGAAATCTAACAGAAAGCTTAAAAAGAAATTTCCTAACAATGTTAGGTTCAATACCATGTTTGCCTGCAATAAAAAAATTTGCTAAAACAATGGATTACAAAGAATATGGTGGTGCTTTATTCTTAGGAGTAAAAAAACCAGTTGTAAAAGCGCATGGAAGTAGTGATGAATATTTATTTTATTTCACTATAAAACAAGCTGAAAACTTTGTAAAAAGTAAAGCAGTAGATAAAATGATTACTGAATTTGAAAAAAGTAAAAAAACACTTGACAATTTAGAATCTATATAATAAAACTAGATTATAAATTTTATTACATTTAGAAAGGAGTTCTGAATATGAGCACAGAAGAAGTTTTCGAAAGAGTAAAAAAGATTATTGTTGAACAATTAGGAGCAACAGAAGCTTCAGTTACAATGGAAGCATCTTTTATTGATGACTTAGGAGCTGATTCATTAGATATAGTAGAATTAGTAATGGCTTTAGAAGAAGAATTTGATATAGAAATTCCAGATGCAGATGCAGAAAAAGTTGTAACTGTTGGAGATGTTGTAGATTATATCAAAGATAATGTTCAATAAATAAATTAAAAATAGGAAAGTTCTCTTTTAAGAGAGCTTTTTTCTATTATATAAAGGCTTACGCCCAACTTTGCACACAAGTTTTTGAAAAAAACTTGGCGCAATGAACAAAGACGTGGACTTTTGCATAAAATTTTGTCTTTTGCAATTATCATAATGTCCACTTTTGTTCTATATTAATTAAATACTTGCAAAATTTGTAAAAAACATATACAATATATGTATTAAAAATAGGAGATGAAATATGGACTTAGAAATTTTTGAAAAAAATATTGGTTATAAATTTAAAAATATAGATTTATTAAAAAATGCATTAACACATACATCTTATGCTTATGAGCACAAAGTAAAAAGTAATGAAAGATTAGAATACTTAGGTGATAGCATATTAGAATTTATTAGCAGTAAATATTTATTTTCAAACTATAGCAATTTATCAGAAGGAGAAATGACTAAAGTTAGAGCTTATACTGTATGCGAAGATAGTTTGTTTAAAATTGCTGAAAAGAACAATTTTAGTGATTTCTTATTTTTAGGAAAAAGTGAACAAGCTGCTCACACTAAGAAAAAAGCAATGTTAGCTGATAGTGTAGAAGCAGTAATTGCAGCAATTTTTTTAGATGGTGGAATTGATGAAGCAGAAAAATTTATATTAGCTAATATAAAAGAACCAATAGAATATGCAAGTAAAAATGTTGGAGTAAAAGACTATAAAACAGTATTACAAGAAAGACTACAAAGACATGGTGAAGTTTTCATTAAATACGAAATAATAAAAGAGGAAGGACCAGATCACAACAAAATATTTACAGCAGAAGTAGAATGTGATGGTAAAAAAATGGCAATAGGCAGTGGAAGAACTAAAAAAAGTGCAGAAATGGAAGCTGCTAAAAAAGCTCTAGAAATATTTGATAAAAAATAATTTATAGTGATAGGAGGTGAATAAATGAAAAAACAATATATTATACCAATATTTGTTCCTCATTTAGGTTGCCCAAATGAATGTACTTTTTGCAATCAAAGAAAAATTAGTGGTCAGTTAAAAAATGTTACAGAAAAAGATGTAAGAGATACAATTGAATATTATTTAAGTAGTTTTAAAGAAAAAGATATATATAAAGAAGTTGCATTTTTTGGTGGGAGTTTTACAGCTATTGATGAAGAATTACAAGAAAAACTTTTATCAGTTGCATATGAGTATGTAAAAGATAAAAAAATAGATGGAATAAGAGTATCAACAAGACCAGATTACATAGATAGAAAAGTTTTAAAGAGATTAAAAAAATATAAAGTAAAAACAATAGAACTTGGAGTACAATCAACAAATAACTATATTTTACAAAAATGTAAAAGAGGCCATACTTTTGAAGATGTAAAAAAAGCATCTAAATTAATTAGATGGAAAGGCTTTACACTTGGTCATCAAATGATGGTTGGATTGCCAGAAAGTACAAAATTAGATGAATTAAATACAGCAAGGGATTTAGCAAAATTAAAACCTAAAATTGTACGTATTTATCCAGTTTTAGTAATTAGAGGAACTGAACTAGAAAAAGAATACAAAGAAGGTAAATACGAACCACTTACAGTAGAACAAGCAGTTGAGAGATGTAAAGAACTTTGTTACTTTTTTGGAAAGAAGAAAATAAATGTAATAAGAGTTGGGTTACAAAATACTGATACAATTTGTAATCCAAATAATGAAGGAAGCGAAGTTGTAGCAGGTCCATACCATGAAACATTTAGACAATTAGTAGAAAGCGCAATGTATTATGATATGGTAGTAGAAAAAATAAAAAAATTCAATACTAAAGTAAAAGAAGTAGAAATAAGAGTTAATCCACAAACAGTGAATAATGTAGTTGGATATAAAAGACAAAATATTGAAAAATTAAAAGAATTTTATGATGTTGATGTTATTGTAAAACAAGATATAAAATACCCAGTTGAAAAAATAGACGTAGTTGTTACAAAAGAATATAAAGATTTTTTAGAAGAAGATGAAAAAGAACTTACTATGAAAAAATAATAAAAATAATTTGAATATATATATTAAAAAGAATTCATAATAAATATAGGGGAAATTATGAATTCTTTTTTTTATATTTTAATTGGTTGTTTAATATCATCTATAGGAATATCAGTTTTTTTATTACCAAATCAATTATCTAATGGAGGTTTTGCAGGAATTGCGACTATTGGTTATTATTTTTTCAAAATTCCAATGAGTAGAACTATATTGTTACTAAATATTCCATTCTTTATATGGGGATATTTTAAATTAGGTAAAAATTTTATGATAAAAACTATAATTACTACAATATTATATTCAATTTTTATAGATATATTTTCAAAAATTCCTCCATTAACAGATGATAGATTTTTAGCAAGTATATATGGTGGAATTATAGTCGGTTTAGGATTAGCTTTAATCTTTAAAGCAGGAAGTTCTACAGGTGGCACGGATTTAATCGCATATATAGTTCAATCTTATAAAAATGGATTTAAAATAAGTAATATATTAGTTATTTTAGATGTTTTTGTTGTTACATTGAATCTAATATTTTTTAAACAAATTGAAATAGGATTATATTCAACAATAAGTATATATATTATCGGAAAAATGCTTGATGTTGTATTTGAGGGAATAAATTTTAGTAAAATGATTTATATAATTTCAGAAAAATATGAAGATATAGCAGATAAAATTACACAAGATATGCATAGAGGACTTACAGGATTTTATGGCAAAGGAATGTATACAAATAAAGAAAAAACAATTATTTTATGTGTTACAAATAGAAGAAATGTGATTTTTATAAAAAATATAGCACAAGAAATAGATCCTTATGCTTTTATAATAATAACTGATGCGAGAGAAGTCTATGGTTTAGGTTTTAAAGAATAAAAACATTTAATTATTTTATTGAAATGAAATTTAGTAATAAAAAAATAAAGAATATATTTGAATTTTTCCATTGATTAATACATGAATATGTAATAAAATAAAAATGAATTATAGTATAAAAAATGAAAGAAAAAATAATAAAATGGAAGTACAAGAATATATATTAGAAAATCAAAATTCATTCAAGTTAAAAGATATATTTGAATGTGGACAATGTTTTAGATGGAATAAACAAGAAGATGAAAGTTATACTGGTGTTATAAAAAATGCAGTTATAAATGTAAAACAAACAGATAACAAAATTGTTTTTAAAGGTATTAGTGAAAATAATTTATCAGAAGTAGTAAAAGAATATTTTGATTTAGATATGAATTATCAAGATTTAAAAAGTAAACTTTCCAAAATTGATGAGTTCATGAAAGAAAGTATAGAATTTGGAGATGGGATTAGAATATTAAATCAAGATTTATGGGAATGCATAATTTCTTTTATAATTTCGGCAAATAACAATATACCAAGAATTAAAAAGATAATAGAAGCAATATCAAAAAAATACGGAAAAAAAGTTTTATTTGAAAATAAAGAGTATTACTTTTTTCCAACAGTAGAAGAACTTTCAAAAGCGACAGTAGAAGAGCTAAGAGAATTAGGTACAGGTTTTAGAGATAAAAGAATTTTTAATACAACACAAATGTTGTACAATAAAACGATTGATCTAGAAGAAATAAAAAATATGCAAGACAGTAATAAGATAAGAGAAACATTGCTAAAGTTAGATGGTGTTGGACCTAAAGTTGCTGATTGCATAATGTTATTTTCATTAAAAAGATTTGATGTTTTTCCAATTGACGTATGGGTTAGAAGAGTAATGAATGACCTATATATTCATAAAGAGAATGAAGAAGATGTAAATAAAAAAGAATTGCAAAATTTAGCTAGAGAAAAATACAAAGACTTAGCAGGAATTGCACAACAATATTTATTTTATTGGAGAAGAGAAAAAGCAGATTAATAAAACTAAAATAGCAATATATATGTAATATTATTTAATGACTTTGTATTCTAAGTTTAGAGATAAATATTAAAGTAAGATAAATATAATAAATGCTAAATAGTAAAATGAAAAAAGAAAGGATAAAATATGAAAAATAGAGGAGAAAATTTTGTTACAACAATTTTAATGCTTGCAATTGTGGTAATATTTTCTATAACTACATATTTTTGTTTAGATATATTTGAAATAATTAATGTGCCAGAACAATACAGTTTAGTGAGTTTATTAGGTTCAAAAATAGAATTATCAACAGTTGCGGAAAATATTGAGGATATAGTACCTGACGAAGGTACTATAAAGAAAAAAATAATTGTTAGTACGGAAAATAAAACAGATACAAATGCAAATGTTCAAGCTCCTACTTTTGATAATGTAAAAGAAGAAAACAATATAGCAGGAGATACTTCAAATTTTGAAGCATCTAATTCTGTAGAAGTTGAAAATAAATATTATTATAATCAACTAGATGTTTATGCAAAAGCAATTTATGATGATTTATACAGTCATAAGGAAGATTTAAAAACAGGATTATATACACTAGATTTTGATATAGCTTTTAATGCTTTATTACATGAAGATTCAGGAGCTGAAACATTAGAAAAAGATTTTCAATTAGCAGTAAATGCATTAGTATTTGATAAACCAGAAATTTTTTATTTAGATATTACAAAAATGTATTTACTTACTGAAATTACAACATTTGGACCAAAGAAAACATATAGAGTTTCAATAGGACCAAGCAATAATGTGCCATATTTATCTAGCTCTTTTCCAAATATAGAAACAATAAGAAATGCAGAATTTCAAATTGAAAATCTTGTACAAAGTTTAAGATTTTCAAACGATAAATATTATCAGATAAGAGAAATACATGATTTTATTGTAGAAAATACAGAATATGATGAAACTGTTTCGAAGAGCAATATATACAATATTTATGGGACTTTAATAAATAAAGAAGCTGTTTGTGAAGGTTATGCAAAAACTTTTAAATACATATTAGATAAATTAGACATACCATGCATTATAGCATGTGGCATAGGGCAAAATTCAAAAGGACAAACAGAAAGCCATGCTTGGAATTATGTGAAATTAAATGATGTATGGTATGCAGTAGATGTTACTTGGGATGATCCTGTAATAATAGGAAATGGAAGTGTAACAAATGAAATGAGATATCATTACTTTTTAAGAGGATCAAATAGTTTTTTTAAAGACCATACTGAAGATGGAAATTTGATAGGAAACTTTAGATTTACATATCCAAATTTAAGTATAGAAGATTATAAAAATAAATAGGAATATAAAAAATGAAATTTAGATTAATATATGGAAAAAGTGGAACAGGTAAAAGTTGTTACATATATGAAGATATAAAAAATAGAATGAAAGATAACAAAATATTTGTAATAGTTCCAGAACAAAGTAATTTAATGACAGAACAAAATTTATTTAAGTATACACAAAAAAATACTTTGATGAATACTGAAGTATTAACATTAAGTAGAATGGCAAGTAGAATAGAAGATGAATTAGGTGGCAAATTAGACACTAAACTTTCTAAAATAGGAAAGAGTATGCTAATTTATAATTTACTTGGAAAATACAAATCAAAGTTACAATTTTTAGGAAAAACACCTAAAAATGTTGACACAGTAAATCAATTAATAACAGAATTAAAAAAACATAATATTACTACAAATGAAATAAAAAGTTTAGAAACAGAAAATAAATATCAAAAATTAAAATTACAAGATATATTAATTTTGTATGAAGCTTATGAAGAAAAATTATCAAATAAATTAATTGATGAAAATGATAAATTAAATTTATTAGCAGAAAAATTAGAGAAATCTACATTATTAACAGATGCAATTATTTATATAGATGATTTTCAAGGTTTTACAGAACAAGAATTTAAAATAATAGATAGAATAATGAATAAATGCAAAGAACTAAATGTGGTAGTAACTTTAGATGAATTAAATATATTAACAAAACCAGAAAATGATTTATTTTATTTTAATAAAGTTTTTGCAACAAGATTAATAGAACTTGCAGAAAGAAAAAGTGCAGAAATAGAAAAAATTAAATTAGAGAAAAATCTTCGTTCTAAAACTAAAGAATTATTGTTTTTAGAAGAAAATTATAATACAACAAAGCCAAATAATTTTAAAGGTGAAATAGAAAATATAGAAATAAAATTAACAAACGATATATATGCTGAGTTAGAAGAGGTTGCAAAACAAATAGTAAAATTAGTTAGAGAAGAAAATTATAGATATAATGAAATTTCAATTATCACACAAAATACAGAAAATTACGCTGAAGATGCAAAAGCAATTTTCAAAAAGTACAATATTCCAATTTTTATTGATGAAAAGAAAAAATTAAATCAAAATTTAGTTATGCAATTTATATTAGCAATATTAGAGGTATATCAAAAAAATTGGTCTTATGAAGCTATGTTTTCCGTAATTAAATCTGATTTAATGAATATAAATGAAGAAGATATTTATTTACTAGAAAATTATTGCAGAAAATGGGGTATTAAAGGCAAGAAATGGCATAAAGAGTTTTGCTATGAAGCAAAAAATCAAGTTCAAGATAGATTAGAAGCTATAAGATTAAAAATAGTAAATCCAATAATAAATTTAAAAAAAGAATTTGATGAAAAAAATGTAAAAAATATGTGCAAAGCATTGTATAATTTTTTACAAGAATCAAAAATAGATTCAATATTAAATGAGCAATTAGAAAATTTAGAAAATACAGAACTAATAGAAGAATACCAAACAAGTATAAAAATATTAATGAGTATTTTAGATGAAATTGTTTTAATATTTGAAGATGATGTAATGTCAATAGAAAAATTTAGGGAACTATTACAAATAGGATTTGATAATAGTGAATTAGGTAAAATACCATTATCTCAAGATATGGTTATTTTAGGAGATACAGAAAGAAGTAGAAATCATCAAATAAAAGCTTTATTTATTGTAGGAATGAATGATGGTGCATTTCCAAAGCATTCTAGAGAAGAGGGCTTTCTAAATGATAAAGATAGAGAGTTTTTTAGAGATAGTGGATTATCAGTTGCCAAAGATTCAATGGAACTTTTATATGATGAACAATTTAATATATATAGAACTTTAACTATGCCATCTAACAAATTGTATATATCATATTGTATGACTGATAGTGATGGAAAAAGTATAAGACCTTCAATAACTTTGAAAAAAATAAAAAGATTATTTCCAGAGCTAAAAGAAAAAAGTAGCATTTCAAATAGTGAAACAGTTTTTGTAAATGAAAAAGTTATATTTGAAGAAGCCTTAAGTAAATATAAAGAATATCTGGAAGGTAAAGAATTAGATGAAAAATGGATTAATTTGATTTGCTATTTTTATCAAAAAGATTCTTATCAATTTGAAAAGATTACTGCTGGATATTATTATACAAATAAAGCAGAAGACATAAAAGAAGAAAATATAAAAAGACTTTATGGAAATTCTTTAAAAACTAGTGTATCAAGATTAGAAAGCTATAGGAAATGTCCTTTTTCTTTCCATTTAACTTATGGTTTGAAATTAAAAGAAAGAGATGACTTAAAAATAGAAGCAATAGACACTGGATCTTTTATGCATGAAGTAATAGATAAATTTTTTGTTTATGTTCAAGAAAATGAAATAGATTTAAAAACTATAGAGGAAATAGAAATTCAAAAAATTGTAAATAAATTAATAGAAGAAATATTGCAAACTAGCAGATACTATATTTTTAGTAGTACAGCTAAATTTAGAACTTTAACAAAAAAATTAAAAAAGGTTGTTTCTAAATCTATATCTTATATAGTATATTCTTTAAAATATAGTGATTTTAAACCTGTTGGAAATGAAGTAGAATTTGGAAAAGATGGAATATACAAACCAATAGAAATTGATTTAGAAAATGGTTCAAAAGTAGAAATTACAGGAAAAATAGATAGAATGGATCTTGGAAAAATTGATGGAGATACTTATGTTAGAATAATAGATTACAAATCTTCTATTAAAAAATTAGATATGACACAAGTTGAAGCAGGTCTACAAATTCAATTAATAACATATTTAGATGCTGTAACAGAACAATCTGCATATTTGCCTAGTGGAGTTTTATATTTAGGATTAATAGATACAATAAAAAAAGCAAGTAGAAATATGAGTGATGAAGAAATAGAATTAGAACTAAAAAAGAACTTTAAAATGCAAGGTTTAGTTCTAGCAGATGTAAAGGTTATACACTCTATGGATACAAAATTAGAAAAAGGTTCATCTGACATAATTCCAGTATATATAGACAAAGAAGGCGAAATTAGTAGCAGAAAATCATCAGTTGCAACAAAGGAAGAATTTAACCGTCTGCAAAAAGTTGTAAAAGATACAATAAAAGAAATTTCAAAAGAAATTTTAAAAGGAAAAATAGATATAAAACCATACAAATATCAGAAAAAAACAGGATGTGATTATTGTAAATTTCGTACAATTTGTATGTTTGAACCTTCAAGAAAAGATAATTCATATTTTGTAATATAAAGTTTTACGTTAAATCATGTAATTATGGTATAAAATAAAAGAAAGGGAAAAATCAATTTTAAAATAATTGATTATATAAAAGATGGATAGACAATCATATTTAGAAATAAATAAAGATGCTTTTTTAAATAATGTAAAAGCAATTCAAGAATATGTAGGCAATAAGAAATTAATGCCAGTAATAAAAGGAAATGCGTACGGAACATATATAAATAAGAAATTAGAACTTATAAAAGATTTTGATATTGTTGCTGTAGCAATAGTACAAGAAGCTGTGGAGCTTAGAAATTTAGGTTACAAAAATGAAATATTTGTGCTAAATCAACCTTATATTGAAGATATACCTAATATTATAAAATATAATGTAACCGTAGGGGTTGCTAGCTTAGAGTTTGTTAAAGAGCTAAAAAAATATGATTCTGAGTTTAAAATACATCTAGAATTAGAAACTGGAATGGGTAGAACTGGAATTTATCTACAAGATTTAGAAAATTTTATAAAAGAAGTAAAAAATAATAAAAAGATTTGTGTTGAAGGAGTATACACACATTTTTCTTCAGCAGATTTTGATGTTGAATTTACAAATAAGCAAATAGAAAAATTTGAAAAAGGCGTAGAAATTGTAAAGAAAAGTTTTGATAACTTAAAATATATTCATTGTTCAGCTTCAAATGGAATTTTAAATTTTAAAGTTGATATATGTAATTTAGTACGACCAGGAATAATTTTATATGGATATGAATCTTCAGAAGATACAATGAAAAAGATTAATCTTTTTCCAGTTGCAAAATTAAAATCTAAAATTTCTTTTATAAAAGAAGTAGAACCAGGAACAAGTATAAGCTATTCACAAAAGTTTATAGCAAATAAAAAAATGAAAATAGCAACAGTTGGAATAGGATATTTAGATGGAATAAAAAGATGCTTAATAAATAAAGGAAAAGTTGTAGTAAATGGAAAATTAGCAAATATGGTAGGAACAATTTGTATGGATTCATTTATGATAGATGTTACTGATATACCAGAAGCAAAAGTTGGCACTGAAGTATTTATTTGGGATAATAATGTAAGGAAGTTAGAAGACATTGCAAATGAATGTAATACAATAAATTATGAAATTATCTCTACTATATCAGATAGAGTACCAAGGAAATTTATATAATAAGTAAAGTATAATTTGAAAATACAACATTATTTTTAAGTTTGTTTAATTATTGGTTAATTGCATTTGTGTTTTATTATTTTATAGATAAAAACAAATTAATAGATACAAAAATAAATAATATGAAAAAATTTGTAAGAAGAAGGAGAAATTAAAATGTTTGAAACTTCAGAAATTAAATATATAAAAGGAAAGAATGTTGATTATATACAGTTTAAAAGATTATTAAAGTATGGAATTAAGCATGCATACACATTAAGAGGTAAAAATGTGGATTTCTCTAAGTATGGAAAAGAATCAGAAGAAAGTTACAAAAAACTTTGTGAAGAATTAGAATTAGATCCAAAAAATTTATGTATTCCTATACAAACACATACAGAAGTGGTAAAATGTATTGGCGAAAACAAAGATGAAGTTGACTTTGAAAATGTAGATGGATTAATAACGAACCAAAAAGAAAAAATTTTGATTTCTAGAAATGCAGATTGTATTTTATTTTTATTATATGATCCTCAAAAAAAGGTAATAGCTAATGTACATTCTGGTTGGAGAGGTACTTTTCAAAAAATTGTAGAAAAAGCAGTTGTAAAAATGAGAGATAACTACGGATCGAATCCAGAAGACATTATATGTTGTATATGTCCAAGTATTAGGAAATGTCATTTTGAAGTTGATGAAGATGTAAAAGAACTTTGCGAAGGAATCTTTGGATTTACAAATGAATTAGATAGTTTTATAGAAAAAACAGATGTAATTGATGGAAAACAAAAATACAAAATTGATACTGTTATGATTAATAAGATTTTACTTAAAGACTTAGGGCTAAAAGAAAAAAACATAATAGACAGTAATTTATGTTCTGTATGCAATAATGATAAATTTTATTCATATAGAAAAGAAGGAAAAAATGCTAAAAGAGATGTTGCATTAATTACATTATAATAGAAAAGGTTTTAGATAAGAAAAGGTATTATGGAAATTAGTTTAGATGAATTAGAAAATGAAGTAAAAAGTTGTAGAAATTGTAATTTGTGCCAAAATAGAACTAATACAGTATTTGGTTGTGGCAATAAAAATGCAAAAATAATGTTTATAGGAGAAGGACCAGGAGCAGATGAAGATAGGGAAGGTTTACCTTTTGTAGGAAAAGCCGGCAAACTTATGGATATGGCTTTTCAAGGACTTGGTATAAAAAGAGAGGAAGTTTATATTTGTAATATTGTAAAATGTAGACCTCCAAATAACAGAACACCACTAAAAGAAGAAGCAAATGCTTGTTTAAATTATTTAAGAGTACAAGTAATGGAAGTAAAACCTAAAATTATAGTATTGCTTGGAAATACAGCATTAAAAAATATATTAGGTGATGAGCTAGGAATAACATCTGCAAGAGGTAAATGGATAGAAAAAAAGGATATTTTTTATATGCCAACATTTCATCCTGCTGCACTACTTAGAGATGAAGCTAAAAAGATTGATTTTTGGAACGATTTAGAATTGGTTATAGAAAAATTAAAAGAATTAGAAAATTAAATTTTTATATTAAAAGTTATAAAATGCATATTTATGGAAACAAAAAAGCTGATTTATGAGAATTCACTAAATCAGCTTTTGTTATATAAAGTTTTGTGGAATATTTTGTACACAAGTTTTTACATATTTTTTTCACGTAATCTATCTTCGATTAATAAGTTAAACTTATTAATCATTTTTCGAAAAAAAGAAATATTATAAAAATTATTTTCTACTAAAGCCAAATCTCTTTGAGCTTCTTCGGAAAGATTTAAAACACCATATTTCTGTATAAGATCTCTTTTATTTTCTAATCTATTCATCATATCACAATAAAATCCATGATAATAATTATAATTTTCTGCGTTAATAAGCAAATTTTTAAAATTATAAATTCGAGTTTGAAAAGCTTTTAAAGAATCAATATCTCGTATTTGCTCAAACTCTTTTGTAAAACAATCATGTAAAATAATATTTTGTGTTTCTAAAGTTGTATTAAAAATTAATTGTTTTAAAGAATCAGATTTTTGTGTGAATTTTTTTGATTTATTATAACCAGATTTTGTATCTGGACAATTTGTTAATTTATAAGAAATATTTGCTAATTCAGTTTCATAGTAAACAAGTAAATCAAAGTTTTTTTCAATTTCAGTAAAAGTTTTTTCACTTGATTTTGCTATAAATGTGTTTTTAAAAACATCATTACTAAATAAAGTACTATGAAATAAAGGATATGTGCCTGTAAAATAAGCAATTTCTCTAATTAAAGCAGTTTGTAATGGATAAAAATCTGGACTTTCAGTAGAAAAATCCATGCCATAATATCTAACTGTATCTAATTCTGTGCCAGAGGCCTTTGATGCCATAAGTTGAACTGCTGCTTCGTTTAAAGCCATACCAGATGCTTTTGCACCTTCTAAATTATATAATCCTAATCTTAGTAATTTTCCATTTTTATTTTTGTATTCTTGAATAAAATGAATACATTCATGGATAGCAAGAGTATTTAAATCGTCTAAATCCATTTTATTGCTAAAATATATTGAATTGTTTTTATAAAAATATTTTGCAATAGCATCATTTCCAGGAAATTTTGCAACATACATATTTAATCTAGCAATAGAAACAAAAAGTTTACTTTGATCTAGATTATGTTCTGGAAAAGTTACACATAATTTTTCAGATATATTAGATGCTATTTTATTTATTTCTAGTGTATTTAAAGGTCCAATTACTTCTATACCTTCTCTTTTTAAAATGGAATTAACACCCATAAAAACTCCCTCATTCTTTCGTATACTTCTATTATACAACAAATGAAATAAATAAACATATCAGTAATATAAAAAAAACATTACAATTATGTTACAAAAACAATAATGCAAAAAAATAATAACTTATTAGATAAAAATTT
>ULTP01021642.1_pt1 | contig 14887 bp, 9 predicted proteins | sample 1957721 | NCBI WGS metagenome assembly ULTP01 (sample SAMEA4835737, study PRJEB28245) | human gut metagenome | biome: gut microbiome; material: fecal sample | place: Denmark | collected 2008 | reverse complement strand
CTCGATGAAGTCTTGAATGAGCAAAGTGTCACGCGTAAACGGGGTCGGAAAAATGAATAACATCAAACAAATTGAAGTTTTTCTTGCGGATCGGTTGGTGGGTCGTCTGGCTCTGACCAAGGAGGGGTTGTGTGCTTTTGAATATGCTCCCGATTGGCTCGGTTCGGGTTTCTCTATTTCTCCCTTTGAGTTGCCTTTGCGAAGCGGTGTTTTTATTGCCAAACCGCGTCCGTTTGAGGGAGGATTCGGTGTCTTCGATGATTGCCTGCCCGATGGATGGGGCCTCCTTATCCTGGATCGCTACCTGCAGCAAAAGGGGGTCAATCCTCGCACGCTTACTCTGCTGGATCGCCTCGCATTGGTTGGGTCGTCGGGACGTGGGGCCCTGGAGTTTCGTCCGGATCATAGTGTCGTGACGCGACAGGATTGTGCCGATTTCGAGAAGTTGGCATTGGAAGCAGAGCGGATATTGGACAGCGACGAATATAAGGGGGAAGGCATCGAGGAATTTCAAGACCGAGGTGGCTCTCCGGGGGGCGCACGTCCCAAGATCTTCGCCCGTTATGAAGGCAAAGAGTGGCTGGTAAAGTTTCGAGCCAAGAGAGATCCGCAGAGTATAGGTGTGGATGAATACTGCTATTCGCTGCTTGCTAAAAAGTGCGGAATCGAAATGCCGGAAACTCGACTTTTCGAAGGCAAGTACTTCGGCGTGGAGCGTTTCGACCGAATGCCTCAAGGCAAGTTGCATGTTGTTAGCGTGGCTGGTCTTATCGGTGCTGATTATCGGTTGCCCAGTATCGACTACAAGCATATTTTTCAGGTGTGCGCCATGTTGACGCATAGTGTAGCCGAGTTGTGGAAAGTTTATCGACTGATGGTATTCAATTATCTCATCGGTAACAAGGATGACCACGCTAAGAACTTCGCCTTTATTCATCGGGATGGCGATTGGCACTTTGCTCCGGCCTATGACCTGTTGCCCAGCGATGGCATTAACGGTTTTCGCACGACTTCAATCAATGACAGTATCGAACCGACGAAAGACGATCTTTTGGCAGTGGTTGCAAAGGCTGGGTTAAATGAGAAAGAGGCGGTCTATGAGTTTAACAGACTGCGAGAAATACTTCCTACTAAATAATAAGAATTTAAACTGTGTTAGTGAGTTGAAAGAAACTCAAGATTGTTAGATTCTTAAGATATATGCGATTCTTATTTCATTTTTATGCACAATGAAAGCTATGTGGCATATACAACGTGAAGAGTTCAAGAGATTGAAGTCCGGCTCAAGTGCGTTAAATATTCTTTATCAGGAAGGATGTACTTATGTAATGGACAATCATCTTGCGGCAGGGTGGTGTTGGTATAATACCTTAGATCGTCGTAAAGAATATAACTTTTGTCATATTGATCAGCATGATGATCTCGCTAATGATAAGCATGATATTGTGAAGGACTTATTTGAAGAAACTCCAATTTCGCTTGAAAGATATATTTCCTTACATTATGAACAACCGCCTAAAGTTGTGATGCCTCCAGTGAAAGCTATACGTTGGGATAATTATATACTTCACATGAAATCAGTGTTTCCTCATTGGTTTATGAAAGAAGTTTATGTATGTCATGATTTTGTATCAGGCGAAAGTTGCAGTGTAACAAAAACTCAGCCATACGATCGCTATTATGATCTTGATAACGGATGGCAAGAATATCCAGTTGATCCAATCAATATCAATTGTTATGATTTAAGTCGACTACTGGAAGAGCAGATTAGTAATAATAAAGGAAGATTATGGATTGTAAATCTGGATGTTGATTATTTTTTTAATAATAATGTTCAATTATTTACAGAGACGTATATAGAATCTATATGTACCCAGATTGTTAAAGAGAAAGCTAAAATAGCTGTACTTACTATTGCTCTCAGTCCTGATTGCTGTGGCGGTTGGGAGAATGCCATTAGAGTATATAATTATATAGCAGAACGACTTTTTCTTGAAATGCGGTTATAATGTGGTGGACAATTAATGGTCTTTTCCTCCAAAATAGTTTAGATTTTATTGGGCTAAATGAAATTTATTGGTTTTGAAAGTCTTATTTCATGATTCACGCTCTTTATGATATGGACACAAATCAATAGTCAACTCTTTGAGCTGTTCATCCGAAAGGTGCATATCTTTCAAAAGGTTCAACAATTCTTCCTGACGTGGCTGTCCCAATGTCATACGATACAATGCAAGTACTTTGATCAGGCGTTCGTATTTATATCGATCACGGCTGAGAGGGTAAAGCGGAACAATACGTTCAATGTATTCCAATTTAGCCCGTTGTTCTTCTGTTAGTTCTGCGACAGGAAGGCACCAATAAGGAACGATATCCGAATGCGTACCTTTCAAATCTTTGTAAGCCATAGAGAATAAATCATCCCAAGTATGATACACTGCATTGCCATATAATTTTACCACATTTCTGCGTATAGCCAGGCATTTATAGCGGTTAATACGGCCTTCGCGTTGCTCCAAATCAACCGGATTCGAAGGTAAATTCCAGTGAACAATCTTTCTGGCATACCAATGAAAATCAAGACCTTCCTGTCCAATCGAAGTGGTAGAAAGCAAGAATGGCCGGAAGGGAGAGTTGAATGCCTTACGGATATTGCTGGTACGTGCGACTGATTTGTCGGTGACTGTTTTATCAATGAACGGAATTGCAAAATGGCAACGCATAAGTTGCTTTTTCTTATCCGTACCCAAAGAATCGATTGTGTCTATACTAAGATTGCTCGTACCGATAATGGCATCCGAGATAACATGTCCGAGTTTCTTTTTTTGTGCCATGTGGGCATATTCATCGAGAACAGCCTGCAGGTTGCCTATCACACAGTAATCAAGTACAGATTCGTAATAATCATCATCATTTTTCTTGTTGTACATCAGATCTATCACGACAGCACTTTCGGGCTTGTTGAACACTGAGACGATTGCTTTAGCTACCATCTTGGCATCTTCTTCATTGCCTGATTGTCGATAGGCACATACTGCAGGTGAGGCTATAGCGATATCTGTCATCACATCCAATGCATTCGAAGGTACATACAAGCCAATCAAGTCTTCTACTGGTTCGTTATCCAGTATTTTCATGAGGAAAAGAATAAGTTGGGCGTTGTTTCGTCCTTGTTGTGGAAGGGTATGTATGAACGTATTCTGGGCAAATTTTTCTTGAATTCGCTGTTTTATGATTCTCCGGATTGAAGAAAGTTTCTCTCCATAGAATTCCGCAGGAGAGAAAAGACCCGCTAAAGTTCGGCAAGGATACTCCAATAGCCCGCCTGTTCTTAAACGGCCTTCACCGTAACGATTCTTCTTTTTTGAAGCATAGCCTATCTTCGGCTCGGTTAACTCTCCAAAAGTATATAAATCAGAATAATATGACATCATTATGGAAATCATTCTCGGCACCATTTCCCATGACGAGAACAGGATAACTTTAGAGAAACTGCGAGCCTCGTTACTCTCAAATACACCTTCGGCCGTATAGTAAGGATTGGACGCGGGAACCCAAAGTAGCAGATGTGTTTTCTTTTCATGGCGAACTCCAAATACCAAGTCGTGAAGGTACTTTAATTTGCCACTGGCAAAAGGAATCGAACGATATTTGTTGATTGCATCTCTTGAGAGGAGTAATGCTTTCATTTTACCGGATTTCTTTACCTCTGAATGATGCAATGCTGAAACTATTTGCTTCTTCAGTTCATACTTGTCCATAAAGGACAGTAAATAAGGCGAAGATTTGACATACTCCATGGGAAGATTACCCAAGTGTATTTTTTTATTTTCATGGCTCAGATAATCCATTAGATGCTGGCATTCTGCAAACGAAAGAATATCTTCCGGCAAGACCTGTACATCGCATACTTGAGAATCGTCTATAATGCCACTATTAAATCGTTCCGTGCGGCACATCACTCCATATAGAGCTTCTTCCGCCTCGTTTTTGGCGGAGACGAGCGGTGTCAGATCAACTACATCAGTACGCTTCAGTGCGGCAGAATATGTATGCCATATCAACTTAAATCGGTCAGTTTTATCTTTTGTGGCATATAGAAAGTCCATTACTTTCATAAAGTCCTGATAGTGCTCGTCATTTCCATCTGTATTCAACTCTTCAAGGGTAGAATATGGCTTGTAGGGCGTAGCGGAAAGCAACAGAATCTTGGTATTGGATCGCTTGTTATCGAAAAATTTGTTGGCCAGCATGGATTGCTCATCATCACTTTGTTCGAGCAGTGAGTTGAAGCGTTGGAACTCATCCATGATAACCAGATCCGGATCGAGCATGTCTATACTGATCCCGGCAAAAATACGACGCAGTTTGTTAATCAGATCTGCTCGCTGCCGATTGTCGCACCCATTTTGAGCATATTCAATCAGTTGATTGATAATCGTATCTGACAGGCTTGTCTGCAACTTGCCATACATCTCGCAAAGATAGTCTTTGCCACATTCTTTGATTTTACCGTTATAGATGATAGTAAGTTCATGCCAGTTTTTTACATTGCAACTAAGAAGATTGCTGATGACTTTTTTATGATCTTTAAATTGAGGGAGCTCGCATAATATATCATACATCAAGGCCCGTTCATTGGCTGTTCCTTGTGCACTGTAAAAACGGAAGGAGGTTGATGGTGTCAGTGGAATGATCGATTCTGGCATTTCCCCTTTCTCGCGTTGTTCTGCAATCCTTTTTTCTGTCAGTTTGATATAAAGATGCTGCATTGACAGACGGCTCTCACTGATACTCATCCGATTGTCAACTCCCAATTTCTCAATGTTCTGGTCGGCTATATTAGCATTAGAACAGATATAGACAACCTTAAAGAAATCATCTTGTTCCTGCTTATGCCATTCACGAACCAAATTAATAACTTGTTTGGCCACATACGTCTTACCTAATCCTACCTCATCGGCAAGTAATACCCGACGGTGCCCTAAGTTTTTATAGATGTGTAGAATGCGCTCTGCTGTGGCACATTGAAAATCTTTGATTTCCTGGTTCATAAGCGTTTGATTCTTTTAAGAACATTTTCAAATGTGCTGTACATCTCCACGAAATGGTCTGGAATAACAGACTCGTCCGCTTTTTCTATGATTTGTCGGATAGATGCAATGCGGTCTGGATCTTTATATGCCATTTTTACCATATCCTCATAAAGGGAGGTGCTGATTTGCTGTTCCAAAGTAGCAGTTTTGTCTTCGGCCAACTCTTTTTCTAACTGTTGACTTTCCAATATATACTGTTCCACATCTTCTGTCAGCATGAAAGCCAGGTAGTTGATGAACTTCCCTTTTGTATTGATGAAAGAACGGAATATGGCTTTGTCACGCTCGTCGGTTGGCATTCCTTCCGTCTTTATCTTTATCGCTCGATGTAAATCTCCAGTGCGTATTGAGTAAAACTCTGTCAGTGAATCCAGTGGTATGTCTTCAAATATCAGATCGTCAGTCAACACTTGTTCTTTGCCATTACATCCTAAAGGATAAAGGAAAACAGATTCCGAAGTGAGCTTGTTTGGCAGGCATTGGATTGTAATGGTATAGCTGCCGTTATTTGATCTGATTTGTGCCTTTTGAATCGCTGCAATCGCACGACGCAATATCAGTTCGTCGGTGACATTCTTTTTACCACCGTCTTCCTTAGGTACCGAAATAACCCGCTCGAACATGCACTCTTTACTGTCGTTAATCAGTTCACTCCGGTATTTTTCATACGAGGTCTTATATGGGGCAAACTTCAGGTGCAGTAAAAATTCCACATTCCGTCCGAATCCGTTCATGGTAGCATTGGTAGAACCGAGATACAAATGGTTATAGTAAAGACGGTCTTCATGTCTTCGTATGAAATAAACTTTCTCGTGCAAATCGACAGCTACATCTTTTTCTACTTTATCGGTCAGTACCTCCTTGGGTGTGTACACTCCGTCATTGAACCAATTTATGATCTCTTGTGTAACAGAAGCATGTCTTGTGATGAGTGTCTTTCTGGCTCCGTGGCTGCAACTGACCATCTGATTCAGGATATGTGTGTCTACGAATGGAGAGATAACCAGCATCTCTGTTGCATGCTTCAACATACTCTGTTCAAGGCATTCTGCATGTCCATCATATCCCGGTATTCCCATGGGAAAAAACTCGTAATCTTCAAAGGGTGAATCCGTAAGATCAAATTGTTCGATGCAGTTGATGTCTATGCAGAGCGAACGCATATTTTTTCGGATAGTACAGTTATCGGTTTTTCCGATCAACCATGTGAGAAAGTCCACAAGCGGTTTATGTTTACTTTGGGCTTTTTGAGTAGCTTGTTTCGTGCTGATCTTTCCGGAAAGTTCACATACTACGTCCAGGTCGTTAGAACTGGTTAGGTTGCGTGAAAGAACAATCAATTTGATTTGCTGCGTACCTGTATCCGGGTTTGTTTCTTTGATTATCCATACTTTGGGATGAAAATTGATGAAGCCTCCGCCTTTCGCCTGGAGTGTTACCTGCACAACGCTTTGCTCAAGAAGTGAATACACTTTGGAGTTGGCCTGCGGTATTGCAATACATCCGGCGTTACAAAAAACTGCAAATTTACCTGCCGATTGATTGATAGTCTCAAGAATCAAGTGGGGAGAACGCATGGTTGCCTCCGTCAAATCTGTCATCGTACCCAGCATAAATGGTACCGACAATAAGGAAGGCATGTCCAGACTATAGGTCGTGCATACGGCATAATCAACCACAAAGCCGTCACTTTGCAATACATCCGTATAGACAATATCATTCCATAATGCTTCAGCCATTGATAGCCTCCTTTCTTAATTCGTCAACAAAGATTTTCACCGTATCCCATCGGTACGTGAGTTTATAGTAATGTATGCGGGCTTTCTTGTCGTAAACGTATGCAGGATTTCCAATTTTCCTGCGATTCCCTTTTACATTTCGTTCTCGGCTGATAATCAGTTGGTCCAGACCTCCATCTTCTTCAATATCATTGGCAGCAAGGCGTTCCGCAACTTTTTCGCAGAACCTTTTCCCGCTATCCTCCCGTATGTTTACGGCATTCAGTACCTTGTCTATATCGGTCCCACTTTTCCGGTATTCTTCAAGTTTCTCCTGAAATTCAACTCGCATCTCTTCATCCTGGTATTGCGAATAGATATAGTTATAGCGAATGTGCACCATATATATAAAATCTGCAAAGCGTCGGGCAAGGTCTTGCAATTCTCCAATCTCCTGTGGCAATTGGCGGTATGGGATCTGTTCAAATCTATCGGTTATCGCAAAGTCTGGATTATCTACGATGTAACGTAATAATGTACCTTGACATGCTTTTGCATTCAGTATGTGACCCACAATGAAGTCTTTGTCCTCTACGGTCAGGTCTAAGGAGCATTTTTGAGTAAAATCATAATCCACATTCGGGAAAGAACAAAACTGGAACAGGCCTAACCTGTCATCAGCATCGTTATTGGTATCTTCGTCATCTGTCCTGACTGCCGTCGGGGCGTTGTGTAGTGCATTGGATGTTGAGTAAATAAGTTCATACAATTGCGGACTGCGCAAGATTCCAAAAGTGAGCAATCCTGTATTGTAGATGTATGCAGGATCGTATTTAACGTAGTTGTTCCCGGGTTTATTAATAACTTCGCTTCCTATAATTCCTCGTGTGTCCGTACTGCCTTCACAAAGATTCTTTGTCATGATGCGCTCCAGCCGTATAATTTCCGTTTTCACCTCTGAAATCCGGTTATATCGTTTTTCAGTAGCCTTGCGGTAGAGTTGAGGCATGAGCGAGAAATATTTAATGTGCTTCTGCAGGGTGGATATTCCGGGGAACATCCGGTCTGAAAAAGCGTCACGAATACGGCCAATGCCGAGTTCGTCGAGGGCTACAGATTCCGAGGTCATTTTCAGTACCTGCATGACCCGGGTTTGTTCTTCCCTGTTGCTATGTATATATCCTAATTTCATGAAAGAGGAGGTCGTGAGTTTTTATTGTTTCTTAGTGCTTGGTTTTGTATTGTAAGTCTGATCCTGGTAGGGTGGAGGTTTATAGGATTTTTCTGCGATAACTTTCTTGAGCGGATGGGCAAGTAGATAACTTCTGTTAATTGCGTTTCAATAGCGATTGAATCTTGGCCTCTTCGTCGGTCCCCGTGGTTGAGAGGCGCAGCAGCGGAAGGCCGTAGCGATTGAGGATGCGATCCTTCATCCGGTCGCGTTCGGATTGGCGGGTGCCTTGTTTGTGGAACCGGTAGCCGTCGGTCTCGACAGCCAGGACGGGCCGTTTGCTCACCCGGTTGTAGATCAGGAAGTCGAGGTGCGTGGCTCCGTTCGAGGCATAGCGGCGTTCCTCATCGTCGAGAAGCGTCCAGTCGCGGATCAGTTGTCGCAGCGGTTGGTGACAGAGGACGCCCAGATGCCGGAATGCCGGGTCCGCTGCCAGCACCCGTTCCAGCAGGGCATAGGTCAGATTCTCGGAGTCGAACTCCGAGATCCGTCGGTGCCGTTTGAGAAACTCCCGCCGTGCCTCGGCATAGGGTTCGTAGAGCAGGTCGAAAACCGAACGGATGGCGCTCTCCGTGATCTTGCCGCCGTTGTAGTCGATGTAGGCCAGCAGGTCGGCGATGTTGCGGCTGTTGGGCTGCTCGTTGCTCGAAGTGACGAGCGTGAATTGCCGTTTGGCCCGCGATACGGCGACGTTCAACAGATTGGGATCGTCCGTGAAGGCGGTAATCTGATCGTCGACGGTCGACAGGATGATGGCCTCCTTCTCCCGTCCCTGGAACTTGTGGACCGTGGCCACGTCGATGCCTCCGCCCAGCTCTCGGTGGAGCGCATTGACCTGCTCGTTGTAAGGGGAGATAATGCCGATTTCGGCCTGCTCGCAGGGGAGTGACGGCAGCACCTCGCGCCGGATTGTCTCGATCTCGCGGGGATTGAATGCTCCCCGCGCGTGATGCCCAGGTGCGGTCCGCCACGCCGTGATGACGTCGGGTTCGCCGCGATCCTCGGTCATGATCAGCAGACGTCCGCCGTAGAAACGCTGGTTGCAGAAGTTGATGATCTTCGGATGGCAGCGGTAGTGTTCGCGCAGCAGTGTCTGCGGCGCTTCGGGAAAGACCCGGCAGACGGACTCCAGAAAGCTCAGCGCGGCGCAGTCGTAGCGGGGATCGATCGCGTGTTTGGTGGCGATGGCCTGCATGCGGAGCCGGTCGGCATCCGTGATGACATTGGGCAGCTGCATCGAGTCGCCGACAATCACCGCATTGCGGGCGCACATCAACGCTAGCGCCCCTGTTTCGGACGACACCTGTGAGGCTTCGTCCATAATCACGTAGTCGAACAACGTCTCCGCCCGGAAATTCGACCGCGAGGAAAAGGTCGTGCTCAACACGACGGGGTACTCCTTGAGCAGCTCGGGGGTGATGTGCTGGAAAATGGGCCGTTTGTGTCCCTTGCCATAGCGGGCGGCCAGTCGGCTGCGCAGGTAGCGCATCGAGTCGTCGCTCAGCCGGGCCACCATCGCCGGAGCATCCGACGTGGCTAGTTGCTTTTCAATTCGGTCTATCTCCGCCGTGAGCTCCTCTTGCCGGACCTGGTAGTAACTGCGCTGGAGGAGGGGGATCAGCCGCTGGAGATCCTGCCGCTCCGGATGGCGGGGAAATCCGTCGAAGAGGCGGCGGATGCGGCGTTTGAGCAAAAACCATCGGACTGCTTCACGCCATCGGTCGAAGAGACCGTTCGGCTGCCACTCGACTGCGGCCTGCAATTCGTTCCACAGCATCAGCAGCCGGACCGACGGCATCTGCCGACGAAGTGTGACGGAGGAGTCAATTGTTGTCTCCTGCTCGAAATGGAATTGCTCGGTTTGGAGTCCCGTCAACTCTTGTCGGGCGCGAGCCAGCCGCTCCTGCCGTTCGAAAACCGTCTGCAGCGATTCGGCTTCGGACTGGATGGTGCGGAGGAACTCCGGAGAGTCGGTTTCGGCCGAATACCATGAGTCGATCTCGGCCGGAATGGACTTCTCGATGGCCTGTGTTTCGACGAAGGCTGTCTTTCGCTCACGGCTGCCCAGCATGGCGGTGAGAAATCCCAGCCCCTGCTTTTCCAACTTCTCGACCACGTTTTCGATGGCTGAGTTGTTGTTCGAGACGACCAGCACGCTCTTCTTCTGCACCACAAGGTTGGCCACGATGTTGAGGATCGTCTGCGTCTTGCCGGTTCCCGGAGGGCCCTGGATGATGCTGATCTGATTCCCGAAGGCTGCCTGGATGGCTCTCTGCTGGCTGGCGTTGCACCCGAAGGGGTAGATGAGCGGCGGCACCGGGAATTGTCGGGGCGAGTCCTTGCCGGGATTCAGGTAGAGGGCTGCCGCCGAACGGTCGGAGACGAAGTCGATTTTCTGGTACTGCATCATCAGCAGTTTCTGCCCGTCGTCGGTTTTCAGAGGATTGAGTTCCGCCACGTCGCGCAGATAGGCGAAGCGATCCTGCGCGGGTGGTTCCTCCAGGCACGACCGGACGAGTTCGACCTCCGAGCCCTTGTAGTGGGCTCCGGTGCCGTTGGCGTATTCCACATACCAGAATCGCCGCGCACCTTGTTGGAAGGCGGCGATGTAGGAGAGAGGCTCTATCCGGCGGCCTTTGTGAAGCAGATGGCAATGCTGCGGATCGAATACCACGGGATCCTTCAGCCATAGCACTTTGCTCGGGACATAGGAGTAGGTCTTCGGGAAATTGCAGAAAATGACATGGCAGCGGTTGGGCCTTGAGGTGTACCAACAGCGTTCGACGGAGTCGGTTTTATCCTCTCCGTCGATGATAATCCGGTTTTCCCGAGGGCCGTATGACATGTTTAATGATTAAGCAGGTAGGAACTTTTGCGGTCGAACCCCCACTCAAAGAGGTATTCGGCACCGCCGATATTTATGACAAAGACCACCCGGTTTCCCTTTATCCATGTGGCGTAGATATATCCGCAGATGGAGTCGCCCGGATAAATGGTGTATCGTTTCAGGTAGCCCATCTGTTTGATGTTCCGTTCGTTCTCCTGCGCTTGGGCGAAATCGGCAATTCGTTGCTGGGAGGCTTGATTGGCGATGTAGGCTGCTGTCGGATTGTACGTTGTGGTGGTAAAGCTAGTGTAGCCGCCATAGCTGCTGTAACCCGTGGTCGTGGAGGTCGAATAACCGGCTCCGGCCGTAGCTAGCCCCTCGCTTAATCCCATCAGGGCTGCTTCCCAGGCTTGACTTCGCTTGATCTTCTTCATGTAGTTGTCATAGGTCAGAATCGGCAGATCGGTCGTCTGGTTGAGTCCGTCTGCGGAATAAGCCACGATGTCGGTCTCCGGGGTAAATTCGATCGGGATGGTCGAGTTGTTGACGATCAGTATCCCGATCCGATGCCATTTCCCATAATCCCGGACGATGGAGCTCGTGAGGGAGACGATCAGTCCGTTTTTGAAATAGGTCTCCCAAGGCGTGCCGTCCTGGAAATTCGTGACTCGTTCCGCGATGGCGGGTGTCTCCCAAACGGGCATATCGTCGGCCATGCGGAACTTGAGGGTATTGCCTTGCTGGTCAGTGCGCAGATAATAATCGTGAAGCGGCTTTCCTTCGCTGTATTCCACGATGCGGAATGAGCCGTCTTCGTCGCTGGTCTTGTATGGTCCGGACAGTTTCCCATCCAGGTAGCAGGCGTCGATTTTCAGTTTCCCGCTTTCGTCGTATTGCTGATAGGTGCCGTTGAGTTGTCCGTTCGCATAGTGCTTCTTCTCGAAGATCTTCCCGCTCTTGTAATAGCTGCTGTTCTCGCCGTCGAAGAGGGTACGGCTGTCGTCCAGCGAATCGATACGAAGGAAATATCCTTCGCTTCGCAACTCTCCGGTGAGATAGAAATCCTTGTACTCTTTGCGGGCTGTCGAGTCTGCCGGATAGAGTGCAATGCGTAGATATTCGGCAAATACGGGATTTGCCGCGCTTTTTCCGGATCGGTTGTAATAGATGGAGTCGATCCGGTCCTGACGCTCTTGTGCCGAGACGCCTCCGATGATCAGTGAGGTCAGTATACCCAGTAAAATTCGCTTCATGTTTTGCGTTTGGCGCTGGACGTGTTTCTTCGTTTGTGGAGTTTTTCGGGACCAGCGCGTCTGTGGTGTCTATTCTACCACATAAAAATAAGGAATTAAATTGAAAAAATGATAATGCGATATTGATTGAAGATGAAACTTTTTTCTGACGATAGGCGATTGATGGTGCTTTGGTAAGTCTGTATTGCAAACGATGGAAGTATTTTCCAAATGCGCATTAGTATTCCGTTGATTGGGATGTATATTACATAGCTGGTATTTCGGGGCTAAAGGCTTTTGGCTTTGTCGACATTAGTTTTTTCATACAAATCGTGCAGCGGAGGTTGGTTCGTTAGTGATGTGTATGGGAATTACACCTCTTGGTTTGAACGTTTCAATCGTATGCCTTCTGAGTGATTGTTACGAAATAAGGTGCAATGATAGCCGCACAGGTTTATGTTCGGATGGCATTTTAGTGGTTTGGGTAATTATTTGATGTTTATATGTTTTATACTCCACTTGACGAATGATTCAGTTTACTAACGATTTTGTATAGGTATGTAACTTCGATGGAGCCTAATTGGAGAGAGTTTGTGGAATACGTAAAGCCTCTGTCTTGTTCATCATCGTGACATCTAATCCATTTGAGGAGTTCGGAATGCTTTCATACAGGGGTTTTCTTTAATTTAAGACTGTGCATGTCAATTTATTGAAGAGACTTTGTCTTCGTTTGATACATTGTACTGGTTCTTTTTGATTTGGATATTATTTATAACGTGTTGTATAGTAAATGTTGATTTATTGTGAGTATCATTCATCACTATTGAATTATAGATGTCGTTGAGTCGAGGAAAAGAGCATGTGTATGTACATGGCAGTCATACAGTACAATGCTCTTTGTGTGTTGTTTCTTCAGATTCTTGCGAAACGTTATCTCTTAGCAGATTTAGTCAGATAAACAGTATTGAGATCTGTAGACTTTACTTATAGTTAGATTTATTATGTGGTATGCGACGTGCAAGAAATCATATTATTTTGGTCTTGCCTAAGTAGAGACGAGGAGGTTTTGTCTATCGGCCAAATCTTATGTGGTTGTATTTTAACTATTTTGCCTTTGTATTCACTATCATGGCGCATAGGGCCTTGAGTTTACTGAACTGGCCGAATACGAGTGCAAGAGATGTTCCCGGTACATTGTACTTGAGGCCGAGGTAATTGAAGCAATTTCTGTCCCAAACAGACATTTTGTTTAAAGTTTTTTCCTGCTTTAAGAACGGTTTTAATAAAGTATGTAACCCTCTTGATCATAGGCCTTTCGCTCGCGATGGATTAAATCTATCAATTGCTGCAACTCAGGCACTTCGGATTTAATACTCTTAAATCGGTTATACTGTTCATCGTATCTCTTTCTGGAGCCCGATTTCAGGCGCGATTCCACATCGTCCGGGATCAAATACGAAGAACGCTCTTTTCCCAAATACTGCTGAAAATCAACCAGGAATATATTTATCCCGGCCAGATCAAAATCGCCAAAATGCAGATAATGATTCGGGATAGCGCATAGCCATCTCCTTAGATCCGTGGATTGCGGATATCGGGAGACAAAGAGCACGTGGGTTGAGAGGTCGTGCGCCCGAAGATATTGTTCAAAGAATACTCGTTGCTGACGAATCATCCGGAAGTTCTCCATATTCTCGACACCAATCACCACCACATCCTCCGGAATTGTAAAACACTCCCAATCGGCGACAAAGAGGAAGCTCCCCTCCTGCGGATTTACCACGAAAGGCTTCCCGTCAAGATGACACGCAATCGGTTCATAGCTGTTCACCGGGAACCCTGGGCAGGAACGAACCATAACGAGTTTGGAGTTTCCGGTTTCCGCGGCCATTGAGGCACGGGAATTCGGTTGATCCACTTCGAGGATTCGATAGCTTTCATCCCGGTCTATGAGAAACCATTTAAGAGCCTCCGGGTCACGAGCCCGATACGATTTTCTTGAGCCACGTGACAGAACCAATAGCAGACCTTCCGCCAGCAGCTCGTCAAGCAGCCGGCTGTTTAGCTTCGAACCTGCAACTTGTTCACCGGCTAACAATGCCTGTATAGATGCATTTATCGCCATATCATCCGACTAATTGATTCGTTGCAACAATTTTTCAACCCGCGTCTTCACGCCATGTTTACTGAGGAGGTATGTATAGCGATAGTCGTAAGGATTGTACGACGTAGGCGAACTATTGATAAGATAGATATTGCGTGAGTTGGCGAACTGCAGAATCCCCTTTATATTGTTGGGGTGCAGACGTCCGATCTCATCCATCATGCAGTGGACGATGAAATCACCACTCTTTTTGGCCGCCTTTTTCTTAAAGACATTGATGAGCATGATATTGACCATCGCCTTCACAAGAATATCCGTACCATCCGATCCCACGTTATTGATACGTTCCACCCAGCCCGTGTCGTTGTCATTCTCTTTAACACGGAACTGCAGCCGGAAAGCATCTCCCAAGGATACCGTCGCACGATTGGGTTCGTTTTGCAACTGATGCGACAGACTCTTCAGATAATCGACGACTTTACGGTTCACTTCATCCTGATTATTGTCCGAGAAAAGATTCAGTTCACCGATGGTGAGCGCATTCTCCATCGTATAATCGTGAATAGAGATCAGTAACTGCATGAGCTTGTCGCTCGATGCATCGGCCCGGAGCTCAATGCTCTTGATAACTCCGGCAAAATTCTTCTCCACGAAATCCCGGTTGATATCCTGTATCACT
>ULTP01017661.1_pt1 | contig 14956 bp, 6 predicted proteins | sample 1957721 | NCBI WGS metagenome assembly ULTP01 (sample SAMEA4835737, study PRJEB28245) | human gut metagenome | biome: gut microbiome; material: fecal sample | place: Denmark | collected 2008 | reverse complement strand
TCCCTCCTGATTATTAATGTCACCGGGATATCCGTTGTCGGCTTATCGCCCAGCGCGACGAGCTGGATGCTCCCTGCCGCCTGTGTTCCGCCGACTATCATCGCGCCCGACAGCGCCTCCAGCTGCGCCTGTGTTATGCCGTTGTTCTCTCTCGGCAGCAGCTCCACCGCTGATGTTGCAGTGATGTTGGAGTTGCTGAGCGTGTATTTCTTCGCGGTGCTCCACCCGGATGCAGATAACGTTGTGTTGACCTTAGTGCTCTTGGCCACTTTGGCGTTCCACACCGCTCGTTCCTCGGCCGTAACATGCTTGACCGTGTCCGATGCGTGGGCGTTGAGGTTTGATTGCACATTAGCTGCCGCGCCGCCGGTCTCCTTACTGTTCCACGTGCTCCGCTCCGCTGCCGTGACGTGCTTGACCGTGTCCGTTGCGTGGGCGTTGAGGTTTGATTGCACCTCGGCCGCCTTTGTCTCTGCCGTGCCCTGCGAGTCTGCTCCGACCATTGCCGCCGTGTAGTCGCCGCTCTTGGGTACGACAGCGCCCGAGCGCCCGTTGAAGCTCGCCACGCCGCCGCCAGCCGCGCCTTGAGCCGCTTTAGCCCAGTACTTTGCATTGTCGGTATCCTCGCCCTCGCGCGTTCCCGTGCCGCCTACAGCCCAGCTCTTGGCCATATTGCCGCCTGCCGTCGCCGTTGCCGCCGCGCTTTTTGCGCCGCTCTCGTATTCTGCCGCCGCCGTTGCGGAAGCCTCTGCGGCATTCTGCGCATCTTCGGCTTTGCTCTGGGCAGTCTCAGCCTTGCCCTGTGCGGTCTGCGCTGCTGCCTGTGCTGCTTTCGAGGCATCTCGCGCGGCCTCTGCCTTGCTCTGCGCGGTTTCCGCTTTGCCCTGTGCGGTCTCGGCTGCTGCCTGTGCCGTCTCCGCGGCGTTCTGCGCAGTCTCGGCTTTGCCCTGTGCGGTTTCTGCCGCTGTCTGCGCGTCCTTTGCCGCCTGCGCCGACTGTGCCGCCGCCGACTGCACCTGTGCCCAGATGGGCAGTGTGCCGGTCGATACGTCCTCATAGCCCTCATAGCCCTTGCGTATCTTGCCGACCGTCGCCCACACCGTAGGTATCGCGACCGTGTTGGCGTTGTCAGCACCGTACACGCCGACCATGAGTATCTCGTCGCTTTTCTCAAGGCATTCCTGCGGAATGGAGCAGACGTTGTTTTCCCAATACGAATCGAGCACGACCTTTGTAACGTCGCCTGCCGTGAATATCGCGGTTCTGCTTATTCCCGAATGCCAATCGGCTGAAAACTCGAATTTTATCTTTGCATTTATCATGCCGCTGGTTAAGGTTTCGTTTTCCGTCACCGTCGCCAGCGCTTTGCCGATCATGATTGTTGTCAAAAGGCTTTTCCTCCTTTTTCGCTTCTTGATTTCAGCATAACAAAAGGAGGCAGGGCTTATTAAGCCCCACCTCCGCATGTTTTTTAACTTTCGTTGTCCTCTTTGCGCTTATAATTTTCCTGCGCATGGTCGATTATCCCCTGCGCCGGGTTTGAACTCTTATAGGCTGCTGCTTCCCATTTCGCAAGGCTGCTTTCGTTATTGACTTCGTACTTAGCGATATGGTCTGCGTACTTGTATACATAACTGAGCATGTATGCCTTTTCGGCATCGGATGCGCGAGAATATGTGCTGCTGTTTATTATCTTCGTTGCCAGATCATAAGAGGTTCGCCCCTTAACTGTTGCATACTTCACATATTCCTCAGCCGTCAGATATTCGCCGTTGATTTTTGTGTTTGTTTTCGCGCGGCTGGGATATACGGAGGTTTCGCCCAGATCATAAAGCCGTTTGAGCTCGCCGTCTATCTCGGTGCTGCGCTCCTTCTTGACGTATGCCGGATTTACAAAGTTGTTGAGCACCCTCTCAAACAGGTTGCCGGTTTCCTCTGTACGTCCCCATGCGTCAATGTACGGTATCTGACTGAAATCATAAAGCGGTATCTTGTTGGCGATCTTGCCCCACATATATTGCAGCTCAGAGCCGACATTGCTGTTGCGGTCAATATACGTTGTTTCTCGCTGATTTTCTCCAAACGCTCTTTCGGCCTGCCCGAACAGCGTCGGGAAATACTGTGATATGTAGTTTGTCGCCATGCTCGTTGCGATTTTGAACGAACCCTGTCCTTGCTTTATGTAGGCAAGGTTATCAAACAGATCGTTGACGCTTTGAAGCATTGACATTTCAAACATCGGCGTGCTGAGGCTCATGACGGAACTCATAAGGTTCTGGACAAAGCCGTTATCCTCGCTTTTGCCGCTGAGCGAATTATACAGTTCAACGCCCACGAATAGCGGCATGCTTTCCGGCGCGAGCCAGTCAAGCGTGATGCTTAGACCGCCTATGTTAAGCGCATAGTTTTGACTTCCGCCCAGCTCGTCAAACTTGTTTTGTTTATCGTCATCTCCGGGACTGCCGCTGAATAATCCCCACGATGCCAGAAGAACACCCAAGCCAACAAGCGCAGTGCCAGTCAGCCCGGCGGAAACGTCGTCGATAAACTGTGCCGGTGACATTCCGTTTTCTGCATCGCCGTTTACATACGCCTTGACTTTCTTTGTGTCAACGGCGAGCGACTTTATAAGCCCTACGGGCGAGTATTCCACCGCTCTCACGAGTATGTTTGCCGGTGTTTTTTTGAACGGCAAAACGCCCTCTATTAGCGCAGAAGCGATCTTGTTATCGACCTTGCCGAGCCTGCTGACCATTGCCGAAAATCTGTTTGTGTCGCGGTAAGTCGCTTTCTGGGCTTCCTTTATCGCAACGGTCTGAGCTTTTATTATCGTGCTTTCGGGTACCTTGCCGGTGTTGAGCTGTTCGGCGGTTATGCCGTTTGCCTTGTACCATTTCGCGAGCGCGTTGGCGTATGCAGGTTTACAAAACCATGCGTCCTCCGCGTCAAGCAGGTTTGAATTGCCCTTGCGTGCCGCCTCAAGGATTTTGGTTTTGTAAATCGTCCTTTTCTTGTCTATGCCCTGGAATGTATCGACATACTTGCCGCCCGAGAGTATAGTCTCCTGCACCGCTTCATAATCGGTCATTGCATATTTTATAAGTGCCACGTCATTTGCGTTATTGCGGTTGAGCATGGCTTTGCTGCGCTCTATGCCACCGTTCACTTTGCTGTCGGCGACATTTTCAAGGCCGTATGCTATGGTGTTTTTGGCTGCCCTGACCGGCACGAAAAATGCGTTGCCCACGATGTTTCTGACATGTGTACGAGGATTGCCCAGCATTGCGAGGTATCTGAAATTGTTGAGCTTTTCATACCATGCCGCGTCTATCTGCTGTGCTACGCTCTGCTCGATTTTCGCCCACGCGGTTTTTATGCCGTCCTCGTCGCCGCTTCTGAGCGCCTTACCGTACTCGTCATACAGCACCTTGTCAACGTGTATATCCGCTTTGTTGTCCTTGTATTTCTCGTTGAGGTCTTCCTCTATAGTCTCAACGGACTTTGCGGCAAGATACAGTTTGCATTCGGGAGAGAGCTTATTGAGTATGCGCATCGCCTGCAAAGACTGCGCCGTGTTCGTTGAGTTCTTCACCATAAGTGAGGCAATATCCAGCGCGGTTGCATAATCTCCGCTGTTGACGGCATTGTTGTATAGGGCAATGCCCATAACGGTATTGTCCTTCGATACCTTACCGGCATTTATCTGTGCCTTGTAATCGGCAAGCGCCTGTTCCCAGCCGTTAGCCTCTATCGTGATCTCGGCTTTTTTGAGCGCTGCCTCGTCGGAATAGGCTATGTGTGAGAACTTACCCTGTGCCGCGTCCTCGCGCAGTGCGTCGGAAAACTCTGCCGGAGTAACGCCGCTGTTTGCGAGTGTGGAAACATGCTTGCTCGTGAGCTTGCCGTTCAGATCTTCCTTGGGTATCTCCTGCGGCGCTCTGTGCTGCTGCTCGGCAAGGTTTGCTTCCTGCTCTCGGCTTATCGGATGCAGCGCGTTGTTGCCCTTGCCCTGAGCCTCAGTTACCCAGCGCTCGCCTCTTGTTTCCTCGCCCGTGAACTCTGCCGAAGCCGCGCCCATGCCTTCCGGGAGCGGATTTTCTGCCGTTCTATCCTTTACCCTCGTAAGGACATTGTCCAAAGCCTTGATATTGACATAATCGCTGAGTTTTCTGTGTTCCTCTGCGTACTTTCTGCTAAGCAGGGTAAAACGATTTCGGGCTGTCGCTATGGCGTTTTTGTCTCCGCCGTTCTCTGCCGTTAGCACTTCCTGACGTGCCGTGTTAAGCTTTTCGGCAATGCCGCTAACCTTGTCATACTGGCGTTTATAGTCCTTTATAAGGCCGCGCTCGTTCTCGTTTGCCGCGTCCTCGTTTGTCGCCTGAGCGAGCATGGTTTCATTCTGCCGCCGCAGCTCGGTAATGCTCTCCGGCTCTCGGGAAAAATGCGCATCCGGCACGTCATTTGCGATCTTCATTCGGGCTGCATCGTCTCCGGCTCTGTATTCTTCGACGGCATTTATTCCTGCTTCTTTAAGTGCCTTGCGCAGCGTATCCGACGATGTGTCGGGGATAATGACCTTGCGTATCTCGTCGAAGCCGACCACGCGTTCAGGCTTTGCCTCGAAGATGTTGACCGGCATATTATTAACGTCAAACAGCAGCGCAACTATATCGCTCGCCATTTTATCGGTAAGCGGATAGTTATACTTCTTGAAAAGCGCTTTCACGTTCGCGGGGCTAACATATTTAAGCTCCGTTGCCTCCATAAACACTTCGCCTATAGAGTCCAATTCCATAAGCTCGTTACTGTAGCCGCTGTGGGGAACGAGGTTATAAATGTCGTGCATGAGCTCGGAAAGCCTGCTGTCAAGCGCATCGGATATTTGGCTTGCTTCCTCCGCTGTCAGGTGCTTCAGGCGTCCTTCAAGCTTGTGCATATCTTCGACGCTCTTGAAGCGCTCGGCAGTACCTGCACGCAGACTTTTAACGCCGTGGAAGCCCATAACGTTTCGTGAGTTTCCGTCGCCCTGCGAAGCCATTGCCTTTACTATGCCGTCAAGTGTATTCGGATAATGCGTAGCCTTGAAGCTTCGTCTATTTCCGCTTGAAGTGTAATAATCTTTGTTGTTATAAAAACCGCTGTCCTTTACTGCGTCGCCGTACAGGTCATTGAGCCACTTAATATATTCGCCGCTGTCAACGGCTTTTCTTATAGCAATGTTTGTCGCGTCAATATCGACTTCGGTTTTTCGGGTCTCAGCACCATCCTTGAGATATTTACGCGCATTGGTTGCTTCCTTGATAAGCTCTGCCGGTTTCATTGCATCAACTACGGATTTTGCCGTTTTCGCATCAATTCCGTCTTTGGTGTAATACTGCTCGAACGCCGCTTTAAGCGCATCTCCGTGCTTTGCAAACCATGCCTTTCGCGCAGCGAATGGAGCTTCATTATGTTTTGCAGCCATGTCGTTGAGAACATCCGCGCCGAGCGTGTTTATCAGCGCATCATATACCTCGATCTGATTATCCGTAAGCCGCGTTATCGTTTCGGTTTTCACCGATTCAACAGGCGTTCTGCCGGTGTCAGCAAGGTATATCTGCATCATCCGCGTGTCATCGGCAAATTTATCTATTAGCCCCTCCACGCCGCCGTATTTCGTGAGTGTGTCATCAAGGTAATTGGCAGACTCATATAACGGACTCACAAAATCATGACCATGTTTTTTCTCAAGCTCGTAATATTTGCGTCGTATTCTCTGAGCCGCCTTTTCGTTTGCCTCGTATTCCATGCGCGGGAAAAGCGGAGTCCATGCATCTGCTGAGTAAACGGTGTTGCGCCTGTCAAACTTCGGGTCAACTGTTTCCTTGCCGAAAACGACGGTGATATTGCCGAAATTCGTGTGCGGTATATCGCTTTTTGTTATTGCGATACTCGGCATCGGAAAACCGCCGAGTTTGAGCGTTTTCAGAAGCTTTGTCTCGTCAAGATTGTGCAGCGCGATAAGATTTTTCTTCTGCTCTATCGGCGCTTCCATGGAAAATTTCTTGACAGCGGCATCAGCAAATGATACACTACGGATGAGACCAAACTTGGTTCCCCCGAACGGCGTAGAGCGCCCTAAGGCATTGAACCATGCTTTGGTTTCTTTTTTATTCTCTCCGAGGTAAAGGATATTGCTGTCGTTTAAAAGTTTATCTAAATTGTGAGAGCGTGAGCCCACACTTCTTATTTTGTTAACAAGCGTAATGCTGTTACGCCTCTTTGTAGAATTAACGCGCAATGCAACTACTATAGGGTTACCATTCGCATCAAATACCTGACCAAAAACCATAACTGTATTGTCATATGATTCTGATATTGCAATAGGGTGCTGCAAAATCTCAGGTATTTGTTTAATAACAGATTTCGTGATTTCGCCTTTTTCAAGAAGCTGTTTTGCCGCCTTGCTTTGGTCGAACCAAATATCTGTATTTGGTATTCCTACTTTCAACAGCGGTTCAGAAACTCCGCCGACTCTGAATGCACCGCCATGGTCTTTGCCGTCCCACTGGTCTATCTGTCTGGCAAAATACTTATCTTCTGCTTGCCGCGAGAACATAACCCCGCTTTTCGGCGGCGCTCTGCCTTTGTTCGCGGTCTCGGCGGTGTGCTTGCGGAAACTCTCCTGCACCTTGCCGTAGTTTGCACTGTCGTGCTCCGTTCCGGCAAAGATGTTTATCTTGCCCAGCGCGTCGCAGCACATTTCCTCAAACGCTTCGGTCTCGCTTATCGTGTCGCCGTATGCGTGCCTGTAGACCTCAACGGCGCTGTTAAGCTCTTTCTCCGAGAGGTCTGAAAGCATGGCACTGCGCAACTCGTCAAGGCTTATATCGCCCTGTGCGATTGCCGCGTGCCCCATCTCGTGGCGCATTATCTGCTCTGCGGATATGTCGGGATGGTCTGAGCGCACCATAACGGTCTTGCTCTCGGTATCGACCATGCCTCTGAACTCGCCGCCGCTGCCCTTGATATTGCCGCCCTCGAAATATGTGACGTTATAGCCGTAGCTTCTTACAAGCTCACGGCCTTTTTTCATGCTCTCGGTGTCCTCACCGGAGTAGTAGACGTTCTCCTGCTCTACGCCGTTATAGACTACTTTTTGCCCAGTTTTGCCTTGAGCTGCGCTATAACCGCTTTGTCTGCCGCTATCTGTTCCGGCGTAAGCTTCGACTGCGCCTCTTTCCACTGAGGGTATTTGTCCTTCGGTATTCTGACCGTTAAGCCGTTGGCCGCTGTCGCGTAGACGTACTCCATTCTCGTTTACCTCCTGTGTGTTTATCTGGTTGTTTACCTGTGTGCTTACATTATCGCCCTGCACCGCCGCATTGTCAACCGCCGCCTGAGTTGTAGATGCACCCATGTTATAGGCTATCTCCGCCTGTGCGCGGTTCAGAACGGGCACTTTGATAAGCGACTCTTTGTTCGCGCCCTGCTGCCCCATCTGATACACAGCATCAAACGCCATTTCAAACGCCTCGGGAGACTCGACGGGGGCGAGATCGTATGTTCTGCTTATAACCTCCGGGGAGACCGTATATCGCTCTGCCATGCTGTTAACAACGCTGTTCTTTGTCGCCGTTGTGCGGATGTTGGCAACTGCGCCGCTCCCGGTCATGGTATTCACAGCCTGCTGCATTACCGGGCTGCTGTCTATGATGCTCTGCTCCGCTCTCGTCAGTTTTTGACCGCTTGCAGCCTTGGCAATGACCGTCGCGGTGTTATCGTCAACAAGCGTACCGCTGCGCTCAAGAGCATTTCGCACTGCCGGCGTGTCTCTCTCAGCCGTTATAAGCTGTTCAAGGTTGGCTGTTTCCTTGTCGCTCAGGTTTCTGTTGCCTCTCTTTGCGCTGTTGTCAAGGATGTTCTGATATTCTGCGGCGGTCAACTGTGCCTGAGAACCCTGTTCGGATGCAATCCCGGCGTTTACAAGCTCGCGCTGATAATTTTCATACGCTCTCTGCTGCGCGTTCTCGGCGCGATACTGACCGCTTATAACGTTCGTTCCTGCGCCGAAAAGGCCGAGAGTGCTGCCGATGATGTAGTCCTCGAGCATCTGCTCTGCGTCCATGTCCTCGCCCAGGTCAGACCAATCGCCCTTGCCGTCATCCAGCTTGAGCACACGGTCTGCAACAGGGTTCAGGATATCCGAGAGGACTTCCTCTAAGCCTTCTTCGTTCGCGCCGACAATGACCTTGAGCGCCGTGCGGCCTTTGTCCGTCTTTGCCAGTCGGTTTACAAGACCGTTAACAAGGCTCTCGTTTCTGATAATGCCCTTGCCGTATGCGACTTTGGAAGCAGCGCCGAAAAGCTTCTCTGTAAGCACTTCGATTGCCGCGCTCTTGAGGCCAGAGGTAAACTGGTCATTGATATCAAGGCCGTTGTTTCTTGCCTCCTGCGCTCCGCTTCCTGCCGCTCTCATTCCCATTGCCACAAGACCTGAGCCGGGGAGAATGGCGTTCATAGCCGCGTCACCGGCAAACTGCAAGCCTGCAATGCCGAAGTCAACAACGCCCTGTCCGAACTTGCCTAAGCCCTCTTTTGCTATCTGCTGATACTCATTCGAGCGTGCGGCAAGCTCATCGGCGGTGTCAAAATTCTTTTGCCCTGCTCCTGCAAGCGCTGCATAACCGCGCTCAAAGGCCTTTTGGCTGTCCTCATGCTGCTTCTTGAGACCGCCCTCGCGCGTGTTTATGTCCTCGCCGTTGAGCATTGCGTCATATCCGGCTTTAAGCCTTGCGCTGTCCGCTGCATCTCGCGCTTTTGTCTGCGCGTCCTTTTCTTTCAGCAGACCGAAAAGGTTTGAAAACGCGCCTGCCGTGCTGTATATTGCAGCGTTCGCCGTAGCGTCAAATCTCGTTGTTTTTGACGCGCCGTAATCTCCCGCGCCCAAAGCGCTTATCTGCCCCGGCTTGCGCTCGCTGCTTTTTTTGCCGTAAGATATAGCGTCGCTGCCCTTGGTGAGCTTTTTGGCGTTCCCGGCTTGCTGCAAAGCAGCGAAAGCAGGGTTGTTACGAGCAAGAACTTCGCTCACTTCGGGCAATTGTCCTCTATTCTTACCAACTTTGGATTTAGCACTGTTTGTGCCGTAACCCTTGGCGATTGCCTGTGCTTTCTGGGCATAGGCTTTTTCGGTCTTTTCGCGCCCTGCTTTTGCAGCAGCCTCTATCTGCTCTTTTGTAAGATTTATTTTCTTCGCCATCTTTAACCTCGCTGAACTTACAAGCTGATATTTGCCTGAGATTTAAGCTTTCGTTTGAGAACATTTATATCATCATCGGTTAAACTCGAGTTTTTATTCCATGCATCGACGAGCGAATTAAGGCTGTTATAGTTTTTGCCGTTCCATGTGAAAATGCCCTCGTCAGGGTCAAAATTAAGCTGACGAACTTTTTTTACTGAAATACTTCCATCTTTGTTTACCTTGAAGTCTTTGCCACTCGGATACCTATTTCCCCCGCCGCCTGAGCCGCCGCTTCGTGCCGCCGTCTGAGCCGCCGCCTGCTGCTGATAGTAGCTCATGAGGGAGTTGATATATGACGGGTCATAGCCTGCCGTGCTTATAAGCGCCTGAGAGGGCGTGCCGCCGGCTGCAATGATTGCGTCTATCTGGCTCTGTGCAAGCTTCTGGGCATCCTGCCGCCTGTTGTAATTGCTCTCGCTCAGCTGCATGTCCTGATTCCACTTGTCGATAAGCTTGTTGTATTCCTGCTGATCAAGCGTGTTGTTCATGTTCCAGTTGTTGAGGAACCGCTCATAATCCGTTGCATCCGCGCCGGAAACGAGGCCATACAGGTTGCCGAGATTGCTTATGTTATCCTGCTGCTGCTGATATGCCATGCTTGCCGCAGCCGCAGCCGCCTGATACGCCATTTCGGCATTCGCGACTTCCTGCTGGTAGCGCTGGAAATCTACCTGATCGCGGTCAATGTACATGCCATAGAGGTCTTTCATATTCTGCCCTTCATCACGATATTTGCCGTATGCTCTGTCGTAGAACTCGGGCAGCATCTCCGTTACCTTTTGCAGATACGCATTGTACATCTGCTGTCCTACGGCCTGTGAATAGGTCGAACCATAACCTCCCGTGAGGGCTGCTGCCTGCCCCATTGTATCTTCCATTGCAAGCTGTCCCTGCTTGGTGTATAGGTCTTTATACTGCTGATACAGCGGGTCAAGCTCTTCGTTGTAACTAAATTCCTCACGGTTGAGCAGTTTATTCAAAAGCTCGTCTATCTGCGCGTCATACTGCGGATTGTACGTCGGTGCAGAATATCCCGGCATGGAAATAGTCGGAGCATTAGTTATTGCATCGGTAATTGAACCAAGGATTTTGTCCAAATCTTCGGAATACTTAGAGTTGTAATCCGTCGATGGTGTGTGCCGCTCGGTTTCGGTGGTAAAGCTATATTTATTGGTGCGCGGCAAATTCATGTTGTTCGTGTCGATTTTTTCGTTTCTTGCCTGCTCCGTTTGCCTTGCTCCGGTCATATCTCCGGCGGCTGCCTTTGCCGCGGCGGTAAGGCCTAAGTCTGCGGCGCTGGTGTAAGTAATTCCGTTACCGTAAGTTATATTAGACGCACCTGCATGAGGGTTTTTGCCGACGTCGATGTTCAGCCCTTCGCCGTTTATTTTTGCTTTTCGTCTGTTGTACGCCTCATCATACGCCGCCCAATCTCCCTTGGCCGCCGCTTCGTTCATTTTCGCTTTATAGTCAACACCGTTTTCGTATGTAATTACAGTGCCGTTTTCATTTGTCCATGATTTTAATTTAGCCATTTATCCCTCCGTTAATCCTGTGCTTTTCCGACTGCTATGTACATCACCGTGCAGCTCCCGGCCTCGTCCGCTTTGGGAAGCGAGGCGGTAAAGCCGGTCTTGCTAACGTTGTCGGATTTTATCGTTATATTGCGGTCTGAAAACGGCTGAGAGCAGATAACAACGGGCTTGTCTGCAAACTTCGCCTTGCTTCCAAAGCTCACGCTCACCGACGTGTCGCTCTCTGTGCCGTATGTCATTTGGAATGTGCCGTAAGCAACGTTGCTGTCGGATGAGACCTCGGCAACAACAACGCTGCTGCTCGTGCTCGTCTGGCTGCTTGTGTCACTTGCCGCGCCCTCGACGTTCAGCCACACCGAGAGGCTTTCGGCGAGCTGAGCCGTATATCGGTGCAGCTGAGTTACCTTTTCCTCGGATGTGCCAAAAATTCGAGGCGGCTGAGGTATTACTATCATTTGATATCCGTGCCTCCCTCAAACTGTTTGCTGAAGCTGTATAGCCGCACCGTGCCATGACCCGAGAGCTTTATTCTGAAATGGTCGCAGCGCTTAGGCTTGACAGGAACCATGAATGTTGTCGTGCCCTGTCCTTTTATGCGGCCTTGCTTTTCCCAAACGCCGGAGCTGTCGTATTCGATGTAGATCATCATCTCCGAGCCTTTGGGCAGCATCATGCGCAGATTAAAGCGGCTTATGTACTTCTGACCGGTGTAGTTATAGCCCTGCAAGCCCGTTATGGCTTCCCACTCAAATGCGGCTTCTTCATTGCCTGTTTTCGTGTAGTCGGATATAAGGTTTATTGCGTATCCGTTGCTGTCCTCGGTGACGAAGAATGTTTCATTGTTAATCGAGAAGAATGCGAGCGCGTGCTTTTCATCTTCCTTGTGCCACAGTCCGCGCTTTGTGTCGTACACGAACAGCGACCATTTGCCGCTTGTGTCTTTGAGGGATAGATAATACTTGCCGTTTGCACTGCCGCCCTCGGCCGCAACGTAATACACGTTACCGAGCGGCGCGCCGATGTCATATGCCTGAGTGCCGTCAAACGCCATCACGCCGCCGCGAGACTTGTAATAGCAAACATCATCTATCACAGTGACCGAACCGCTGCACCCCGTCTGAACGCCCTGCACGGTCTTATCTATGATTTGATGTGCGCCGGAGCTGGATATATAGACCTTGTGATAACAGTTTTCCTTGAAGAAAATCAGGTTGCCGCCGATGTTTGCCACGCCTGTAAAAGCGCCCGGAGTGCCTATAGATGCACGGTATGCGTCGGTGCTAACGCCCTTGTAGGTTGACCAACGGGTTTCATCGCCTAACTTTGATGCGTATATCTCATTTACATTCGTTTTCTCGGCATCTTCGGATGCTTCATAGTTATATCTGCATCCCCAAATGCGGTTTTGCGCCTGCACAACAAAATCAAGGTCTGGCGCATCCCTATAAAGCTTTATGCTGCCTGCTGTCTGGTTAAAGTCTCCGGTTACGATATCAACGAATACATATATAAGCTCGACCGTGTATGACTTTGTGCCATCGGCCGCCGTTGTCTCGTTGGTCTTATTGATAACTCGCTTTGCCGGGGTATGCTGCCCTTCAAACTTTGCCGAGTTATCGTCCTCGGAGAACGTCGCGTCGGTAAAAGATATCTCTATCGTGTCACCGCTATCGATGCTGATTTTGTTTATTGCCTTTTCGGTCATTGTACCCATCGGCAAAACGATACGTGCCTTTATGTCGCTTGTCTTAGCCCATGATCCGGCAATGTACTTTTTCCACACCGCGCCGGTATCGGTGCTCGACGTGTCAAGCCACAAGTCACCCGTTTTAGGGCTGGGCGGCGCTGTTGCACTCTTGGTAAAGGTCACTGCTTCGCCGTCTTCTGTGCAAGCCGTAAATTTTATCGGTGTATCCGTCGTGGCCGTCGCCTCGATAGACTTATACAGCTTTTCATACTCGTGATTTTCCGTTGTATCTGTTGCCGTGCCGCTCTCGCTTCGAATACTCAGCTTATCGGGATAAATAACGAGCTTATTGGAGAAAAACATCATCTGCTTTGTGCTTTCCGATATGCTGATTGAGTTATCTACCACACCGTCTACCGTTAATAAAACCTTTTTGGTTGTGGTATATGTACCGGTGCCGCGATAGATTTTGTAAATCCCGACTCCGCTATCGGCGGTCTTGCCGACAACGTAAAGATTTGAGTCAACGTCGGCGATCATGCCGTATATCGCGGTAAATTTCCCGGCAGCTATAATGCTCCTTGCATCGCGATTACCCATGAGCGGATAGTAATCGCTCGTGAGATTTTTCATATCATAAAACTCTCCGTCGCCGATTTTGTAGTTGTGGTTATAGCCGCCGAAGGTATCAACGACTGTCTCGATTGTGCTGCTTTCGGGTATAGTTATATATGTCGGCATGCAGTCCTCCCTAAAACCTGAAATGCGTCAGTTTCGGCAGCGGTCTGTGCGCCGCGTCATATGCCTGCGCAAATCGCGTGTAACCGTCGTTGTAAAACAGAACGGCCTTATTGTACTTGGCATCCTCGCCGTTTTGCTGCGCTATTTTGGCCTGTAGGTAATTAACATAGATATCTTCTGCATACGGCTCGGGAACCAGCAAATCGGTCGCTATGTCCTCTGCTGCATACTCAGGCTTTTCAAACTTCTCCGCGCCCTCGTGCGTGGCTATCAGGTCTGTATACACCATCTGGTCAATAGTCAGCAGCCATCGTACCTTTTCGGTTTCATCGTATGCGTTAGGCGTAAGCTTATCGGTAATTTCTATTGCTTCTGCAATTGTCATATTGTTCTCCTATTAAAATAGCCGCCATGAGGCGGCTGTTATTTTTGATATTAATTAGTGCGCGGCAAACTTCATCTCGTCGATGTGTTCGTCGAGCATGCGCTGAGCGTAGTTTGAGCGCTCGATCTCGTCCGCCACTTCTTTGGGGACGAAGCTTGTTTTGCCTTTGGGCAGCAGATAGTTTTTGCCGTTTATCGACACAAACAGATCGGGATCACTGTTTCTGTCGCCTCTCGGTATAAACATTTCAACTCTTTCATCTTCTGTTTTTTTAGCCATGTTTTGCTCCTCTCAGGCGGAGGGGCAGAGTGTTCCGCCCCTCCCGGGATAATTACTTGTTTTCTTCGTCAGTCGCGGAATACGAGCTGACGGACATCACGCGGAGTACGCGCTCAGGGTAAAGGATAGTTGCGCCGTTGGTCTCGAACTTGTAACCGATGGTGCTGAACTGGTTAAGAGGACCGCCGATTTCGTCCTTGTCATGAGCGATCATCTCAAGGCCGCCGCCCTCGGGGTCGATAATGCCAAAGCCGTCCTTGCCGAAGAAGTAAGTCGCATAAGTAACGCCATCGGACTTATTCTTGTAGGTAGCGCTACTGGAATACTTGTAGCTCGCGCCGAGAATAGGTGCATAGGTATCCTCGATGAAGCGGCAGCCGTGCAGCTCGCCGATTTCGCCGTTGAAGATCTCGGAGGTAGCTGCATACTTATGCACTTCAATCCATTCCTTGCTCTGGCGCAGGTCATATGCAACAGAGGGATGGATAACAGCATAGTATTTGCCGTTTATCTTGGGCACACGGTCTTTCTTGAGCTTAGTAACGGCCTTGTTTACCATGGTGGGGGTAAGCAGTGCCCAGCCGTCAGGAGTCGAGCTGCCGCCGCTGGAAGTAGTGCCGCCTGCGCCCATGGTTGCCGGGGAAGTAGGAGTAGAAACTTTAGTGCCGTCCTCGGTGACGTTATCGCAGTACATTACGTTAGTACCGACAAGCAGCGCATCACGGATAAGGGTTTCCTGAGTAGCCGCAGCGGATGCGCCCATTTCCTCGGTCGCTGCAAGAATGACATCGTCATATGCGCGCATCTCGAGCTTATCGGTGATAGAGGTGTAAGTGCCATACTGCGTGATAGATGCAGTCAGCTTAGTTGCGCCAAACTGCTGACCGGTGGGGATAACGCCTTCCTTAAGCTCAGTCGCCTTTGCAAAGGTGTTAAACTTACGCCATTCAACAGTGGTGCCGCCGTTCTTGGGCAGTCTCTGCTTGCGGCCAAACTGCGCATAGAACATCTCAACTCTGGCATTTTCGAGCAGCTCAGTGTCATAGAAC
>ULTP01010929.1_pt1 | contig 15071 bp, 16 predicted proteins | sample 1957721 | NCBI WGS metagenome assembly ULTP01 (sample SAMEA4835737, study PRJEB28245) | human gut metagenome | biome: gut microbiome; material: fecal sample | place: Denmark | collected 2008 | reverse complement strand
TATTCCGTCAACCGACAGTGCGGCTCGGGGCTACAGGCGATTGCTGATGGTGTTATGATGATTCAGACCGGTCGGGCCGATGTGGTAGTTGCTGCTGGTGCGGAAAATCTTTCTCAGCTCCCTTATTATATCAAAGATGCCCGCTGGGGAAGCAAGATGGGCCACAAGGTCTTTGAGGACGGTGTGATTGATATCCTGACTTGGCCCCTGACCAACAGCCATAACGGTATAACGGCCGAGAATGTGGCAAATCAGTTCCATGTTTCAAGAGCGGAACAGGATGAGTTTGCGCTGGAAAGCCATCGTCGGGCGGTAGCAGCTATTAAAGCAGGTAAGTTTACCGACGAGATTTTACCCGTAGAGCTAAAAGACCGGAAAGGCAATGTCACAGTCTTTGATACTGATGAGGGCCCCAGAGATGGGTTAACCATTGAGAAACTGGCCAAGCTTCGTCCGGCCTTTATAAAAGGCGGAAGCGTGACGGCGGGCAATTCCTCCAGCCTGAATGACGGAGCCGCTGCTGTGGTGCTGATGTCGCGAAAGCGGGCGGAGGAACTGGGCGTTATACCTAAACTCAAGGTCGAGGGCTTTGCTGTGGCGGGGTTAGAGCCCGAGATCATGGGCTATGCGCCCAAGCTGTCCAGTGAAAAGCTGGCAAAACAGTTGGGTATCGGCCTGACTGAGATCGACATGTTTGAAATCAACGAGGCTTTTGCCAGTCAGGCTTACGCAGTCCGTAGAGATTTAGGATTGGATGCTAAGAAAGTGAACATCTATGGCAGCGGCACCTCCATTGGTCATCCAATTGGAGCTACTGGCTGTATCCTGACGGTTAAAGTACTCTATGAACTGATACGTACTAACAAGAAAGACGCAATGATTAGTATGTGTATTGGCGGCGGGCAGGGAATTTCCATGTATTTTACCAAGTGCGAATAACGGGGGGCATTGAACGATGGTATATACATATGATCAACTGAAAATCGGAGATACGAACACCTTTCAAAAGACGATTACAGAGGCAGATGTCCTGCTCTTTACCGCTATTTCCGGTGACCATAACCCTGTTCATGTGAGTGAAGAATTTGCAAAAGGCACTAAATTCGGCCGCCGGATTGCACATGGATTGCTGACAGCAAGTATGTTTTCGGCCGCTTTGACAAACGCTTTTCCCACCTCTATTTATATTTCTCAATACACCGAGTTTTGTGCACCTGTGTATATTGGCGATACAATAAAGGTCGTGGTCACCTGTATCGAAAAAATGGAAAAGGGCAGGGTCCGGATGAAAACAGAGGCATTTAACCAAAATGGAGATAAAGTCATCACAGGCGAAGGCGTTACCCGCCTTGCGAGGGAGATACCACCCGAATTACGCTGAACAAACCAGTTCGAAAGCTTGTTTTCTTTGTTAGTCTGCTTGTCGTACACAGGCTAAAATACATTAAAAAAAGGGGAAAAATTATGAAAAAAGAGCGAAGCATGTTCAAACGTTTTATGGCAACAGTACTCTCTTTTGCGGTCGTTGTATTCGTGATGAGTGGTTGTCAGTACCAGCCCTCCAGTTCCAGTAGCACGAAGAGTCCCTCTGAATCTCATGGCACCAATCCAGAGATAGTCAAAATCGCGATTTTTACCAATTTGACTGGCACCAGCGCTGCCGACGGTGAATATGCCAGGCGGGCTTTTGAAATCGTGGAAGAGATGATCAATGACCGAATGGGCGGCATCCAGTCCATGGGCGGTGCTAAACTCGAACTGGTCTACAATGACATGATGAGCGACAATACCATGGTAAAAACCGTGGTGGAAAAGGGTTTGAGTGATCCTGATGTCGCATTCGGAGTAGGTGCTATGGGCAGCGGCTATACAATGGCAGCTATTCCAGCAATCTCGAAAGCCGGTGTCCCCATGCTGACTACTGCGATGAGCGACAACATTGACGAACAAGGATGCCAGTATCTGTGGCTGACCAGCCCCAAATCTTCCTCTGTCGCCGCAATGACACTGGACTATATACGTTCCCTGAGGAATGAGTATGGTGTTGATACCACTAAGATTGGAATTGTGTACTGCGACAATGAATATGGCGTGAACACTTCCAGAGCTTTCCAGGACCTAATTGCCCAGGATCCCAGCCTTAAAGCTGTAACGATTGAGTCTTATCCTCCTACCATTACTGACATGTCTCCGGTTGTAACCTCTGTGAAGGCTGCCGGTGCTGAAATTCTGTATGTTGTCCCCGATAATCAGGATGCCAAGCTATTCATGCAGACTTTGAGTTCAACGGCTGATTATAACCCCGTTCTGATTGGAGGCGGTAGCGGTATGATCAGTCCAGTCTTCGGATATGAACTCGGCGATAATGTCCGCGGTATCCTTACCTCTGCGGTCGGTTCTTTCTGCCAGAAAAATGTAGCATCGAACGAGGATTGGAAGTGGGCTATCGATACCTATAACGAGCGCTACGGTGATTTTCCAGGTGAGTCTATGACCAACTATATGACAAACCTGCTGATCTGCAAAGCCGTTATGGAAGAGACTGGAACAACTGACCGTGAGACCAACAATAAAATGATGGGTGAACTGGAGTTTGAAGTCCCGAATCCTACTAGAAATAATATTGTAAAGTTTAATGAAAACCGGCGCAACGTCAATGCGGTGAACATTATGTGCCAGTGGCAGTGGGTCGAGGAATACAATGCGAATATCCCTGTTTGCATTTATCCCGAGGAATTTGCTTACAGCGAGCTTCAGTTCGGCGGAGACAATGGCTGATTCGCCTGGCCGCAGCAACAATCAAATTTTCTAAATTAGATAGTGGACGCCGACGTCGGGCTGTCGTCGGCATCCACAATTAAATTAGCAAGGGATTGATGATTATCTCATCCTGGAGGGAATTATAGATGGCACTTTTGTTACAGTCAATTATTAACGGTGTGCTGATTGGAGGAGCATACTCTCTGATTGCCGTAGGCACTACGATTATCTTCGCCGTTATGAAAATGATCAACTTTGCCAGCGGAGCTTTTTTAATGCTGGGTATGTATGGACTTTGGTTCGGATGTCAGTTATTCCCGAATATGAATCTTTACCTTAATGTGCCCTTGGCAGTCCTGATTGTAGCGGTGGTCGGGTATCTCTGTTTTGTCACCACGATGTCTCCGATTATGCGCAAAAATCCAGAAGCAGCAGTAATTGTTGGTATGGGGCTTGCATATCTACTGCAAAATCTTGTAATTATGGTTTTTGGCGCGATTCCGCTTAGTATTGATACCCCTCTGAAGTTTAGTGCGCTTCAAATCGGAGAATTATTTATCTCCACACCTAAATTCGTTGCGTTTTGTGGTAGTATCATCCTGAGCCTGTTAGTGGCTTTTCTATTGAATAGAACCAGTTTTGGCCGCTGTATGCGTGCAACTTCCGAAAATACAGAGATATCCCAAATGCTGGGGATTAACACAAAATTAGTCTACGCAGGCGCATGGACATTGGGTATTGCTCTAATGGCCATTGCAGGTGCGCTTTTGGCTCCCAGTTATGTTATTGTCAACAGCGTCGGTAACGTTTTCCGCAACACAGCTATGGTAGCAGTGATTTTGGGTGGTCTGGGGAATATAAAAGGGGCCTTTATCAGTGGAATGATGTTAGGTGTCATTGAGTCATTAGCCGGTGTTTACGTCACTCTGGACTTTGGGCCGGCTGCACTGTATCTGTTGTTCCTGATCGTGATTCAAATCAAGCCTCTTGGACTTTTTGGCAGAGGAGGTCGAATTGCATGAGTTCATTTATCAAAAAGTATGCTTCTAACAGCATGATTATACGTACTATGGTTGTCGTGCTGTTGTTGTTTGGACCTATAAATTTTTTCAATAACAATGGCATTATCAATCTTCTCGTCCAATGTTTGATCTATGCAGCTTTCGGCATCTCTTGGAACATCATTGCCGGCTATGGTGGACAAATTTCATACTGCCACTGCGCGTTTATATCTATCGGTGCGTATGTCAGCGCCATTGGATTTGCCAAATTTTCCATCTCGCCTCTGATCACCCTTCCCCTCGGTATCGCTCTCTCGTATGCTTTTGCGACATTTATGGGTCAGGCATGTTTCCGTTATCGTGGTCCTCTTTTTGGCATCACTACGATTGCTTTTGCCGAACTGCTGCGTATTGCATTGCTGATTTGCAGTGATCTGACAGAGGGAGCCCGCGGTATCATGGTTACTTTCCGCGGCCAGAATTTTTTTAATATGCAATTTGATTCCGACATTCCTTATTACTATATCATGTTGGTCTTGTTGGGTGCGTGCATGGCTATCTCAGCGGCATTCCTTAATTCCAAAAACGGACACTATCTACGTGCGATTCGCGATGATGAAGATGCAGCAGCTTCTCTCGGAATCGATACCAACAAAGTAAAACTTCGCGCATTCCAACTCAGTGCAGTGATGGTCACGGTAATCGGTATGATTTATGCATTCTTTAGCGCTTACATTGAACCTCAGAGTATCTGCGGTACAGATATGATGATCCGGATTGCCGCTATCGGCTATCTGGGTGGGAACAATTGTCTGTCCGGTCCCGTCTTGGGAGCGTTCATTATGCTTCCGATTATTTATTTCTTCAGCAGTTTCTTCCCTGAGCTGAAAGCTACTAATTTCTTCTATGGTCTAGCGCTGGTCGCTATTATCCTCTTTGCTCCAGATGGCCTGATTCCTCTTATGAAACGGGGATTTGGTTGCCTGAAAGCAAAAATTTTCAAACGGCATAAGCATAGTAAGGAGGAGGCAGCATGAGTTTACTTGAATTACATGGGATTTCTCGCAGCTTCGGAGGAGTTAAAGCAGTTCAGCGAGTTAGCTTTAACGTGGAGCAAGGTGATGCATTGGGTTTGATCGGCCCGAATGGGAGCGGAAAGTCCACGACCGTCAATTTGGTCTGCGGTGTGTATCCCGTTGACGAAGGCAAAATCATTTTCGATGGGAAAAAGCTCACAAAAAAGAATGATCCAAAAGACAGGGCTCGGATGGGTCTCTGTCGGACTTTTCAAACTCCAAGGCCGTTCAGCAAACTCAGTGTATATGAAAATGTTTTTGCCGTTGCGCTGCTCAATAATGATTTCAGTGATGCCCGTAAGGAGACTGAGAGAGTTTTAAAAACGACTGAGCTCTTCCGCTATCAGGATATGCAGTCTTCCAAGTTGCCGATTGAGAAACGGAAATGGTTGGATCTGGCCCGGATCTTGGTCACTAAGCCAAAGTTGATCATGCTTGACGAGGTGATGGCTGGCCTGAACGGCGCCGAAATGGATGACAGTATCGCGCTGGTCAAACGAATTAACCAGGAAGAAGGAATCACAATCGTTGTGATCGAGCACATCATGAAAGCGATTTTAAACATCTGTAACCGAGTAGTTGTTTTAAATGAAGGACAGGCTTTTGCCGAGGGTGGACCAAAAGAAGTGCTCAGTCGTCCAGATGTAATTAGCGCCTATATCGGAGGTGAGTTGGAGGATGCTTGAGATTAATGGAGTCTGCGCAGGATATGGCGACTTGAAAGTTCTCTATGATGTATCTCTGAAGATGGATGAGGGAGAGGTTGTCGCCTTGGTTGGTACCAATGGAGCTGGAAAAACAACTTTGCTACGCATCATATCTGGTTTTGTTCCGGTGACCTCAGGCTCCGTAACTTTTATGGGGAAAGATTTACTTGGGATGAAACCCTATGCTCGAGCCGACATAGGCATTGCTCATATCCCTCAGGGACGTGGTATTTTAACCACTTTGACCGTAGAGGAGAACCTGATTATGGGGGCCTACACAAAACGTAGCAGAGCGCATCAGCAAGAGAATATGAAAAAAGCGTACGATATGTTTCCCATTTTGTATGACCGAAGAGAACAGGCGGCCGGGTCTCTGAGCGGTGGCGAACAGCAGATGTTAGCTATCTCCCGGGCTTTGATGATGGAACCCAAACTGATTATTATGGATGAGCCCTCTTTAGGTCTTGCACCAATTGTAACAAAAACGATATTTGATATTATAGGCAACCTCGCAAAGCAGGGAAACTCTATTTTGCTGATTGAGCAGAACCTGGTCCAATCTCTTAAAGTCGCGACTCATGGCTATGTCATTGAGACAGGTATGATCCGTACACATGGCACAGGAGAAGAATTACTTCAAGACTCCCAGATTCAAGCTATGTATTTGGGAATATAGAGCAAATCTTTTCTATGCTGGTCTGCTTCTGCAACGAAAAGATGCACAGAAGGACATTCACATAGCATACTGAACAAAATATAGGAGGTACTGAATTTATGCCTGGGATCTTAAACGGTATCCGTGTACTGGATATGACCCGCTATATAGCCGGCCCTTACTGCGGTATGTTGTTGGCAGATGCCGGAGCCGAGGTAATCAAGGTTGAGAAAATCAACGGCGGCGATGATACTCGCCAGCTTGCCCCTTGGAAAAACGGCATCAGTTTATATTTCCCCGCTTACAACCGCAATAAGAAAAGTGTGGCAGTCGATTTCCGCAGCAAGGAAGGAATCGCCCTCATCAAAAAACTGGTCGCAGAGTCTGATGTGCTCATTCAAAACTTTCGGGCCGGTACCATGGAGAAAATGGGACTTGGTTATGATTCGCTCAAAGAGATTAACCCCCGTTTGATCATGGCCTCTGTCAGCGGGTTTGGTCAAAGTGGCCCCTACCGGGACCGCCCTGCGTTTGACAATATCATCGCCGCTATGGCCAGTGTTTGTCGCGTGACGGAATATGGACCTTTCACCGGTCGCGGTGCTCTGAACGACTATATGGCTGCTATGTATGCGGCAATGGGTATTCTGTTAGCTTTGATTGAACGGGAAAATATAGGTAAGGGGCAGCATTTGGATGTGTCGATGTTTGCCAGCTCTGCTATGTTGCGGACCATCAACATCGCTGAGGTCGCTGCAGAAGTGGACCCTGAGTATATTGATCGTGATGACTGCGCCCCTTACGGTTGGGCCCAGGCAAAAGACGGCTGGATTGCTTATCACGCTGGTACCGACATTATGTTCAACCGTCTGCTGACGATTTGCGACGAACCTGTCTTCCATGAACCAAAGTATCAAGATGTCATGGAACGTGTAAGAAATGAAAGACTTATGAAAGAGACGTTCCAGCATTGGACTCTCCAGCACACTTGTAAAGAGTTGGAGGAAATACTTTTAGGAGTCGCCATACCGGTCGGAATTGTCAATACCCCCACAGACTTGCTCCACGATAAACATTTGAACCAGACAAATCACATCGTTCAGGTTACTGTAAACGGTGTCGGTAATGTTCCCTATTTTGGTTTTCCAATCAAAATGTCTGCCCATCCTGACTTTGAATATCGCAGTGCCCCTGGCTTGGGTGAACATGATCAGGAAATCTTCCATGATCTGCTTGGCATCAGCGATGAACAGTTAAAACAGTATCGCGAAGCTGGAGTTATTCTATAAATCTATTGATTTGAGGAGAAAAATATGTACACTCAGATTCTCTATGAAAAAAAAGAAGGCGTTGGTGTCATTTCTATCAACCGGCCTCAAAAACACAATGCCCTGACAGCTACCGTTTTGTCTGAAATCGTAGACGTACTAAATCATGCAGAACATGATGATGATGTTGGAAGCATCCTGTTGCGGGGTGAAGGTAAATCTTTCAGTGCTGGATACGACATCAGTGATGACTTAGTCGAAGAAAAAGAGGTCAGCATTTTTGACCGTTGGACAACTTGGCACAAATCAGATGAGAAGAGGTACCGCTTATACTATTTCCCAAAGCCCGTGGTCTGTGAAGTAAAAGGTCATTGCTTAGGTGGCGGTATCGAATTGTCCAGCTTGGCAGATATTGTCGTAGCTGCTGAGGATGCAAATTTTTCTTTGACTGAATTAAAGCTAAGTATTATTCCTCTGGGAAGAATGGTATATGCTTGCAACAATGTCAGGTATGCCAAGGAAATGATGATGTTGGCAGAAAATTTCAGCAGTGCAGATGCCATGCGTATGGGGCTGGTCAATAGAGTAGTGCCCCGTGAGCGCCTGGAAGCAGAGTCTATGCGGATCGCAAAGCGCCTTGCCAGACTGCCGGGTGAACCGATGCAGATCATCAAGAAGATGTGCAATGATGTGATGCGGATGCAGGGTTTTGAGAGCGCGACCGAGTGGGGTGCCGATATGGCTTTGTTTTCTCAGCTGGTCAAAACTAAAATGCGTGAACGGTTTGATAAAATTGCAGAAACCGAGGGAATGCGCGCAGCATTGAAGTGGTCAAATGACTATTATGATGGGAAAACGGACTGATATCAAAGTTTTCAAATATGGAACCTATCCTCTGAACAATATGGCTTTGTTCCGATAAAACTGAGATAAATAAAAATGTATCCGAATCCCATAACTGTTATGAAAACTATGCCCAGATTATTCCCGGATTCGGATTTACGCATATTCCCGGGTCGATTGGAGAACTCTCAAATGGATATGAAAACAGACTGCGAATTTATCGTACACAATGCCCTCAGGGCTGTTTATCCGGAAGAGGCTGTTTCCCGCGCTTTACAAAGAAAATCTTATGATTGTGGGAAGTTAATTCTTGTCTCCGTCGGGAAAGCAGCATGGTCTATGGCAAATGCCGCATGGAATACTCTGACGCGGCTTCCAGATACCGGAATCATCATAACAAAATATGGCCATGGCAAGGGAGAAATTGGACACCTTGAGATTTGGGAAGCTGGACATCCACTTCCGGATCACAATACATATTCTGCTACTCAGAGAGCCTTGGAGATGACGGAAGGTCTGACTGACCAAGACCACGTTCTATTTCTTTTGTCTGGAGGAGGGTCTGCTCTATTTGAAAAACCTCTGATTAGCGAAGCAGACATGATATCCATCACTGAACAACTATTGGGATGCGGCGCAGAAATTTCCGAAATAAATGTTGTGCGGAAACGACTATCAGCGGTAAAAGGAGGTAGATTCGCAGAGCATTGTGCCCCTGCTAAGATTTTTTCCATAGTTCTGTCTGATGTGATTGGAAATCGGCTGGAAAACATTGCATCTGGTCCTGCATGTGACGATCCTACTACATCGGAACAAGCCTTAGAAATCGTTCATAAATACGGTCTTCAATTATCAAAGGAGGCCTATGATAGTTTGCGGCATGAGACCCCAAAGCATATTGCAAACGTTGAGACAGTAATAACTGGCAGTGTAACTGAATTGTGTAATGCTGCCGCTTCAGCTTGTGAATCTCTTGGTTACCACGCAGTCGTTCTTACAGACTCCTTGACGTGCCAGGCGAGAGAAGCAGGTGCATTCTTAGCTGCTATTGCACGGTACTATCAAAAAACAGATCGATCTCTAGCCTTTCTGGCAGGCGGAGAGACCGTAGTAAAATTAACTGGCTCCGGCAAGGGTGGGCGAAATCAAGAAATAGTCCTATCTGCAGCAGAAGGGATCTCTGGCCTCAGAAATACAGCTGTTTTCTCCTTGGGCTCGGACGGTACCGACGGTCCCACGGATGCAGCAGGTGGATTTGTAACCGGAGAAACAGCTAACAAGCTGTCCGAATGTGGAATTTCGATCTATGACACCCTCCAAAATAACGATGCCTATCATGCCTTGGCGCAGTGCAACGGTCTGCTGATAACGGGTGCAACCGGGACAAACGTAAATGATGTGTCTGTTATTTTAATCCGCCGTCCGGACAACTGATTTTACTGGCAGTACCGTTTTCAACTCGTTCTCCCAAAAATCTAATCGTGTGTCTCTTATCCTCTTGATTAATGCTTACTGAACAAAACTGAAAGCGTAGAAAGCCAAGGTTTTCAACGCTAATTGGTTTTGTTCAAGTGCAAGGGGTTTGGGAAAACAGATAGAGACTCTTGCACCTTCCGATAGAGCACCTCAGCGTTCCAGAGGAAATGTGCATTGTAATAATGTTAGAATTTTCTCAAACGGGCTATTGATAGATTGTTTGAGAAAATCATGCGGCAGTAGCTGTGCTAACAAACCGCAAAACGGTTTGTTCATTAATTATCCCTTTCTCAGTTCTTTCCGATGGATCGTGGGACGGTCATCCAGACCGCCCCACGATCCATCTAAAAAACAAGCTACGCTTTTCTTTCAGTCATTGTAACGTAACGTAACCGTCAAAGCTGAGGGCGGCTGGACACACATGGGACAATGGTGGTGGGAAGGTGCGAAACTTCCCACCACTATAACGCGTTCAGGGGTGTACAACAAATGACGAGCAATGGAGTAGTACCCTGTAAGTGCAGTCGCAAAATCGGTGCTGTCAAGATTTATGCGCAAAATTGTTTGCAGGCTCCGGCTGAATGAAGTCAGCCGGCAATAGAGGCGTCGTCCAGAGCCGCCTCCAAGTGCTTCATGTTCATGTATTTCTTGCTGCCCCACTGGGTGCCCGCCACGTGGCGAAGTCGGGCGCAGACCAACATCAGGGCAGAGTTGCCGTCAGGGAACGTCCCCACCACGCGGGTCCGGCGGCGGATTTCCCGTAACCGTCAAAGCTGAGGGCGGCTGGACAGACATGGGACAATAGTGGTGGGGAGTTGTGAAACTTTCCACCACTATAATGTTCAGGGTGTGAAGTAAATGACGAGCAATGAGCTGAAACATGAAGCCAAGAAGCAGAAATGGAGCATGTCTATACAGAAATGCAGGGGCAGCGGTCTCTCCGTAAGTGAATGGTGCCGGCAGCGAGGTGTTACGACAGCCACCTATTACCGTTGGGAGCGGGAACTTCTGACGGGAGTGCGGAGAAACGGAACACCGCCATCAACGACCGTGACCTTTGCGGAGCTGCCGGCGCCGAAACAGGTATCATGCAACGTAGCGGAACGTTGCGCCACACTGCATATTGGCAGTGCCAGTCTGGACATTTACCCCGGTTGTGACGCGGAACAGCTGAGACTGCTGGTGGCGCTCCTGCGCCTATGCTGAACGATTTCACCGGTGCAGATCAAGTCTGCATCGCCTGTGGCTACACGGATCTGCGCAAGGGCATAGACGGCCTGGCGCGCCTCGTCCAGCAGCAGTTTGCGTTAGACCCGTTTACCAACACGCTGTTTTTGTTCTGCGGACGGCGGCGAGACCGTATCAAGGGCTTGTGCTGGGAAAAGGACGGCTTCATCCTGCTGTACAAACGACTGGAAATGGGCGCGTATCAATGGCCGCGTTTTGAATCTGAGGTAAAAACCTTAACGCCGCAGCAGTACCGCTGGCTCATGGAGGGGCTGCAAATCGAACAGCCGAAAGCCCACCGTCCGGTGACAGGATTGACCACAGTCTGAGCAGGGAAAATGGCTGAAAACCATTGAAAATACTGGCTTTTTGCCGTATTCAGTGGTATAATATTTGCATGGGTGCGCCGGTTCGGTGCGTGTAGTATAGTTGGGTGAAACACCCAACCCAGTAAATCTAGGCAGGCAGCTGGTACTCAGCCTTGGAGCCGAAGCCGTGAGGTCAGGTTTAAGCGTAGGCAGAGGAGTGCGAGAGCCGCAATGCGAAAGCGTGAAGTGATTGAGCCCCGTTATTTATAAAGAGCGGAAGCCGATGTGTTCCATGCCACAGCAGGCAGCAATGCGCAAACGTTATGCAAGAATGCGCAGGTTCCGCCGGGGTCTGAGAGCGTGGCGAGCGCACAAGGTACTGCACGTATACCCGGGAGACCTGATGTGTTCCAGAGATGGTATGCAACCTTAAACTCTCAGCTGAGCGGAGGGAAGCAAATGGCACATCAGGAGTCGGACTGACTCATAGTAGTGAAGAAGCTTGTGAAAGCAAGTGGAGCGAAGGGGTCAGCAAACAGTCGTTCCCAGCGCGGAAACATTGAGGACACGAGAGGTCAGTATCAATGGCACAAGAAGCAAAGGGAATAAGGTATCAGTCAGAACACTTTGCGACGGTGCAGGGTCTTATGCACAGCGTCAATGAGCAAAGCCTGATGGCGGAACACCGAAAACAGAGCGGAAAGAAAGCAGCGGGAATAGACGGCGTAAGCAAGGTGCAATACGACGAGAATGCTAAGGAGAATATACAGCGGCTAGTGGAACGGATGAAGAAATTCCAGTATAAACCGCTCCCAGTTAGGCGGACGTATATCCCAAAAGCAAATGGCAAATTGCGTCCGCTGGGCATACCTGCGTACGAAGACAGACTAGTGCAGGGAGTCATGGCAAATGCACTAAATGAAGTCTATTAGCCCAGATTTCTCAATTGCTCCTACGGATTCCGGCCAGAACGGTCAGCACATGACGTGGTGCGGTATATCAACCAGACGATCATGATACACAAGGTCAACTACGTGCTGGATGCCGATATAAAAGGCTTCTTTGACAACGTAGACCATGAGTGGCTCATGAAATTTCTGGCGCACGATATACAGGATAAGAACTTCATGCGCTATATCAAGCGGTTTCTGATTGCGGGAATCATGGAAGGAGCGGAACTGAAGGACAGTGACAGGGGAACGCCGCAAGGTGGACTGATTTCGCCGGTGCTGGCCAATGTGTATCTGCACTATGTGCTTGACCTGTGGTTTGAGAAGGCGATAAGGCCGAAGCTACGGGGAGAGGCGTACCATGTACGTTTTGCAGACGACTTCCTGATTTTGTTCCAGTATGAGAACGAGGCGAAAGATGTACTTGAAGTGCTCAAGAGAAGGCTCGGCAAGTTTATGCTGGAAGTAGCGGAAGACAAGACGAGGATACTGCCAATAGGACGATTCAAGGGCACAAAGGACGAGTTTGACTTCCTTGGATTCACGTTCTTTAACGCAAAGACCAGAAAGGGGAAGTACCGCCTTGGGATACGCACCAGCAAGAAGAAGCTGAAAGCAAAGCGACAAGCGGCAAAGGCATGGCTGCGAACCAGAATGATACGGCCGATACCTGAAACAATGATGAGGGTGGCGGCGATTATTCGAGGACACTGCAACTATTACGGGGTAAATGGTAACCTTCGCTCTCTGTATAAGATTCATGATTACATGAAGCAAATGACCCATAAAATCCTGAACCGCCGAAGCCAAAAAGGCTATGTGACAAATGAAAAGTTCCAAAGAGTATGGGACTACTATGTGGCACCACCGAAACTGACAAAAGACATCTGACAGTGGATACCAAAGACAGTTTGAAGAGCCGTATGCGGGAAAACTGCAAGTACGGTTCCGAGGAGGGGCGGCGGCAGCAATGCCGGTCGTCTACTCAACAAAACAAAGAAATGCAGACAAGAAATACGGAAGAAATGGTGACCATTTCCCGTGCGGAATATGAGCGTTTGCAGCAAAAAATGTGCAGAGGGAAGCAACGCGAGTAAGGCTTGAAGCAGAGCGCATCAAGCTTGAGGCGGAACATGCAAGACTGGAAGCAAAGCTTGCTGACCGCGAGCAGGAGCAAGCTCAAGTCATCACCAGCCTTTCGCTACAAAATGAGTGGCTGCTGGAGTAGCTGAAGCTGTCCAAGAAGAAGCTGTATGGCCGTTCTTCAGAGCAGGCGGAGCAGATGGTCATGGAGCAGCTGAGCCTGACCTACAACGAGCTGGAGGCCTACGCCTTTGGCACCAAAGCCGCCACAGAGAAGCAGATCACCGTGAAGGCACACGAGCGCAAACGGCAATCCGGCAATGTGCTGGATGTTGTTCCGGAGGGTACTCCCACCGAGGTGGTGGAGCACCGCCTGCCGGAGAACGAACGGACTTGTTCTGCCTGCGGCAGCCAGATGGTTGAGATCGGCAAAGAGGTTCGCAGAACACTGCAGATGAAGCCGGCAGAGTTCTGGGTGCGCGAGGACGTGTACTACACCTACGCCTGCAAGAACTGCGAGCAGGAGACCGGTGAGTCCAACATTGTGAAGGCGGCGAAGGAGCCTGCGCTGCTGCCCGGCAGCTTTGCCTCTGCGGAGGCGGTGGCTTATCTGGCAACGCAAAAATTCGTCATGTACTCGCCGCTGTACCGTCTGGAGCAGGAGTTTAACCGCCAGGGCTTGAAGCTGTCCCGGCAGACCATGGCCAACTGGCTGCTGAACACTTCGGAGAAGTGGCTGCGGCCGGTCTACGGTACGCTGCACAAGCAGCTCTGCAGGGAGACTGTGCTGCACACGGATGAGACAACGCTGCAGGTTCTGAAAGAACTGGGACGTTCCTCCACCAGAAAGTCCTATATGTGGCTGTACCGGACCAGTGGCTGTGCGAAACAGGCGGTTGTGCTGTATGAGTACCAGCCCACCCGAAAAGCGGAGCACGCGGAGGCCTTCCTGCAAGGCTTCTCGGGCTGGCTGCACGCGGATGGGTACCAGGGCTATCACAAGCTTCCTGAGAATATCCGGGTGGTTGGGTGCTGGGCCCACGCGCGGCGAAAATTTGATGAGGCGTTGCAAACGCTGCCCAAGGAGATGCAAAAGGACTCGCCGGCAGCGATTGGCGAATGCTATTGCTCCCGGCTTTTCAAGCTGGAGCAGGCGTTGGCGGAGCTGATGCCGGAGGAGCGGTATGAAAAGCGGCTGGAACAGGAGAAGCCTGTTTTAGACGCGCTGTTGTCATGGGCAAATGAGATGCAGGTGAAAACAGCACCAAAATCCGCGTTGGGCAGGGCCATCCACTACCTGTTGGAGCAGTGGCCGTACCTGACAAGGTATCTGGAGGATGGCCGTCTGGAGCTGAGCAACAACCGCGCCGAGCGCAGCATCAAGCCCTTCGTGATGGGCAGAAAGAACTGGCTGTTTGCCAATACAGCCGGTGGCGCGCAAGCCAGTGCAGTGATCTACAGCCTGATGGAAACGGCGAAGGAAAACAGCTTGGATCCATATCGATATTTGCTTTAGATCCTGCAAAATGCACCACAGCTGAGCGAAGAGGATGCCGCATGGGCTGAAAAGCTGCTTCCCGCAAACGCTCCGGAAGAATGTTGTATGCGCAAAAATAAAAGACCGCCATCTCGGTGAGCAGCAGCTCGCTTTGAGATGGCGGTCACTATTTTTGATGTGTGTGCAAATTAGGGCCGATCACTGTGCAGTGCATCGTGT
>ULTP01026695.1_pt1 | contig 15267 bp, 25 predicted proteins | sample 1957721 | NCBI WGS metagenome assembly ULTP01 (sample SAMEA4835737, study PRJEB28245) | human gut metagenome | biome: gut microbiome; material: fecal sample | place: Denmark | collected 2008 | reverse complement strand
GTGGCGGATGCTTTGGTTGCTGTGGTTACGTCTTCGAGCGGGATGCAGTACAGCGCACCGAGCACGTCTGTGTTTCTGTACGCTTCGACCATTCTGGCGAGCATGGAACCACGGCCAAACAGCGCCTTAGCCATAGCAGCGGAAGAAACTGCAACCGGTTTGCCCGCTGTTGCAGTACCGGAATCAAGCATTTGACCGAATAACAGAGCCACATTGCTGTTTCCAGGCGTGAATGCAGCAGAGTTATCAACCTCTGCATAAAACAGAGGGACCATCAAGCCGTTGCCTGATGGAATAGTATTAAAAGAGACAGGCATCTGTTACTCCTATTTTTGATCTAACAAAACCTTGATTTTTTCGGATAGGCCATCCTGTTTCAGTTCAAGATCGTTCTCTTTGAAATCTGGATAGCTCTTGTAGAGTTTTTCTTGATAAGTATCGCTGTAGTCCAGCCGATACATTGTTTGGAAATCGAACCTATAGGCCATTCTCTCAGGGTCGAGATAAATGACCTCTGCACCGTCATACGCAAGTTTTTCGAGATGTTTCGGATCTGGGCTCCAGAACAAAATAGCACGGAATAATTCCCCGCGTATCTTGTCGATCTGCTCTAAATCTCCCTGGCCTCGAAGTTCCTCATTGTTCGTATTGGCAACCTGAACGATAACGGCAAGCGAAACATCAACATTCTGCAAATACTCACCGTTAAGGGTGTATTCACCGCCTTGTTCGTTTTCCAGGACTACATACGCAGCTGGAAGATCAGGCGCCTCGACTTTGACAAGTGAATCAATCGCCCACGCGCTCGCACCAGCAACCCGTCCTTTGAACGATGGACAGCGTTCTCTGATCGCCTGAATGTAGTCACTAATTCGGATCATCATGATTTGATTCCCTCAACAAAAGCATCCTCCATGCGATCCTCAAAACGCTTCCGGTATTCCTCTGCTACAACTTTCATGAAGTTCTCACGCGGTAGCACAACTTTGTTTCCCTGGCGTTTCTTGGAATGCTGATTAGCGGAATCAGTACGAGGGCCACGGTGTCCAAAGACTACAAAAGCGGGATAAAACTCCCGCATATTCTTTGTTTTAGTAGGTCGAATCCATACTGCATTACCGCTTTTAGATACCGTTGCCTTGATTGACTTCTGCATTTCACCTGAGTGTTTGCCAGGTGGTTCCCCAGGCCGTGATACTGCTCGTTTGCTGATTCTTTGCCTGGCAGCTTTTCTGACATCCTTTCCGACCTCTTTCAAGGCGCTCCGAATGACTTTCTTATCAAAATCCCAGAACGTGAATCCATCGGGCGTCCTGACTTCTAAAAAATCAGCGCTCATGATTGGACTACTCCTTCCTGCTGCACATCAATCACCGTAAATCGGTCTTTTCCGGCGATGTCTGAAACACGTTGCACGCGATACTTCAAGCCGTTGCAGGTAATGCGGATTAGCTTGGTGAGGTCCTGCGGTCGAGTTTTGCCATCAATGCAGCGCGTGAAAACACGGTGCGTGACAGTTTGTCCGATCTGCGATGTGTTCCAGAAAATCTGGGCTCCGACCGGTTGAATGTCTCCCCAAACAGTGAATGAGTTGGTTGTGACATTGCTAAAACCCGCCTCATCATTAGGCAGCGACTTTCTCATCTCAAATGTGACCCTGTGCTTGAGGTCTCCGACATTTGGCAGGTTCATACGTGCTCCAGAATTCGGTCATAGATGATGAATCGGTCAAGCAGGTGATCGTAATGACGAATCTTTGAATCCTGTCCCTCAGTGATAGATCGGCGCTCGTATAGATCAGTCACATACAGCTTGATCCAGGTTTTGATACTGTCTGGGACACTTGAGATGTCAGCACAAACAGCACGCGGATCAGTGTCTTTGACGATCTCACGATCACAGACCTGTTCTGCAAACTCTGTCGCAGCCAGGCCGTAAGACTGGATCAGCGCATCGTCAGCATCATGCTCAACCCTTAGGTGCTGTTTCAGCTCCTCCAGTGTCACCGCCATCTTGGTCATCTTTAGGCTCCTCTTTCGGTTCCTCTTTTGGCTCCTGCTTAGGTTCCTGCTTCGGTCCATTTTTCTGTTTGCCAGATTTCGGGACCTCAGCGAAACCATCGCGAATCAACATCTCAGCTGTGCCATCAGACAAAACAACAATGGAGCCAGCTTCAAAACGTCCAACAACAGTTAAAACAGATTTTGTGATTTTGACTTTCATAGAAAAAAAGGGAGCGGTTTCCCGCTCCCAAACCCCTGACAATTCAGATTAGATTAGGTTCCGGTGGGCTTTGTCGGCATAGCGAGAGAACCGCCAACAAGGGCCTTCGGATGCTCGACCACCAGGGCGAGACGACGTTCAGCACGAATCGTGAACAGATTCTTGATGAAGTCATTTTCGTTCTGGCTGGCGATGTCGATCACAGTGCTCATGCGGTCGTAGATGGTGGCAGCTTGAGAGAAGTCACCAACAAGATATTTGCCCTCTGTCATGGAGGCGGAGGTCACAACGCGAACGCCCCAGGCGGTCATGTTTTCAAAACTGATGGACGGGACGCCATACAGATATTGGTCATTAGAACCCTTGAGGCCCTGGAGTTTGGCCCAGTCCATTGGATTCAGAAGAATTGCATTGGCGCGGTAGTTCGCTGCGTTCACCTTGGCGATGGAGAGGCGCAAAAGGTCAAGCAGAGTGCCGGAATCACCGCCTAAGTCAGAGTAGGTGAAAGCCTGTGCAGTGTAGTTGCCATCTTTCATTAACCCGCCCAGGTTCGGAGATGTTCCGTTTCCGTTGATAATCTGTTGTTCAACCTTGAGGTTGACACCGTAAACCATTCTGGCGTTGATGAAAGCTGCAAGTGTGGCGCTGTCATCAATCAACTGGCGGGTTACTTTGGTGAAGTGAGCGATAGTCTGAACATTAGACTGCATCAGATCAAAGCTGTCAGTAGACTGCGGTTTCTGTGCAGCTTCAGCAACGAATGCTGCATTGTTTGTGAACGTTCCTTCCTTGAGGTATTCCACCGTAGTGACGGAAGTCGGAAGGTGAGGGATCAGACCTTCGATAACGAGGCTTTGATCCGGTTCTGCGAGCACGCCAGGTCTGCGGTCTTTCGGAGCCAGTGTGCCAATAGCGATCGGATCGGGAGTTGTATCAGCTTTGAACACGAATGCAGCGGAACGAGCTTGGCCCTTAGCAAATGCCTGATAAGAATCAGACTTGACGAAAGAATCACCTACAGTGCTCTGTTCCTTCGGAGCGTCAACTTTGATGCTTTTCTGCTGAAGTTCAAGAACCTGTTTATCAATCTGAGCCTGTTTTTCTTTCAGCTCGTTGATTTCAGTGTCGTGTTTTTCAGTATTGGTCTTGAAGTTTTCAACTTTTTCCTTGACGGATTCAATGACCTTTTCAATTTCTTCCATGATTTTTCCTTAAAGGTAGGAGTGGAGACGCTTCAAAGCGTCTAATTCATGTTGTTTCGCCTGCTTTTCTGAATCTCTCAGATCATCAGCAAAAATCTGTTTGGCTCTGGAAACGATGGCCAGGGCCACACTTTTTGAAAATCCTGAATCCCTCAAGAATTTCTCAAAATCTCGTACTGTTTTCATCTGTTCAACGTCCTCAGACTTAACAGCAGTAATCTGGGCTTTCGGTTCGCATGGGAATGTGCAGATTGAAATTTCTCTTAGCTTGTTAATCTCTTTGTATGTGTAGCCTGGCTCTCCTTCCTTTTTCTCGTAGCCGTCTTTGGCACAAGAAAAACCGATTGACAGGCCAGAAACAACACCTGCTTTCATAGCTGCATAGACATCTTTAGCTTTGGGAATGTCAAGAATCAGTTGTCCCTCGACCTTTAGTCCGCGTGCATTCTGTTCAAGTTTGGTGTACTTCCCAATAGGAATGTCATAACTGTCATGATTAAAAAAAATCGGCAGAGTGCCGACATTTTGAAGAGCCTTTGTGAATGCTCCTGGGAGGATTGTGTCTCCCACCAGGTCAACAGAGTTGAATTTGGTAGCGTAGCCGGAGAACGTACCAGCTTCGCTCTGATCATCAAATTTCAATTCAACATCTGATAAATCAAGCTGTTTTGTAATATCCATTTGCATCTCCGATTTATTGCTTTACAGGTTCTTCCGGAACCGTATTGCTCTGTGATGCCTGTTGCTCTCCGAGCTGGTTCACAGGCCACAAATTACTCTGAGCTGTGAGCTGATCTGCACCTTCTACAGGTGGTAGGTTTTCGAGTTTGCGCACCTCGTTCCGGGTCATAAATCCGTTTTGGAGTGCTTTGGAGTAGGAATCGTATCTGCTCGAAACTGAGGCTCTGAGCAGGGCAGACATCTTGAACTCTGCAACATATTTCGCTCGTTCTGCTGCTGTGAAAACTCTCTGCATGATTGCCTGTTCAACTGAACAGCAGAGCGGGTGGATCGTGCTTCGGTAAAACGATTCAACGATCTGCTCAATGGACGCGCCGGATGTTCCAGACGATGAGTTGATCAGCGCAGCAGGGACGCCAAACCACCGCCCAATTTCCTCCACGCCGAATTGACGTGTTTCGAGCAACTGAGCATCAGCAGCAGACATCGCAACCTGCTGATATTTCATGTCTGCCGGAAGGAAATTGATCCAAGAATCCCCGTTGAATGCGCCCAGCTCCCTGAAACGGTTACGCAGTTCAATCAACTGCTGCCCTTTAACCACTCGGTCCACTGTGACAATACCTGTTAGTTGGTTGCCGTTGCCATACAAGGCGCTGGCATTTTTTTGGGCGTTCTTCATCTCGTTGGTCGTGGCCCTCATGTAGTCGAAGGTGCTCAAACCAACCACGCCATTCCCCACCCCTTTCCAATGTAGGATCTGATCCGATGTGAAATAGGTGTACCTGCCATCTTTGTTGTATTGGTAAATAACCTGTCCATCCAGGACCGCGACTTCCATCTGGCCGGAGGCAAGGGGAGTGAGGCCCATCAGTGCTCCGGTTCCGTCTCTGTGTATCAGAGCATAGGCGTTTCCGGTAAGGAAGCGATTCATGCTCATGCACAGCCAGAAGTCATGAGCGGTCATGATCGCATTTGGATTGTGTAGCACCTGCCAGAGGCGAGTATCACGAGCGGGAATTTTGTCCCCGTTTCTTTTCACCTCGTAGATGACTAATGGCAGTGTCGCCATAGTCTCGGAAAGTAGGTTGATACAGCTCCAAACTGCTGAAAGCTGCATACCCGCTTCCGGTGGGATGTAGGGTTCCTCTTTGTTCAGCGTGATGGATGGAGTGCTTTCTTGGAGACCTGAATAGTCAGATAAACCTCCGCCCCACAGACCGGAAAAGAATTGTCCAAAAAAGCTCCGAATCTTCATGTTACAAACTCAAAAAAAGATTAGTGTCTGTTGCTTCTCTCTGTCCTGACTGCGCTCGATTGATCGCCATGATTAACGCGACTACTCCATCAATTTTGTTTTCGGGGAACTCTTTGCGCGGGTAGATGTTATCTTTCGCGTCCGTGTGAGCAATGACGTTGCTCATCATCCATGTCAATACTGGACCACCATCATGGTGGAGTGTTCGGTCATAGACGGCTGCCTGGAGTGACTTCATGGGATCGCTCATGTTGAGAACGGTTTGACGCACCTCAACCATCACGACACCCTCATCCTCAAGCTCTTTCGAGAGTTGCGCAGCTTGCCACGGGTCGAAGTCAACCTCCTGGACATCAAAGCGCGAACAATCCTCAAGGATCGATTCTTTGACAGCGCGGAAATCTGTGACTTCACCTTCCGAAACATTTAGGAGCTCCTGGCGCTCCCAGCCTGAATACTGTGAGTTTTTTGCATTCTCCACAGCGCGCCTGGGTAACCAGAACTGAGGAAACACGTAGTAATGTGTTTTCTCATCATCCTCGACCCGCGGGAATACCAGAACTTTGGCGCAAATGTCAATCTTTGATGCAAGGTCTAGGCCAATGAAACACGGCTGGCCCTCGAACTCATCGAGGCTCAAACTGTGATCGGCACATTCGTCCCACCTGCGCATATCCATCCAGGCGGAATCTGCGTTCACCCAAACATTCAAGTGTTTCGTGAGAAAGTTGTTTGCAGCAGATGACATCGCCATCGCTTTGCGCTGTAAGCTCCCAACGACCTCAGGACGCACGCTGATGTTCCAATTCGGATTTGCTTTCTCAAGCGCTTCCTCTGTGGTCCAGTCATCGTCTTTGTCGATGGAATAGATGATCCCAAACTGTGTTTCATCCTGGACAGCACCGGAGAGCACTTTCGTGACCATGCTGCGAACCTCGTAGCAGATCCCTGTTTTATCGAATCCTGCCGTTGTGATAACCCACATCAAGGAGTTGAGACGTTTACCGAGCGAGGTTTCTACAACGTCATACACAGCGCGAGTCTTATGCGCATGAAGCTCATCAATTACTGCCAGGTGCGTATTTAAACCATCCAGTGTGGATCCCTCAGCGGATCTCGGCTGGAACGTACTTCCGGCGCTCGGTAGATAGAGTGCATTAGCCAGGACCTCTAAACCGAAAGCACTGCGCAGGTCTTTGTTCATTTCGGCCATGCGTTTAGCGTCGCCAAAAACGATCTTCGCCTGGTCGCGAGTAGTAGCGAATGAGTAGATTTCTGCGCCTGGCTCTTTATCTGCACAAAGGCAATAAAGCGCCACACCTGAGCTCAAACAACTTTTGCCATTTCCCCGCGGAACCTCAATGTACACACGGCGAAAACGTCTCCTGCCGTCCTGTGTTTTCCACCCAAACACAGTAGTGAGTATGAAAACCTGCCACGGCTCCAGATGGATTCTTTGCCCTGCGAGGTTCCCTTTAACGTGGGTAAGACACTCAATGAACTTGCAAACCCTGTTTGCTGCCGTCTCATCGAAGTGGAAACCTTTGGGGTTCTCTAGATCATCCAGCTGGCGCTTGACTGCTTTCTTGACCCATTCGCAAGTCAGAATTCGGTCATAGATGACATCAAGGCAATATTGATGAGCAATCTGTACATAGTCTCGTTTAGTCATCTAAGAACGGGTTCTCCGATTCAGTTTCATTCTGCTGTGCTCGAACCTTGGATCTTGAAATAGGCGTGAAACCTAGTTCCCTTTCACAAGCCAACATCAGCTTTTGAACGTTGATCAGCGCTGAAAACGTTGGAGACAGTGAGCGCAGTCCTGAGTTTTCTGATGTTTGCTCAATGTCGCCAGCCTCAACTGCCTTGGAAAGTTTCCGGTACAGCGCATAGTTCCTGCACCATTTTTCCAATACACCATGATCCAACGCTGTGAGGAAACCTTCCGGCGCAACTTTCACGGCCATCATCCACGCATCACGTGCATCAGCAGTGAGACCTGGTGGCGGGAGCGGGTTCAACTTTTCGTTGACTGTCCACTCATGCGAATTTTGTCTGCACTTTTGGAGAGTTCCTTTGGCTGCTTTTTCCGCGTCTGATTTGCGTGGCCGTCCTGCCATAAAACCCTCCGAAACTCGCGCGCACGCGCGCGAACTTTTCAATGAAAATTTCGTTTTTGCACGGTGCGCTGCATAAAATTTCGTTTTTGCATTTTGCACGCATAAAAAATTGACTGGGGGCGCGGTCTAGGACGCCTAGATCGCAAGGTCTTACCCGCCCCTACCTCTTTTGTTACCGAAACCGCCATCCTCTCTCGCAGTCTTTGTGTTGTGACACGTTTCACAAAGAGCTTGCCAGTTCGATTCATCCCAGAACAATGATTTGTTTCCCTTGTGCGGAATGATGTGGTCCACGACAGTGGCCGGAGTAATGCGTCCCTGTCTCTCACACTCTGCACATAGCGGATGATCTGCGAGGAATGCCAGGCGAGCACGTCTCCAAGCAACACTGTACCCTCGTTTTGCGCTGGACATTCTGTTTCTATCTTTGTAGCGGTTCGCTTCTGTTTTGTGTTTAGAACAGTAGCGCTCGCCTTGAGGTACGAGAGCTTTACAGCCTGGATAGTTGCAGAGATGAAGTGGCATAGAGTTGTTGGTGCTGGGGATGTCGCGCCCAGCTCGCGGTACTACTCAAATGAATCGAGCAACAAAAAACCGAGCTGGTTAGGGCTCGGTTTTCTTTCCTTCCTTTTGGGCACGCCAAAGGTCGCCAGAGGGCGAGGGTTATCACGAAGGACAGGGCTAAATTGTTAATCTGATTATATATCAAAGATTTTCTAGTTGTAAATCCTTCTGTATCTGTTGCTCTGTATAGACACGTTCCTGGAATGCTTTTAGGTTGATCTCCTGCCAGGCTCGCTCGAAGTCTCTGCGAATACCTGCCTTTCTTCTCAGTGTCCGATAGTCGTACTCTGTACCAAAGACGAATACTTTGATGTTGTTTTTGACCATCACTCCTCCGATGTTGTCAGGCATTCTTGACCATACCAACTGGAGGAAATCCGCATCCCTGTAGTCTGGTGCAGGTTGTGGAGGTTCTCTGTTGCGCAGTTCTTCCGCTTCTCGCCAGTACTGTTCCTCATCTGTTTCCGGCAATCTGTCTGCATAGGCTCTCAGGTACTGGCAGATGACGAATGTCGATGAGTGCCTCAGAATCCTCCGATCACCGTACACTCTGCGCCAGTTAGAGAGCCGTTCAAGAAAAGCCTCATCAATCATTTAACCTCCTCACGGATGAGCCGGAAGAGCTCATCAATCGTCATGATCGCTAGCCATTTCTTTCGGTCAGCTCTACAGACAACAATCGGACGCTCTGGAAAATCACATCCTCGTTCAGCCTGATCAATCCAGTCGTAGATGTTGCCAATAGCAGCACGTCTTTTGACTTCGATAGAGAAGGGTTTGAGTTTGATGTCTGCACCTCCATCCCGTGTCTGCTGTAGATTCCTATGAACCTTAATTCCGAGGTCTCGAAAAATCAGGTCGCAGACTTCTCGCTCTCCAGCAGCGCCTTTGGTTCTCTGTGCTTTGCTCATGCTGCCTCCTGCTTCCGTTTTTCGTTTTCTGCTTCAAGGTCAGCAATCGCCATCCAAATATATTTGAGCTCAATTCTTAGCTCGCAGTTCTGATTAAAAACAAACGCTGCCACACACAAAATGGCGATGTTGATTAGAGCCAGAACGATCAAAGCATTCTCGATTGTTGAAAAATCCATGTTGTTTCTCCTGATTGTTTAATGTCTTTGAGCGATCATTTCGGCGTGAGCCTTGAATCGCGGGAACTTTGAATAAAAATCAATTCTTCGCTGTATTCGTTCATCGGTATCACGTTCAAACAAGGAACAGCGAACGAAAGAGATCTGAAAACATTGCCCATCCATTCCGGTGATTGGGTTGTTGCAATAGATGTTCATTGCCTTGTAGAAGTCAAGATATTTGTCCACATGATTTGTTCCGTCTTTGCTACTGATCCAACCGGATCCAGCAAACTTGCAGTACAGACAGCACCCGGTCATAGAAACCTTCTCCAATCCTGCACAGCGGTACAAAACGCCCAGAAAACAATCATCCATTGCAGTAATGGAGTTTTCTCTTGATTCCAGGCGACTAGTCCTGCATAAGCGCCAAGACACAGTGTGAATTTGAATAAAAATCGGGAGAATTTATTCCAGTTCATTGCGCACCTCAAAAATAAGTCTCAGCGTCCTGCTGTCTCTGAATAGCCCGCTGTTTAAGCTGATGGATGTAAGCAGTCAGAGGCGAGATTTCCTCAATGTTTTTGTCCTTCTGGCTGGCTTCGCTCTTTGGGTACATTCCAGGCTTAACCACATTGTTTTTGACCCATTTTTTGATTCGGTTGCCTAAGTCATACGCCGATTCATCTCTGTAGTGGCGTTTCCCTTCTATAGGGATGCACGGGATATTTGTCTTTGGGCACAGCTCAGGAATTCCGATTGAACAGAAGTAATCGGTCAAGCTCTGGATGACGTGAGGGTGTTTGAGCGTTGAGTTGTAATCATCAATGAGCCTCCAATCGCGTTGCAGGTTTTCCGCCAGTTCGATCAGGTCTCTGTATTGCAAAAGACCGGCAGTGACTTGAGGAAAATACTTCCCCTCAATACCTTCATGGAACTCACAGACATTGATCCCTTGTGCCAGCTGTCCACTCCATACCATGCATGGACAGCCATTGGCTGAACACAGCTTTTCAAAAACCTTTGGTTTTGGAAGCTCCTGCTGTTGTTCATCCTGGAAGTCTAGGTTTGTTCTCTTTCTAGCGGTCATGGTATTTCCTGTCACAGATTTTCTCGAAGTTGTTGGCTTGGGTGATCCATTCCAGATCAGCTCTAAATACCCTCCCATCCTTCTGTTTGACTTGTCCGGTGAGGAATCTTGAACGTCCTACAAATTCAAAGAATCGTTTAAAAAAGTCGAGCCCTTCGGCTTCTGATTGAAAACCCTGGTCTAATGCCATCTCTCTCCATCGTGCTGCTAGGTTGTTGACACGTGCAGCTGATTTCCAGATCCTCACTGGTTTGAGCATTGGCAAACACGTGTTGTACAGTTCGATTATTTTTTCCTGGGGACATCGTTTTGAAACTTTCATGGCTTTTTGAGCCGGAGTAAGTTCTTTTTCGCTTGGTTCAGTCAGAGTGAATTCGTCGTTTTCTACTGGCGCGGTTTTCTGTGTGTCGGTAGGAGCTGATTCAGCTCTATCGACACAAATAGTATTTACTGTTTCTTTTACTGTTTCTATTACTGATTCGTGACCCAAATTTGGGTCATCCACACGACCCGTTTTTGGGTCATCGGAAATTCCGTTTTTGGTACAAGACCCGTTTTTGGTACTACCAAAATTGGAACTACCGTTTTTGGTACAAGACCCGTTTTTGGTACTACGATAATCAGAAAGATTCAGAACGTAATTGTTGGACGAATTCAAGACACGTCTTTCACGTCTGATGAATCCTTTTTCTTCAAGGTAAGTAATTGCCTTGTAAACCGTCTTTTTATTTAGCTCGGTTTCCATGGCGATTGCATCAGCGCTCGGATTGCATTGCCCTGTTTGTTCGTTTCGGTGATCGGCTAGACAGCGCAAAACACTCTTTGCTGCTGAATTACCAACAAAGAGCTTTCGTACTGTGTCCGAATCTTGCCACGACATAAGGCACCATCAGTCGAAAATGTCTGGGCGCAACTCTTTGCGAGTTACTGCGCCAAGCGTTGCCTGTTCGATGAGCTTGCACTTGTCAGCAGGTGGACGCTGTTTTCCTTTTCTCCACATAGACACATTGGACGTGGGAACGCCTACAGCTATCGCCAGCTTTTTCGCAGATCCTCTTCCCACTTGTTTCAGGAATTGATCTAAAGTCATTGATTACTCCAAACTAAATTACTAAATTAGTAATTAGCATAGGTGCAAATTGGTAATTTGTCAAAAATCAATTTAGTAATATTGTTACAAAGGAGAGCTTTTATGATTTCTATCAAGGAAATACGCAGGAACAATCTGCAACGATTGGTGGAACGTCACGAATCAATGAAAAAGTTGAATGAGGTCCTGGACAGAAAGGACAATGTTCTCACTCAGATAATGAATCAGTCGATAAATTCATCAACAGGCAAACCGAAACAAATGGGCGATAAGTTAGCCCGTAGCCTGGAAGAAAAGTTAGATTTAGGGTTTGGCTGGATGGATCAGGATCACTCAGAAGAACCACAGGACAGCAAAAATATCATCACATTGGAGAAGTTGGATGTTGAGGCAGGTTGTGATCCCTCAGGTGGTCCTGTCTGCAATGATGTTGCTGTGGTTGAAAGAATTCAAGTTAGCATTGAGTGGTTCAAACAAAACATTTCAAGATATCGAACACAAGGCCACCAACTTGTTACTGCACGTGGGGATTCTATGGAGCCTACTATCAATTCAGGTGATATTGTGGTTGTCGATGTTCGGGATACAGACGTAACGCAGGAGGGCATTTTCTGCCTTAACTATGGAAGTGGTGTGACAATTAAACGGATTCAGGTTTTGCCGTTCGGTGTTGAGTTTATATCAGACAATAAACTGTACAACTCATTTGTCCTCAAAGGCCAGGAGCTTGACGCCATAAAAATCATTGGCCGAGTAGTGACTGCTCTCTGTGTCAAGAGATTTCCACCTGGTATTTAGTTAACTAAATCATATGTTCTTAAACCGTCCTAAGCTGGACGGTTTTTTGTTGTCCAAAAAATACAATCGTTTGGTTCGTTACAAAAATTATTATTTTAGTAACTTAAAAATTACTAAAATGGTTTGACAAAGAATTACTAAATTAGTAACATGACTGCATCAATCAACTGTTCTTTAAAAGTCCTGCCGATGATTGTCAGGCAGGATCGAGGCTCCTAAAACCGAGTAAACCGAAAGGTCATGGAGCAAGCTGGTGGCGAGTGAATTGCACCAAACGAATCGGATCGAAAGTGAAGATGTGGCGATGAGAATGCCAAAACCGTCAAACGTTAGAGTCGTGTAGCGGGAGTAGGGGCCACTCGAAAAAGACAGTTCACAAACACAAGCTCCTTCTTTGTCACTCACCCGAAGACGAATAATCTTTAACTTTGAGGGAGCTTCTGTTTAGGTCCAGAATGCGGTGCCTATCAACTAAATCTAACTAAATTCAACTAAAATATCGGTCTAATACTGGAGTAGTTTGAAGATATGTTTTCATACAGAGTTGGTTGCCCAGGCTGGAAGTTAGCTGCTCGTTTAGGAGTTCCGCTGAAGGTTGTTATAGAAGTCATGTATGACAGTGAGGCAAAGGTTTTCGTCGCCTGGAGTGATGACTTCATGCCTGAATTCGGGTGTGTTGCAGAATCAGAAACATGGGAAGGTCTCAAAAAAGAGCTTGGTTATGTTTTTGACGATGCTTTTGAAACGATTTTCGGTGCAAAAGGGAAAGAACCAAAAATCGAGCCGGTTCTTCAATTTGCCACAGCCTCATGAACGGTTTTTATAGACAGCTTATTGAAATACTCAAAAGGCATGGTTTTTACTTTATTCGGCCAGGAAAAGGAGATCATGAAATTTGGGGAAACGAAAAAATTCAACGTCCTGTAGATCGCAACAGTCGATCAAGGCACACAGCGAATCAGATCTTAAAGCAGTTCGGAATCAAAGAAAAAATCTAGAGGAAGTTAAATATGACAACCGCTTGGATTCTTTATTTTGCAGGCTGCCTTGCATTGATTGCAGGGATTCTTATCCTTCAGCACTTAGGTAGCAAATAAACTATTCGGAAATTCCGAATAGTTCGATAGCTCGCTTCGGCGGGCTTTTTTGTTACCTGCAAACAAGGTTAATTATGAAATTTGAACCAAAAAAATTGAAATTCGTCCACGAGTTTCCGGATGATCGGGAATGGCTGGATGAGGAGCAGTCTAAGGCCAAACTGGTTTATTACGATGGAGTGATGATCGCTTCGATCAGCTATGACAGTGACGCCAGATTATTCAACATCTTGTTTGAGGATTTCAAATACAAATATCCAAAGAATGACAAGGAAAACTCAGTCAAGCCAGCAGAGATGAAGAAAGAGAACAATCATTGTTTTGAAACTCTCAAAATCTGCAAGGAGGTCGTTTCAGAGGTTTTGAGTAAGTTCCTTCCACAGGTCGAATACATTCGGCCAGCGTTCGATGAAAAAGAATCCAGTCTGGATCTTTAAAACCGTGACAACACGGAAAGACGAGCACCTGAAAACCGCTCGGATACAAACAATACTAAGAGATAGAAGAAAGCAAGCAAAAGAAGATCACGAACAGGAACACAATAATAAATTTCTTTTTCTTGCTGTAATTCGGATTTACTAACGTGAGCGTAATGCCAACTGGGAAACAAAGAACGAACCAAAGAAAAATAAACCAACCTCGTTGGCTGATTGAAGGCTTCTTTTCTTTCGTGCTCGAGTTAAAGACTGACTGTTGGAGAACTAGTTTTGTATCACCTCGCACATTCTCTACTTTAAATTCGTTTCGGAAGCCATAAGCATCGTCATTTTCCTTCTTATCGTCAACGGCGTCTTTAGTAATCTTAGAGAATCTTTTAGAGCTCTCTGCAAAACCTGACGGTGAAAAAGATGAAATCGGTGCAGGTGTTACTAGTTCGTTGCAACTCTGGCTACCAAACAACGACGGGAAATAGCATTTCTCATAGAGATATGTCTTTTCGATGCCAGTATCAACGTGAATTCCATGAAAACGAGTTTTAAAAATATTTGTTGGAACAACTTCACGAGTAGTTCCGGGATGGGTTCCGCCATAGTAAGTGAGTGGAATCACCTCTCCGGCATCCGCTGCTTGCTTCAGATATTCAATGATCTGGTCTCTCGTATCCGTATCCACGGATGTTCTCCAAAAATTGTCGTACAAATCAGACCTATTATAAAAATTTGCCCTCAACTATTAAGAAAAACTAGATAGTTCAGACTATCTTCATAAGCTCCCCAGAATTTTACCAATTTCAGCGCTTAGGGGAGCTTTTGAATGTGGTCTTTTTTAATAGGAAACGCCAAATGATAAAGATTAAAGATGACGACTTTAGTGAAATCATAGGTCTGTCAGATGCTAAAAGGATAGCTTTCGTCATTGAGGAACAAATCAGAGAGATGATTTCCCTCTTAAATATTGCTCAAAAATACATGAACAACAAAACAGATGTTGAACAACTCAGAGCAACCATTTTCTTTCTTCGATCTAAGCGAAACGAGATTGACAGGGTGATCATGGAAATCATCAGTCTCAACTCTTAATTCAGATTGTGGCCTTTTTCACATAGGAGTAAACATGATTCTATTGCCAGGAGAAGGAGCGCAGATCCTCAATGATTGCATCCAGAACATCATTGATGATCGAGGTTCAACTATTGACCTGAATGATGCTCTCAGGTACGCAGAACGCGCAGTTGTCAGGGCGCTGCTGACAGGTCAGAAACAGGTCACTCTTGATCTGGATCACATTGTGCCAATGGGCAGGGCACAGCAGGAAGTAAAAGACTTGTTCAAGGATCACAGTCAGAACATCTTCTCTGACAAGTGCAGTGACGTTATTGAGGATCTGTTCCCAGACATCAAATAAAACCACCAACAATTTGGGAAACCCCGCCGATTTTTCACTTCTCCTTTTAGATCGGCGGGGATTTTTTTACCAGTTTTTGAACCTGCGCAAGGGATTATTAAAGTCCCCCTCCTATCCCCTCGTTTGCTGAGTAAGTATCTAGGTTGAGAAAGCAAGGGAGTACAGCATGCGGGAATAATCAGTAATCGGGCAAAGGCCTTGGTTTGGGGCCCCATAAGGAATTACTGATC
>ULTP01059118.1_pt1 | contig 15296 bp, 13 predicted proteins | sample 1957721 | NCBI WGS metagenome assembly ULTP01 (sample SAMEA4835737, study PRJEB28245) | human gut metagenome | biome: gut microbiome; material: fecal sample | place: Denmark | collected 2008 | reverse complement strand
TTCCGCGCCTTTGCCGTGCGTGACTACCGCGCCTGCGCCACCAGCGCCATGCGCGAGGCGGCCAACGGGGCGGAGGTCGTCGAGCTGATTCGGAACCGCAGCGGCATTTCGGTCGAAATCATCGACGGAGAACGCGAGGCCGACACCATCTTCGCCGCCGGCGGGCTCAAGGAGACGCTCGACCCCTCGAAGACCTATCTCTATGTCGACGTGGGCGGCGGCAGCACCGAGGTTGTCGTCTACGCCCGGGGAGGCAAGGTCGAGGCCCGTTCGTTCCGGCTCGGCACGGTGCGTATCTTCAGCGGCGCGGAGGAGCCCGAGGAGTGGGTGCGTTTCGAGGCGTGGCTGCGCGACATCGCCGCACGTTGGCATCCTTCGTCCATCATCGGCTCGGGCGGCAACATCAACAAGCTGCACAAGATGCTCGAGAAGAAGTCGCGCGAATGCATCCGCGCCAAGGAGCTCACGGGACTCTACAACCGGCTGCGCGCCATGTCGGTGGCGCAGCGTATGGAGCAGCTCTATCTGAACCAGAGCCGCGCGGAGGTTATCGTGCCGGCACTGCGGATTTTCACCGAGGTGATGTACCTCTGCGGCATCGATACGGTCTGCGTTCCGCGCATGGGACTGGCCGACGGCATCATCCACGAACTCTACCGTCAGTATGAATTGTCGGAACCGGAGCCGTCGGGAACCGGCTGCACCGACTGACCCTGTCAGCACCGACTGATTCTGCCTGCCCGGGGCACGCGGCCAGTCCGGTGCCTGTTCCGCTCCTGCCTCGTGCCTCCGCTCGTGCCTTCTGTTCCCGTGCCCTCGTTTCGGAGTTTGCCGGCCGCTCCCTCCACCTGCACCTCATTTCCCGCATCCGCCCGCCACGGATTGCTTCCTGCTCTTCCCACCCCCCTGCGGAACGGCTCCGGCCGGCCTGTAGGGGGTGCCGATTTGCAGAATCGGGATAATGCCCTATCTTTGCAGCCGGGACATCTCCCGGGGAGCACCTCCGCAACACCGTTCCGACGACCGCTCCGCCTTCGTCGGGAAGCCTTCCGCCGGATGCTGCCGCGAGCCTGTCCCTCAAACGAACCATGAAGATAACGATGAAGATGATGAAAAGAGCCGTATGATGGATGATGCTGGGGCTTCAGACCTGCCTGCTGGCGGCCTGCACCAGTGATTTGAACGACCCTGCCGCAGGAGGCGGCAATGACCTCCTTGAACTGAATTTCTCGATTGCCGCCACGCGCACCAGCCTCGATGACTCGGGAGCCGGCAGCTTCTCCGAAGGGGACCGCGTGGGGCTCTATATTGATAACGGAACGGAGGTGGCCTACCGCGAACTCACCCTTACGGGCGGGGAGTGGTAGCCGCAGCTGCGCCGCAGCGACTTCGGGGCAGGGGAGCTGACCCTCGCGGTCTGCTCTCCGGTGCAGGGTGCCGGCGCGGGGAAGAGCCCGGTTGCGGAGTTCACCCTTGCCGCAGACCAGAGCGCCGAGGGTCTTGCGGCCGCAGACCTGCTCTTTGCGCAGCGGAGCCTGCCGGCGGGGAGCAACCGCGCCGAGTTGAGCTTCACGCATGCCATGCATCGGCTCCGAATCGAGCTCTCGGGCGACGAGCAGGTGCTCTCGGTCGAGCTCCGCAGCCGGATGAAGGGGAGCCTCGAGCTGCTTACGGGCGGGCTCACCCCGGCCGATGAGTTCGGGTGGATAACGCCGCGCCGGAATGCCGACGGCAGCTACGAGGCGGTCATCTTCCCCCAGTCGGTCGAGGCCTTCCGCAGCGACGAGGGGCTGCTGCGCATCACCACCTCGGAGCGTGAAATCATCTACAAGGCTCCCGAGCAGCTCGACGGTGCACCGCTCGAGCGCTTCGAGGCGGGCAAGCAGCTGACGCTCCGTCTGACGCTCCGCAAGCCGTCGGACGGCGATTCCGAACTGGCCAACCGCTCGCTGTGGGTCTACGGCCTCTCGGTTCCCGACTTCCCGGGCGAGGGGAATCTGCCCACCTCAACGTTGCCTTCGATGTGGGCGCATACCGGCCGGCGTCTGGTTCCGTCGGGACTTCACCGACATGGAGGTTGAAAACCTCACCTGGAGCGAAGGGTGCGGCTGGTTCGACTGCAACAAGTCGAACGATTACGCCGAGCAGGACGGCAGCCTCTGCTGGGCCGCCACGGCCTCGAACCTGCTGCTGTGGTGGATGACGCTGAACAAGGAGTATATCGCCGCCTACGATGCCGAGTATTACGGGTCGAAGACCCCGACGGTCGTTGCCCCCGAATCGGGCCGGACCTTCGAACGCCCGGCTCCCGAGTTCAAGCTCTTCCAGGACAGCGGCTCCTCAAACCGCTCGCCGGTCTTCGAGTTCTTCAAGTCGCTCTTCAGCAAGAGCGGCTGGGAGACCGACGGCGTCAACTGGTTCATCACGGGCGACATCGGCATGTTGCAGACCAACTCGAAGATGTGGGGCTTCCCCGGCTTCTTCTCCGAGGTGTTCATCGGACGTCATTGCCGAGGATTCTCGGCGTTATCCGACCGGCGAGGCCTTCAACAGCTTTGTCACCGAGGCGCTGCAGAATAAAAAGGCGCTCTCGATTTCGCCGACCGGCTACGGAGGCGACGTGGTGGGCAACCACGCCATGACGCTCTGGGGGGCCGAGTACGACGAGAACGGCATCATCTCGCACGTCTACTTCTGCGACAACAACCTGGGAGACCAGGATGCCAACGGGGCCGTCATCTCGCGTTACCAGATTGTCTACGACGCCGACATGTCGAAGGGCTACACCTACATGCAGCCCCTCTACCGCCCTACGGCCCGAATGACCGTCATGAGCGTCGGGGCCGTCGACCTGCGCCGGGACATCTGGACCCGGAAATACCCCTCGGTGCAGCCCGAAAAGTAACGGGTTGCGGCCGGCAAACAATCAAACCGAAACAATCCATCGAACTCAAACGACATGAAACACATGAAAAGAATTGCAATATGCGGTGCGGCCGCCCTGACGGCCCTCTGCGCTGCAGCCTGCAGCAGCAAATCGAACGAGCCGACCCCTGCCGGGGAGCGCGTAATCACCTTTAAGACCGACATCGGGGCCTTCACGCGCGCCCCGCAGCTCGATGCCGACGGCAGCGGGTCGTTCACTCCGGGCGACAGCTTTACCCTTCTGGCCGGCAGCGGCAGCGCCTCGCGTACGCTCGAGTACACGCTCGGCACCACGACCCTCCGCTGGAGCGACCTGGATTTTGCCGCCGAGGGCGCGACGGTCGACTTTGCCGCCTGCTACCCGACCCGGACGCTCGATGGCGGCCGCTTCGACTTTACGGTGCGGCAGGATGCGTCGGGCGACCTGCTGATGGCCTCGGCCCGGGGCGTGAAGGTGGGCAGCGAGCTGCCCGTTGCGCTCCACTTCCGCCACGCCATGCACCGCCTGGTGGTGAAGTATACGGTCGAGGATGCCTCGGTCGATGCCTCCGCGATTGAGACCTCGTGCACGGCCCGCAACAGCTGCACGGTCGACCTGGCGGCCAACAGCCTCGAATGCGGCTCGACGGAGGAGAGCTTCTCGGCCCGGGGCGGGCAGGTGACGCTGCTGCTCGTGCCGCAGGCGGCCGACGGTGTCGCGCTTGACATCCGTGCCGGCAGCCTCTCGAAGCAGTGCACCCTCTCGCAGCTTGACGCCTGCCCCGCAATGCTCGAAGGGGGCAAGGAGCTGACGGTGAACCTTACAATCCGCGACGGTGTGATTCTCTTCGACGGCCTGACCATCGAAGGGTGGGGCAGTCAGGGGACCATCGAGGACGAAATCTCCCTCTGAAGAGCCGGAACCGCCGGGGAGAGGCTCTTCGGATGAGGCTCCGCCCCGTGCATCGGACCGCTGCAACAACGGCGGGCAACCCTTTTGTGGGTTGCCCGCCGTTTCGTATGGGGTGGTTCCGGGCGGTGTCGGGTGGAGGTGGTCGGCGGCTCGGAGGTGGCAGCTGTCACCGTGGGTTACTGCTGGAAGTTGCGGCTGGCGCGCAGCATGTGGCGCAGCGCCGAGATGATTTCCTGGGACTCCTGCAGCACGTTCAGGTAGACCAGCGAGACGTTGATGCTGCCCTGCTCCTCCTGGATGCGGTTCAGCTGGAGCTGCTGCAGTTCGGTGAGCTGCTCATTGACGGCGGCGCTCTCGCTCATCAGCTCCTCGACGTGCGAGTAGTCGTTGGTGCGAATCATCGCCTCGGCACGCAACAGCAGCCGCTTCACACGGTCGCGCACGGGGATGAATTCGGCGGCGCAGGAGGCGGGCAGCGGATTGAAGTTGTTGTCGACGTGTTCGCGGCAGAGGTCGCACATGCGCTTGAGCGCGTAGTGAAGCTGCACGCAGCAGTTGCTTCCCAGGTGGAACCACATGTTCTTCTCGATGGCCGTGTTGCGGTTCGTGCGACGCAGACCGATGAGCTCGCGGCGACGCACCTTGCGCAGCAGTTCCTTCTTGCGGTCGATGGTCTGGGCCACGCGGCGCAGCGTGCGGCGCTCCTCCTCGATGAAGCCGTCGGTGACTCCCGCATAGTTGTCGGCCGTGTAGGCGAGCATGCCGGCAAAGGTGCCGCTCACGTGGGTGCGCAGCAGCTCCCAGACGCGGTTCTTGTCCTTCTCGGCAAGGATTTGGCGGAAGAGGTTGTCCTCGTGTTCCGACTTGAGTTTGCGGCGGTAGCGGATGTTGCTGTGGATGAGCAGTGCGACGGCCAGCACAATCATGGCGGCCATGACCACCGCGCCGCCGTAGTACATCGCCAGCGCCACGAAGAAGCAGACGGTGAAAGCGACGCCGGCGGTGATGAACCATCCGCCGATGACCGACAGCACGCCCGTGATGCGGAAGACGGCGCTCTCGCGGCCCCAGGCGCGGTCGGCCAGCGACGTACCCATCGCCACCATGAAGGTGACGTAGGTGGTCGAGAGCGGCAGCTTGAGCGAGGTGCCCAGCGCGATGAGCAGGCTGGCCAGCAGCAGGTTGACCGAGGCGCGCACCAGGTCGAAGGCGGCGCCGTCGGCGATGACGGCATCCTCCTGCGAGAAGCGGGTGTCGAGCCACGCCTTGAGGCGCGGCGGGGTGATGCTCGCAACGGTGTTGGCCAGCGACATCGAGGTGCGGACGATGCTCCGCGCCACGGCCGACGAACCGAACATCTCCTCGCCCTCGTCCTGGCGCGAGAGGTCCACCGAGGTCTTGATGACCTTCTGCGCCTTTTTCGAGGTGCAGAGTGTCCAGACCATGATAAGGCCGGCGGCCGCAAGGAAGAGGAAGGGGGTGCGGGCCGGGGTGTTGAGCGCCCCCATGAGGTAGCTGTCGCTTCCGGCGCCGTTGGCCGCATAGTCCAGATAGGAGTCGTAGCCGGCCAGCGGCACGCCGATGAAGTTGACCAGGTCGTTGCCCGCGAAGGCCATCGCCAGCGCGAAGGTGCTCAGCAGGACGACAATCCGGAAGACGTTGACGTGCAGCCAGTGGAGCACCTGCATCACGACCGTGAAGCCGGCCAGGCAGGCGAGGAGCAGCGTGCCGCTGTTGGCGGCTATCCACTCCTTCGCCTCGGGGGTCATGGAGGCGGTCTGCTTGACCCCCTTGATGAGCATGAAGTAGACGATGGCCGTCGTGGCGATACCTCCGAAGAGTCAGATGCTCCACTTCAGATGCTCGCGGTAGCGGAAGGTGAAGAGCAGTCGGGCGAGCCACTGCACCACCATGCCGAAGAAGAAGGCGACGGCCACCGAGAGAAAGATGCCCATGATGACCGAGAGGGCCTTCTCGGTGTTGAGGTAGTCGGCGAAATGCATCCCCTCGGTGCCCGCCATCTTGACGAGCGTCAGGGCGAAGGTGCCGCCCAGCAGCTCGAAGACCATCGAGACGGTGGTCGAGGTGGGGAGTCCCAGCGTGTTGAAGACGTCGAGGATGATGACGTCGGTCACCATGACGGCCAGAAAGATGCAGAGCAGCTCCTGGAAGAAGAACTGCTCGGGACGGAAGATGCCGTGGCGGGCGATTTCCATCATGCCGTTCGACATGAGGGCGCCGCAGAGGATTCCCGTGGCGGCAATCCACATGATGACGCGGTAGGGGGCGACCTTTGCGCCGACGGCCGATGAGAGGAAGTTCACCGCGTCGTTGCTCACGCCGACCACCAGGTCGAAGACGGCGAGCATGAAGAGAAACAGAATGATTCCCAGATAGACGGTCTCCATTTTTGGACGGATTTGAATGTGCACTCTTATTTTTTTCGGGCAAAGATGCCGAACCGCTGTTTCGGACCCCTTTCGTCTCCGTTACAATTCGGTTGCAGCGTCGGATTTCACCGAATCTTAACCCTCCCGTCGCAAGACTGAAAGATGCGGAGCGCACATTTGCGGTGTCAAAACCGGATTTTCTGGAAGTCAATGACCGAATCGAAACATTACAGGACCCTTGTCATGTCCGACATCCACCTCGGCTCGAAGTGGTCGAAGGCCCGTGAGGCCAACCGTTTTCTGAAGTACCACACCTGCGACACGCTGATTCTCTGCGGCGATGTCATCGACGGCTGGGAGCTGCTGCGCGGCCGGCGCGAGAAGTGGAAGCGCCGCCACACCAACTTCATCCGCCGGCTGCTGGATATTCAGCACGACACGCACATCATCTACCTGCGCGGCAACCACGACGACTTTCTCGACCGCATCCTGCCGATGCGTTTCGCCAACATCACGCTGCTGCGCGACTACATCTACGTGAGCGGCGGGCGGCGCTACTACGTGCTCCACGGCGATGTCTTCGACCACGTTACCTCGTCGATGCGCTGGCTGGCCAAGGTGGGCGACGTGGGCTACTCGCTGCTCATGTGGTTCAACCGGCTCTACAACCGGCGGCGTCTCCGCCGCGGGCTGCCCTATTACTCCGTCTCGCAGCGCATCAAGCAGAAGGTCAAGGCGTCGGTCTCCTACATCAGCGATTTCGAGGAGCATCTGGTGCGCGTGGCGGCCCAGAAGGGGTGCTCGGGGGTCATCTGCGGCCACATCCACCAGGCCGACAAACGCATGGTGGGCGACATCCTCTACCTCAATTCTGGCGACTGGGTTGAATCGCTGACCGCCCTGGCCGAGGACTACGACGGCAACTGGTCGATTCTGCGCTACGACGCCGAAGAGCAGGAGAGGGGATGACCATGCGTTACCTCTTTTCCATACAGGGTGAGGGTCGGGGCCACCTCACGCAGGCCCTCTCGCTGGCCGCCATGCTGCGGCGCCACGGCCACCAGGTGGTGGGGGTGCTCGTTGGGCGGAGCTCCGTACGCCGTCTGCCCGACTTCTTCTTCGAGCGCATCGGGGTGCCGGTCACCGAGTTCGAGGCGCCGCGCTTCGCCTTCGATCACGCCAACCGGAGCGTCAGCATGCTGCGCACGCTCCTGCTCAACGCCGCACCGGCCCGTCTGGCGGCCTACGACCGCAGCATGCGGCTCATCCGTGACCGTATTGCCGAACTGAAGCCCGACCACATCGTCAACTTTTACGAATTGCTCACGGGCCTCGCCCTCAGGCGTTTCGCCATCCGGGTGCCGATGACGGGCGTCGCCCATCAGTTTCTGCTCAACCATGCGAACTATCCCTACGGCCGCGGCCGCGGTGTCGAGGGGTGGCTGCTGCGGCTCCACGCCCGCATGACGGCCTGGGGCTGCGACCGGCTGCTGGCCCTCTCGTTCCGACCCATGGAGGAGGATTGCCGACACCGCATCCGCGTCGTGCCGCCGCTGCTGCGCCGCGAGGCGCTCACGGGGGACTCCTCGGACGGGGGCTTCATTCTGGGCTACATGGTCAACAACGGCTTTGCCGACGAGCTGTGCCGCTGGAGCGACTGCCATCCCGACCAGCGGCTCCATGTCTTCTGGGACCGCCGCGACCGTCCCGAGACGTGGCAGTCGGGCGCCGGGCTGACGTTCCACCGGCTCGATGACCGGCTCTTTCTGGAGTGCATGCGCCGCTGCCGCGCATACGTCACCACGGCGGGTTTCGAGTCGGTCTGCGAGGCGATGTACCACCGCAAGCCGATGCTGCTCGTCCCGGCCCACATCGAGCAGCGTATCAATGCGGCCGATGCCGTCGCCTCGGGGGCCGGCATCGAGGCTGCGGGCTTCGACCTCGACCGGCTGGTCGACTACCTCGCCCGCCGCGGGGCCGCGACGGGCGACGACCGTTTCCGCGCCTGGGTCGATTCGGCCGAGGAGCGCTTCATCGAATTGCTGACACACTGATTCCACCAACGATGGGTAATATGGATTTCACATACAACAACCGCGAGCTGAGCTGGCTCGCCTTCAACGAACGGGTGCTGCAAGAGGCGCAGGACCGAAGCGTGCCGCTGCTTTCGCGGCTGCAGTTCCTCGGCATCTTCTCCAACAACCAGGACGAGTTCTTCAAGGTCCGCATCGCCAACCTCATGCGGCTCTGCCGCGCCCGGCGGCAGCAGCGTCTCACGGGCGGTTATACGCCGGCCGAGTTGCTGGCCGAGGTGAGCCGCCGCGCCGAGCGCGCCCAGGGGCTCTTCACGCAGACCTACCACGAGCTGCTGCACGAGATGGAGCAGCAGGGCATCTTCGTCGTCGACGAGCGACACCTCTCGCCCGAACAGCGGGAGTTCTGCCGCGACTACTTCGCCACGGTCGTCTCGCCGCGGCTCGTGCCGCTCATGCTCCGCAAGTCGGTCCGGATTCCCTTCCTGCCCGACGGCAACGCCTACCTGGGGGTCCGCATGTCCTCGAACGACGGCAAGGCGCCGCGCTACGCCGTGATTCGGATACCGGTCAGCTCGGCCTGCCCGCGCTTCGTGGTGCTTCCCGCGCGCGAGGGGCGGAGCGAGGTTATCTTCCTCGACGACATCATCCGGCTGATGATTGACGACGTCTTCTTCATGTTCACCTACGACCACATCTCGGTCCATACCTTCAAAATTATGCGCGACGCCGAGCTCTCGATTGACGATGACGTCTCGAAGAGCCTCTTCGAGCGGATTGCCGAGGGGGTCGAGAGCCGCCGCTACGGGTTGCCTATCCGGCTGATATACGACCGCGAGATGCCCGTCGACCTGCTCGACATGCTGGCCGGCAAGCTGAAGCTGACGGCTCCCGGAACGCTTGCACCGGGCGACCGCTACCACCTGATGAAAGACCTGATGCGCTTCCCGAAGGTGCGCTCCGACCTGCTGACGGTCAATCCGGCACCGCTGCAGCACTGCGACATCATCCCCTTCCAGAGCATCCTGAAGGTGGTGCGCAAGCGCGACATCTTCCTCAATTTCCCCTACCACTCGTTCCAGCACTTCATCGACTTCCTGCGCGAGGCGGCCATCGACCCCCGGGTCGAGCGGATTGCCATCACGCTCTACCGCACGGCCGAGCACTCGAAGGTCATCAACGCGCTGGTCAACGCCGCCAAAAACGGCAAGCAGGTCTCGGTGCTCGTCGAGCTGAAGGCGCGCTTCGACGAGGAGCAGAACATCGAGTACACCGACCTGCTGCAACGCGAGGGGGTCAAGGTCATCTATGCCATCGAGGACCTGAAGGTACACAGCAAAATCGTCCTGGTCGAGCGGCGCGAGAGCTCCGGCGTGCGGGGCTATGCCTACATCGGAACGGGCAACTTCAACGAGGATACGGCGCGCATCTACGGTGATTTCGGTCTGCTGACCTCCCACAAGGGCATCGTCGAGGATGTGCGCAACGTCTTCCAGTTCCTCTCCAACAGCCACAAGCAGTTCAAGTACAAGCACCTGCTCGTGTCGCCCTACTACATGCGCGAGGCCTTCGAGGAGCTTATCGACCGCGAGACGCGCAACGCCCGCAAGGGGCGCCGGGCCTACATCTACGCCAAGTGCAACTCGCTGACCGACGAACGGACCATCGAGCGGCTCTACCGGGCCGCACACGAAGGGGTCGAAGTGCGCCTCATCGTGCGGGGCGCCTGCTGTCTGAGACCCTCGGTGCCGGGGATGAGCGACCGCATCCGGGCTATCAGCATCGTCGACAAGTTCCTCGAGCACGCCCGGCTGTTCATCTTCTGCAACGACGGCGAGGAGCGCATCTACATCGGTTCGGCTGACTGGATGTCGCGCAACCTCGACCGGCGCGTGGAGGTTTGCACCCCGATTCTCGACCGACAGATTCAGAGGCTGCTGCGCCGGGTCTTCGATATCCAGTGGAGTGACAACGTCAAGGCGCGCGACCTTGCGGACCAGACGGGCAACTCCTACGTCAAGGCCCTGCCGGGCGAGGCACCGCTCCGCAGCCAGACGGCGCTCTACGACTACTATGCCGGCATGTTGAGCAGGTAGTGCGGCCGGCAATGCCCCGGTAAAGGAGAGTTCCCCAGGAGTCCGACAATATCGGACTCCCGGGGAACTCTCTTCTCGCCCGTGCTTTTGCGCGTGCCGTCCGGCCCCTCGCCGCTCCTCCGGATAGGGCTTCGCTTCCGTTTCGGACTCCGCTTCTGCTCCGGTCGCGGCCCTCTCCGCCCGGGGGCTCTTCTCGCCCGTGCTTTTGCGCGTGCCGTCCGGCCCTTTCGCCGCTCTTCCTGATGGGGCTTCGCTTCCGTTTCGGACTCCGCTTCTGCCGCGTCGCAGCCGCCCCTCTCCCGGGGTCGGACACAAAAAATGAAGGGAACCGGCTTCCGCCCCGGCTTCTCCGGGTGGAGCATGGCTCCCGTTTCCGCTCCGGCCGCAGCCGCCCCTCACCCGGGGGCCGGGCACAAAAAAATGAAGGGAACCGGCCCCCCGGTCCCCTTCTCCCATCAAAAATTAACCCTTAAAAAAATTATCCCTTACGATAAAGTTCCGTGAGGTAGTGATGCAGGTAATACAAATCAACATCACCTTGTATCACCTCCCTCATCATCAAATCCTCATCGTCCGAGATGGCGTTCGAAAAATCGGTTTTGTCAATCTCCTCCATAGGCAGCATCCTTTAGGCTTTACACTTAACTAACGCACCCCATGGGGAAATATTGCACGGATTTCAGCTTAAAACCAAATTTTTCTCCTTAATCATCCGACGCAGATTAATCAGCGCATATCGCATGCGTCCGAGCGCCGTGTTGATGCTCACGTTGGTCTGTTCGGCAATATCCTTGAAACTAAGTCCCGAGAAGTAGCGCATCATCACCACTTCGCGCTGTTCGCCGGGCAGCAGCTCGACCAGCGCACGGACGTCGCGTTCAATCTGCTCCGAAACCAGGGCGTCCTCGACGCTCCCTTCGGCCAGCCGCAGCGTGCCGAACATGTCGTACCCCGACTCCGACTCGTTGACCTCCTTCTCCTGCTTCTGGGCGCGGAAGTGGTCGATGACCTGGTTGTGTGCGATGCGCAACACCCACGAGAGAAACTTCCCGTTGTCGGTGTAGCGTCCGTCGTCGATGACGCGGACCGCCTTGATGAATGTCTCCTGAAATATGTCTTCGGCGACGTCCCGGTCCTTGACCATCATGTTGATGTAGTCACGAACCCGGCGGCTGTGGCGCTCTATCAGTTGCGATATCGCGCTCCGGTCCCCCGACAGGTAGTGATGAAGCAATGCCTGGTCACTCAATGCTTGAACGTTCATACTCTTCTTTCCGTTGGTTTAAAGAGTAGAATATTTTCCGATAGGCAATCCGTTTTTGGGTTTGTACTCAGTTTCAAATATCGGAAACGCGTCGGGGCGTCTACGATTCGGGTGCAAGATAGTCACTTTTCTCCGAATCTCCAAATCGCGCCGTGCGCACGGGCGGTCGGCGCCGTCCGCATTCTCCCCTTGCGCAGCGGTCAAAAACCGTGCCGTGGGCCCTGAGGGGGCGATTTTGGCAGTCGGCGTACGACGGATGGTGTGGTAGGCCGAGGGGTGAAACGACCGAAATGGCAGGTGAAACGCCCACCCGGCAGCCGGGGCATACAGGGGCGAAACGCCTGCATGCGGTTTCAAAACTACAAAAAAGCCGTCCTCCGCACTTGGAGGACGGCTTTTGGATGGAGCGTGGCGTGTGTGGCTGGCGGCTGCTTTGCCCCTCAGCCTCCCGGTCCGGGAACGGCACCCCGGGCCCTGGTCAGCGGGCGTCGCTGCAGGGGGTCGAGGCGTGGAGCGGCTCGACGTGGATGGCCACCATGGTCCCCTCGCCGAAGCGGGCGCGGAGCCGACGCTCGATGTTGCGCGTCAGTTCATGGGCATGCTCGACATCCATCCGCCCGTCGACGCGGATGTGCACCTCGATGGAGATGCACGAACCGATGCGGCGCGTGCGCAGGTTGTGGGGCTCGCGCACGGCGGGGTCGTGGGTGACGATTGAGAGGATTTCGGCTTCGGTGTCGGCCGGGAGCGACTTTTCGAGCAGCTCGCCGATGCCCGAGTGGAGCAGCTGAAGGGCAATGCGGAAGATGAAGAACGAGACTATGATGGCGGCAATCGGGTCGGCGATGCGCCACTTCTCACCCAGGAAGTAGGCGCAGCCGATGCCCGCGAGCGTGCCCATCGACGAGAAGGCGTCGCTGCGGTGGTGCCAGGCGTTGGCCACCACGCTGGGGCTCTCGAGCCGGCGTCCGGCCCGCACCGTATAGCGGTAGAGCAGCTCCTTGACCAGAATCGAGACGGCTGCCGCCGCCAGCGCGATGACGCCCGGGCGCGGAAGCTCCTCGCCCGCCACGACCATGCGGATGGAGCGGATGCTCTGCAGGAGGATGCCCACGCCGACGGCGACGAGCGCCAGTGAGATGAAAATCGAGGCCAGCGTCTCGTACTTGCCGTGGCCGTAGTCATGGCCGTCGTCGCGCGGCTTGGCCGAGATGCCGGCGAAGACAATCACCACGATGTCGGTGGCCATGTCCGAGAGCGAGTGGACGGCGTCGGCGACCATCGCTCCGCTTCGGCCCAGAATGCCGGCGGCGAACTTGGCGGCCGTCAGCAGCAGATTGGCCACGAAACCGACGAAGGTGACGCGGTAAATCTCACGTTTGCGGAATTCAGCGGAATCCATTGTTGTGCGTAGCTAAAAAGAAGAATCATTGCGGGAAACGCAGCGGGGTGCGGCTTTGGTATCCCGGCGTCGGATTTTTTTGCACGGCAGCGGGCACCCCGGGCGGGAAAAAGGGCGGAGCGGTGCATGGCTTCCCATGCATCCGTTCCGCCCGTAGTCCGGTGAGCGCTCCGGCCGAGCATCAATAGCTGCGGGCGAAGAGCACGCGGCGGTGCGACGGACGACCCGTGTAGATGCAGCGTCCCTCCTCCTCCGGTGCATCGAAGGGAATGCAGCGGATGGTTGCCTTCGTGGCATCCTTGATGGCCACCTCGGTCTCGACGGTGCCGTCCCAGTGGGCCAGCAGGAAGCCGCCCTTCGTATCGAGCACCTCCTTGAACTCCTCCCACGTGTCGACCTTCGTAATCATCGAGTCGCGGAAGGCCTTCGCCTTGAGGTAGATGTTCTTCTGGATGTCGGTCATCAGCTGCTCGATGTGGGCGACCAGACCCTCGAGCGGAAGGGTCTCCTTCTCGAGCGTGTCGCGGCGCATGAGCTCGATGGTGTTGTTCTCCATGTCGCGGGGACCCATCGCCAGACGCACGGGTACGCCCTTGAGCTCGTACTCGGCGAACTTGAAGCCCGAGCGGACGTTGTCGCGGTCGTCGATTTTCACGCTGATGCCCTTGGCGCGCAGCTCGGCGGCCAGCTTCTCGAAGCGGTTGCGGATTTCCACGAGCTGCTCCTCGCCCTTGTAGATGGGAATCATCACCACCTGGATGGGGGCCAGACGCGGCGGCAGCACCAGACCGTTGTTGTCCGAGTGGGCCATGATGAGGGCGCCCATCAGACGGGTCGAGACGCCCCACGAGGTGGCCCAGACGTATTCGAGCTTGCCCTCCTTGGTGACGTACTGCACGTCGAAGGCCTTGGCGAAGTTCTGACCCAGGAAGTGAGACGTACCGCTCTGCAGCGCCTTGCCGTCCTGCATCAGCGCCTCGATGGTGAGCGTATCCTCGGCGCCGGCGAAGCGCTCGTTGGGCGACTTGTGGCCCACGATGACCGGCAGCGACATCCAATCCTGGGCGAACGTCTCGTAGACGTGAATCATCTTCTCGGCCTCGGCGATGGCCTCCTCACGCGTGGCGTGGGCCGTGTGGCCCTCCTGCCAGAGGAATTCGGCCGTGCGCAGGAACAGACGCGTGCGCATCTCCCACCGTACGACGTTGGCCCACTGGTTGCAGAGAATCGGCAGGTCGCGGTAGGAGTGAATCCAGTTCTTGTAGGTGTTCCAGATGATGGTCTCCGACGTGGGGCGGACGATGAGCTCCTCTTCGAGTTTGGCGTCGGGGTCGACCACCACGCCCTTGCCCTCGGGGTCGTTCTTCAGGCGGTAGTGCGTCACCACGGCGCACTCCTTGGCAAAGCCCTCGACGTGGTGGGCCTCCTTCGAGAAGAAGGATTTGGGGATGAAGAGCGGGAAGTAGGCATTCTGGTGCCCGGTCTCCTTGAACATCTTGTCCAGCGCGTCGTGCATCTTCTCCCAGATGGCGTAGCCGTAGGGTTTGATGACCATGCATCCGCGGACGGCCGAGTTTTCGGCCAGCCCCGCCTTCACGACCAGGTCGTTGTACCACTGCGAGTAGTTCTCCTCCGACTTGGTCAGGTCTTTAAGTTCCTTTGCCATATATCTGTTGTCTATTTTGAGTTCGAATGGTTGTTCCGGAGCGCAAAATTAACGATTTTAATTTAATTTTCACCTCATTCCCCGCGTGAGAATCGCGCGGCGTGCAAAAAAGGCCCTCCGCCGGGGCGGAAGGCCTTGGAGTTTGCCTTGTCTGTACGGTGCCGGAGCGACGCCGAGATGGTGTCGGGATGGTGTCGGGATGATGTCGGAGCGAGGTCGGTCCGGAGCCGGGCGACTGCTCGGCCGTCGCCGTTCTTCCCGGCACGGGGCCGGGCGGCTCCCCCCCCCTTGCCGGCCCGCTCAGAAGCGGAAGGCGAGCGTCAGCGCCACGGCGTGACGCGCATAGTCGGTCTTGTAGAGGGCGCTGCTGTTCTGCTCCACGTTGGAACCCGTGTAGAGGTCGGCGTAGTAGAGCCAGTAGGCGTTCTGCTTGGTCTTCTGGTAGCTGTAGGCCACGTCGAGCGTCACCGTGCGCGAGAGGTTGATGCCCACGCCTGCGCCGTAGTAGATGATTTCACGGGCCAGCGGCGAGGAGTAGTCCGCATCTTCACCCGCGAGCCACGAGCCGCTGTAGCCGAAGCCGGCACGCAGGGCGAGGATGGGCAGCGGCTTGAACTCGGCACCGACG
>ULTP01034206.1_pt1 | contig 15344 bp, 13 predicted proteins | sample 1957721 | NCBI WGS metagenome assembly ULTP01 (sample SAMEA4835737, study PRJEB28245) | human gut metagenome | biome: gut microbiome; material: fecal sample | place: Denmark | collected 2008 | reverse complement strand
ATAAACTTTTCCAATTAAATATTTTTTTAAATTAAAATTTTAATATTATTTTTTCGTAGTTGACTTCTTAGTATTTTTCTTTGCTGTAGTCTTTTTTGCCGTAGACTTTTTGGTCGTTTTCTTTTTTGTAGTTTTTGTTTTTTCTTCTTCTATCTCAGACATATCCTCAGCTTTTTCTACATACTTTTCACCTAATTTTGGCTTGTTCCAAGATATATAATCACAACTTGCAGGATTATTTTCACAAATGTAATAATTTCTTCTTTTTTTAGTTTTTCTTATTTGAACTTTTGCACCACATTTAGGACATGGAACATCAATTGTTTCTACAAATGGTTTAGCATTTTTACATTCTGGATATCCTGGACATGCTAAGAATTTTCCATATCTGCCATATTTGATTACCATCATTCTTCCACAAAATTCGCAAGGAACATCAGATACTTCATCTTCTAGTTTTACATGTTCTAATTCTTTTTCAACATTTTCCACTATTTTTTCAAAAGGTGTGTAAAATTCTCTTATCACATTTTTCCAATTTTCATTTCCTTCAGCAATTTTATCAAATTCATTTTCCATTTTAGCTGTAAATTCAACATTTATAACATCACCAAAATTTTCGATCAATAATTTATTAACAATTTTTCCTAAGTCTGTTGGTACTAATTGTTTTTGTATTTTTTCAATATATCTTCTTGCTAGTATTGTAGTAATAGTTGGTGCATAAGTACTTGGTCTTCCTATTCCCTTTTCTTCTAATGTTTTTACTAAACTAGCTTCTGTATATCTTGCTGGTGGTTCTGTAAAACTTTGTTTTGAATTTAATTCTTCTTTTTTTACTTCTTCTCCTTCTGTTAATGCAGGAATTTTTGTAAAATCTTCTTCTTGAACTTTATCTTCTGTTTCTACATATAATGTCATAAATCCTTTAAACTTCAAGGTTTGTCCATTTGCTTTAAATTCATATTTGTTAGCATTTATTGTCGCTGAAATTGTATCATATACGGCTGATGTCATTTGACTTGCTAAAAATCTATTATAGATTAATTTATATAATTTATATTGGTCTGCTGTTAGATTATCTTTAATATCTTCTGGTGAAAGTTCTATATGTGCCGGTCTTATTGCCTCGTGTGCATCTTGTGCTTCTGATTTTGTTTTGTAATAACGATTTTCATAATATTCTGGTCCATATTTTTCTTCTATTTGTACTTTTGCTGCACTTCTTGCTTCATCAGAGATTCTTGTTGAATCAGTTCTCATATATGTAATTAAACCTGTTTCTCCGTAACCTGCTAATTTTACACCTTCATATAAACCTTGAGCAACAGACATTGTCTTTTTTAATGCAAAATTTAATTTTCTTGAAGCTTCTTGTTGTAATGTACTTGTTGTAAATGGTGGTGCTGGATTTCTCTTTTTTTCACCTTTTTTGATTTCTTTTACAAAATATTTTTCATTTTGGATTTTATCTAATATTTCTTGTACTTCTTCTTGTTTATGAAGTTCTATTTTTTTGCCATCTGCTCCATAGAATTTTGCTTGGAATTTTGTTTTTGTTTTCATATCTGATGCAATCAAATAAATATTCCAATATTCTTCTGGTATAAATTTTTCAATTTCTTCTTCTCTGTCTACAATTAATTTTACTGCAACAGATTGTACTCTACCTGCAGATAATCCTCTTTTTACTTTTTTCCATAATACTGGACTGATTTTGTAACCTACAATTCTATCTAATACTCTACGAGCTTGTTGAGCATCTGTTAAGTTTAAATCTATTTTTCTTGGATTTTCTATTCCAGATTTAACAGCAGTTTTTGTAATTTCATTAAAAGTTACTCTACAAACACTATTAGGGTCAATTCCTAATATATAAGCTAAATGCCATGCTATTGCTTCTCCCTCACGGTCAGGGTCAGTTGCAAGATATACTTTTTTTGCATCTTTTGCATCTTTTTTTAATGAATTTATTAAACTAGCTTTTCCTCTTATATTAATATATTGTGGTTCAAAATTGTTTTCTATGTCTATTCCCATTTTTGATTTTGGTAAATCTCTAATGTGTCCCATAGAAGCTACAACTTTACTTTTTCCACCCAAATATTTTTTTATAGTATTAGCCTTTGCAGGTGATTCCACTATAACTAATTTATCTATCATTTATTTTCTCCTAATATTTTTTCACTTTTGTATTTTAATTCAATATAAACTTTTTTGCAAGTCCTTTTATACAACATTTATTTTAATATTTGTTTTATTTCTTTATATATTTTTTCTTCTACATCTTTAGGTGCTAATGTATGTGCTAATTTTCCCATTTCTTCTAATTCTAAATGATTATCTATAATACTATCTACATTTTCTGCTAAATTTTCTTCATTTAAATCTTTGTTTAATATAATTTTAGCAGCTCCTATTTTTTCTAAAACTCTCGCATTATCTTCTTGCCTATTTGCAGACATTGATGGTAATGGTATAAATATAGCTGGTTTACCAACAATAGCAACTTCTGTTATTGTCATTGCACCACTTCTACATATAAATAAATCTGCTATATTCATCATTTCTTCCATATTGTAAATATATGGAACTATTTTCACATTAGGTATAGAATTAATATATATATTTGCTTTTTCAAAAGCTTCTTTTATTCCATCATACTGTTTTGGTCCAGTAGCCCAAATTATTTGATAATTTTTATTCATTTTTTTCTCAATTAATTTTTCTACTGATTCATTTATAACTTTTGCACCTTGGCTACCACCGAATACTAATACTATTGGTAATTTTGACTTTATTCCTAATTCTTTTAGAATTTCTTCTTTTCTTTGTTCTGATATATCCAATTTTCTAATTTTAGTTGGTGTTCCAGTAACAACTACTTTTTTTGCTTCAGCCAATTTATTTTTAGCTTCTTCAAATCCTACTAATACTAAATCTGCTTCTTTAGCAAACATTTTTACAGCTTTTCCTGGATAAGCATTACTTTCATGTAATACTGTTGGTACTTTTTTAGAAATTGCTGCTGCAAAAACTGGGCCACAAATATAACCACCCGTACCTATTACAACATCTGGATTAAATTCATCTATAAATTTTTTTACTTCTTTTCTACTATGAAAAGTTTGAAAAATATGTTTAATATTTTGAAAAGAAAATTCTTTTTTTAGTCCATAAGCTTCAATTCTTTTTAGTTCATATCCTGCTCTAGGTACTAAATCATTTTCTAATCCTCTATTTGTTCCAAAAAATACAATTTCTGAATTTGGTTCTTTTTCTTTTATTTTATTTGCAATCGCGATTCCAGGATTTATATGTCCTCCTGTTCCTGCTGCTGAAATTATTACTTTCATATTTTCTCATATAATCAATTATATAGATTTAATCTATTTAATTGGTTAATCCCTTTCTTCTAAATTTTTATATATTTTACTTTTATTAAAAATTTTATTTTTGATTACAATGTCTTGATATATTTAATAAAACACCTACTGCTACTAAATCAATAATTATAGCTGTTCCTCCGTAGCTAAAGAAAGGTAATGGCATACCTGTTACTGGAATTGTATTTGTTACAACTGCAATATTTATAATTGCTTGTAATCCTATCATTGTAACTATTCCAATTGCTATTAAACTTGAAAAAGTATCTGGTGCTTTCATTGCAATTACAATTCCTCTCCAAATAAATATTCCAAACAAAACAATAACAAATGCACAACCAAAAAAACCTAATTCTTCAGCAAGTACTGCAAATATAAAATCGTTTTGTGGTTCTGGTAAATATAAATATTTTTGTTTACTTTCTCCAAGTCCTACACCAAATAATCCACCTGATGCAATTGTATATAAACTTTGTAATATTTGCCAACCTTTTCCTTTTGGATCTGAACTAGGATTCAACCAAACTGCAATCCTACTCTTTCTAAAGCTTTGTTCTGTAGCCGTTGCTACTGTATTTGTTGATTTTAATAAATTCTTTATAGCACTAGCTCCACCATACAAAGATACTCCAAAAACTCCTACTATCATTATATGTCCTATTCTAGTACCTGCAACAAACATCTGAACTATTGTTACCATTGCTATTATAAATGTTGCACTAAAATGATTTTGCAAAATAAAAATTGAAATTGCTATTGGTATTAAAAATAGGATAGGAATTATACAACCATGTACAAAAGATTTTATTTTTCCTCTTTCTTTTATTTCGCTTAAAATTGCTGCATAAAATAATATAAATCCTATTTTAGATAATTCTGATGGTTGAAAATTACCTATAATTGGAAGTTTAATCCACCTTTTAGCTCCACCACCTTCTATACCAAATAATCCTGTATATACTAAAAGTGCTATTAAAAATATGTATATAATCCATTTTAATTTTTTGTATACTTGGTAATCAATTTTTGATACACAAATCATACCAACTAAACCTATTCCTGCAGCCATTGCCTGTTTTGTAACATATTTATAACTTTTTCCAGTTTCAGACAAAGATGCTGGCGAACTTGCTGAAAGTACCATAATTATTCCTAATGCTAATAATAGCATTGTTACAACCAATATAATATAATCGCTTGCACCTTTAGTAAATAGCCTCCACTTTTTATTTTTTTGTACCATTTTCTTTTGTTCCTTTCAAAGTATCAAATTAAATTGAAAAAATACCAATTATAGCGGCAATTAAAGTAATTAAAGAAAATACTCCAACAACTCTATTTTCTCTCCAACCAGATAATTCAAAATGGTGATGTAATGGTGCCATTTTGAAAAGTCTTCTTCCAGTTGTTCTAAAACATATAACTTGTAATATATCTGATATTGTTTCTAATACTGGTATAATTGCTATTATAACAAGTATTATTGGATTTGATAAATATATAGCAATACTCGCTAAAACTCCACCTAAAAATAATGAACCAGTATCTCCCATAAATACTTTTGCTGGGTGGAAATTATATATTAAAAATCCTATACAACTTCCAGCAATAACACTAGAAAGCATTGATAATGGTTCATTTCCACTTTTAAAAGCAATTATTGATAATGCTGTCATCATAATAGTTGATACACTACCATTTAATCCATCAACACCATCTGTTAAATTAACGGCATTTGTAGTCCCTAGCATTACAAAAATTGTAAATGGTATATAAATCCATAATGGTAAATTAAGTATTATTTCTGTAAATGGTATTTTTATTCCAGTTCCTACATTTGTAAATTTTAATAAAAACATTGTATATGCTGTTGCAATAATTAAAAGTCCAAACATTTTTAATTTTGGATTTAATCCGTCTGTATTTTTTAAAACAACTTTTTTAAAATCGTCTATAAATCCAACTAATCCAAAACCAATACTTGTTAAACTTACTGCTAATACAATTTTTATGTTATCTATATTTCCTTTATTTATTATGCAGAAAGCAATCATAAATAAAACTAATGTTATTATCATAACAATTCCACCCATAGTTGGTGTTCCTTGTTTTTTTAAATGAGACCTTGGACCATCATATCTTTCACTTTGCCCCACTTTTAATTTTTTTAAAAGTGGTATTAATATTTTTTCTAAAACTGCTGAAATAATAAATGCCACTAATAAGTATATTATCTGTAATTTCATAAATTTCTCCTTTTGCCTTTTGTTTATATGTTTACTTTTTTGATTCTAAATGTAATTCTTGAATTATATCTTTTACAATTTCTCTTTCATCAAATGGATATTTTACACCATCTATTTCTTGATATGGTTCATGACCTTTTCCTGCAAGTACAATTATATCTTTTGGTGTTGCCATTTTAATAGCTTCTTTTATAGCTTCTTTTCTATCTACAACTACTTTATATTTTCCTTTTGTTTTTTTAATTCCTTTTTCTATTTGTGCTATTATTTCTTCTGGATTTTCAGTTCTTGGATTGTCAGTTGTTATTATAGAATAATCAGCAACTCTGCCTGCTACTTCTCCCATTTCTGGTCTTTTATGTTTATCTCTATCTCCACCACAACCAAATACACATATTACTTTTCCTTTTGTATAGCTTTTTACTGCTTGCAATATACTTTCCAAACTTTCTGCAGTATGTGCATAATCTATCATTATTGGTAAATCAGCTTTGTTAGGTACTAATTCACTTCTTCCTGTAACAGTAACATGTTCTAAAGCTTCTTTTATGTTTTCTGTAGTAACACCTAAATATTCAGTTACTGCAATTGCTGCCAAACTATTGTATACACTAAATCTACCTGGTATATCTACTTTTATTCTTTCATTTTTTCCATGAAGTTTAACTTTAAAATCAACACTAACATTTGTAATTGTAATGTCTTTAGCTAAATAATCTGCAGTATTATCAATTCCATAAGTTTTAAAAGAACAATCTTTCATTGTATTTACAATTTTTATTCCTTTAAAGTCATCAAAATTTACAAATCCTTTTTTACACATTGTAAATAATTTCTTTTTTGATTCAAAATAATCTTCTAAATCTTTATGTTCTTTTTCACTAATATGATCTTTATATAAATTTGTGAAAACACCAATATCAAAATCACAACCTGCAACTCTGTTTAATTTTAAACTTTGTGAAGAAACTTCCATAACAACAAAATCCATTTTTTCGTTAGCCATTTTATAGAAAATTCTTTGTAATTCTAAACTTTCTGGTGTTGTTCTATTACTTTTTCCAAGACTATCTTCACCAATATAATTTTCTATTGTTCCTATTAATCCAACTTTATAACCTTGCTTTTCTAAAATTGTTTTAATCATAAAAGTTGTTGTTGTTTTACCTTTTGTTCCTGTAACTCCAATTAATTTAAATTTTCTTGATGGATTTCCATAAAAATTGCAAGATGCTATTGCTAAAGCATATCTAGTATCTTCTGCAATAATAACTGTCATTCCAGCTGGAATTTTTATTCCTTTTAAATTTGCATTCATGTCTAACATAACTGCTGTAGCACCATTTTGTATAGCCTCTTCTACAAATTGATGTCCATCAAAATCAAATCCTTTTATTGCAACAAACAAAGAATTTGGTGTAACCTTTTTTGAATTATTCTCTATATTTGATATTTCTAAATCTACATTTCCTCTTATTTTAATATTTTTAATTCCTTCTAAAACCTTTTTTAATTCCATTTAAAGCCTCCAAGCATATTAAAATTCAATGATATTATATAGCAAAAAGAAAAATTTGTACAGTAATTCCTTAATTAAATGTATTATTTACTTAAAAGTTTTATTCCAAAAACAAGTTTATTATTGCAAAATCAAATTTTGTATTAAAAAAACTTGTATGTTAAATTTGGTATAAACCTTTATATAATAGAATGTGCAGAGCACTTTCCTGTTATATAAAAAAGATATTGGCATACTTACTACCAATATCTTTATTCAATATTATTTTATTATCTATATAAATTCACTTCACTTATTTTTTTATTATTATCATATTCTACTATTTTTACGGTATCTTCTTTACTATTAAATTCAAAGCTTATTTTATATTTATGATTACTTATATTTTCTTCATATTCATATACTTTTCCACTAGTAATTTTTGCACTACCTTCTACATTTCTATCAATAGTACTCTTTTCAAAATCAAATCCTGAATTATATTCAAAATTTAATTTATTTTTTGTTAGTTCATATACTTTTAAAACTTCTGGATTTCCATTAGCTGCTGAATTATCAGCACTAGAGAATTCATATTTTACACTTTTATTTTGAGTTTTGCTCTTATAAATAACTCCATTAGAATCTTTTAGTTCATTTTCATTAACTATTGTTAATTTTACTGATTCTTCAACTCCAAAATCTTTAACTTTTGCTTTATTTCCATCTGGATCTTCCGCACTTGTAAACTTTATATTCACAATATTTTTATCTATAGTATATGTTCCATTACACATCCATAAAGATCCGTATGTTACTTTACCATTTTCTGAAAATGTATAGCTAGGTTCATCACCTTGTGCATTTTTTTCATAATAATTTCCATCTATTTTATAATTTGCATTATTTGATTCGTTCGAATTATTAATCACATTATCACTACTACTTTGATTACTAGTATTAGCTATATTTTCTTCATCTTTTGAATTATTAATGCTATTTTCTAAAGCATTTATTTTAGTATTTAATTCATTGATAGAACTTTCTGATTTTTGATTTGCCTTGTACAAATTAAAAATATAAATTCCCATTATAACAATTAATATTATTGCTATAATTAAAAATAAAGTTGTTAAACTTATTTTTATTTCTTTTTTCTCTTCCATACTTTTCTCCTTATCTTTAGCATATTTCAATATAATTATATATTAATATATTTTATAATTCAATATCAACTCTTTTTTATAATTAATTTAATTTATATTTTCACTACTTTGTGGTATTTCTAAGTAAGATATTACCTCACTTAAAATCTTTCCTGCTACTGGTGCTGCAACACCACCTCCTTGGTGTCCTCCTTCGCCTGTAGGATTATACAAAGTTACTAAAATAGTAAGTTGTGGATCATCTGTTGGAGCAACTCCTATAAATGATGTAACATATTTTCCTGTATTTACACCATCTTCTGATGTTCCAGTTTTTCCTCCTACATTATAACCTTGAACTTTTGCGTTTTTTCCTGTTCCTTCTGATACAACAGATGTCATCATACTCAAAACATTTTTTGCAGTTTCTTCTGATATTACTTGTTCTCCATATTTTGGAGCTATTTCTTCAACTTCTCCTGTTTCTGGATCTTGCATTGCTTTTACTATTCTTGGATAAACATATTTACCATTATTTGCTATAGTTGAAACCATTGTGATCATTTGTATTGGAGTAACTTCAAATCTTTGACCAAATGATATTGTTGCAAGTTCTACTGGTCCAACTTTTTCTTCTTTTAAAAATATACTTCCAGCCTCTCCTGGTAAATCAATTCCTGTTTTTCTTAAAAATCCAAATCGATTTAAATATTCATAATATTTTGAAATACCTATTTTTTGTCCAAGTCCAATAAATACTGGATTACAAGAATTCATTAATGCTTGCCTTAGACTTTGTGAACCATGTGGCCTATAATATCTCCAGCATTTGATTCTTCTACCTGCTATCTCTATTGAACCACTACAATTAAAAGCTCCTGCTTTATCAACTTCTGCTATTTTTTCTTCTAATGATGCTGAAGCTGTTACTAATTTAAAAGTAGAACCGGGTTCATATGTATCTGCAATTGCTTTATTTCTCCACATTCCTTGTAATAACTTAGACTTATCACTTTGTTCTAATAATTCCCAATTATTTTTTGTTTCTTCATTATTAATTGTAAATGGATTATTCAAATCATAATATGGATATGTTGCCATTGCCAAAATATCACCTGTTTTAGGATTCATAATAATTATATTTCCACCATCTGTGCACACATTGTCGATACAAGCTTCTTCTAAATATTTTTCTACAATAGCTTGAATATTCATATCTATTCCTAATATTAAGTTTTTACCTTGTTTAGGTGAAACATAACTTTCACCTTCTTTTCCAAATTCATTTCCTTTTGCATCTATTAGTTTATTTATCTTTCCAGTTTCTCCTTTTAGTACATCATTATATTTAGCTTCAATTCCATCTAGTCCTTGATTATCACTACCACAAAATCCTATTATATGTGATGCTAAACTAGAATAAGGATAATATCTTTTAGAATCTTCATCTATATTTATTCCTGTTAATATGTTATTTTCTTTCATCCATTCTCTTAAAATATTTGTTTTTTCTTTTTCAACTCTTTTGGCAATTGTTTCTATTGAACTATTTTTCTTTACTTTTTTTAAAACTTTTTCATAATCTAATTCAAATACTTCTGAAAGTTTTTGAGCTACTTTTTCTTTATTTTCATTTGATATGTTTACTGGATTAACTGTAATAGTTTCAACTGAGCTACTAACAGCTAATATATTTTTCCCAGTAGAATCATAAATTGTGCCTCTTTTTGATTGAATATTTCTACTTGAATTTTGTTGTTCTTCTGCTTTTGCTTTTAATTCATCAGGTGCTATTAATTGAATATATCCTACTCTTGCAATTAACACAACAATCGCGAATATGCACAATACTAAACCAAATAGCATTCTTTTTCTCAAACTTAATATATTAGTCTGCACAAAAATTCCTCCAATCTAAAAAGAACTTATCTAATCTATTTTATTAGATAAATTCTTTTTTATTACAAATGATTTTAAAAAAAACTTGTGTGCAAAATTGGATGTAAGCCTTTATATAATAGGAAGTGCAAAGCACTTTCTTATGATATAAAAAAACTGATAAATCGCTTTAATTACACCTATTGTGAAATTAATTCAACATATCAGCTTTAAAATAAATTTTTAATTTTTTCTAAAATTGTAGAAAAAATATTTTTATCTGTATTCATTATAACTTCTTCTGTACTTGGTTCTACATAATCTCTTTTAGATAAATTTACATATCTAGTTTGACTACTTGTTAGTTTTTGCATTCCTAACATATTTTTTGCATTTTCTTCTATACTGCTTAAGTTTAATTCATTTTGTATACTTATTTCTAATTGATCATTTTCTTTTTGTATTTCTGTAGCTTGTGATTTCAAATCTTGTATTTGAGAAAAAGTTTGGCTAATTTGTGCATTTTGATATATCATTCCAAATAATATGGCAAATATAAAAATAGCATTTACAGTTATCTGAAATTTTAATTTTCTATTATTTTGCAACTTAGGCTTCTTTTTTTCAACTTTTTTATTTACTGTTTTTTTACGTTTTTTTGTTGCTACTTTATATTCTGGCTTTAGTTTTCTTGGACTTGTTTCATATTGATATGCAGACAAATTAAATCCTCCTTTCATCAAAACTACTATATTCGACTTTTATTTATCATTTCTTTCAAAAATTCTTAATTTTGCACTTTTGCTTCTTGCATTAGAATTCATTTCTTGCTCTGATGGTAATATTGGCTTTTTAGTAATTACTTTTCCAAATGATTTTGCACCACAAACACAATATGGTAACCCTGGTGGACAAGTGCATTTTCCAGCAGCATCTACCATAGCTTTTTTTACCATTTTATCCTCTAAAGAATGAAATGTGATTATACATAATCTACCATTTGGTTTTAAACATTTTATACAATCCATTGTTGTTTGATATAATGGTTTTAATTCATTATTTACTTCAATACGAATTGCTTGAAAAGTTCTTTTAGCTGGATGTCCTTCATTTGGTCTTCTTGGAACTACAGATTCTATAATTTTAACTAATTCTAATGTAGTTTCTATTTCCTTTTCTTTTCGAATTTCACAAATTTTTTTTGCAATTTGTCTAGAAAATCTTTCTTCACCATATTCATATATAAGATCTGCTAACTTTTCCTCTGAGTATTTATTTACTACTGTTTTTGCATCTAATTCTTGTGTTCTATCCATTCTCATGTCAAGCTTAGCTTCTCCCATATAACTAAATCCCCTATTTCTTTCATCTAGTTGATATGATGAAACTCCTAAATCTAATAATATACCATCTACTTTTTCTATTTCTAAATTTTCTAATATATTACGAATATTGTCATGGTTATCATGTACAAATCTGACATTTTCAAATTCTTTTAGTCTTTCTTTTGCTACTTTTAAAGCATCAGTATCTCTATCTATTCCTATAAGAATTCCTGTAGAATCCAATTTTTTTACAATTTCAGAGCTATGTCCAGCACCTCCCATTGTTCCATCTACATATATTCCTTTAGGATTTATTTTTAATCCTTGAATACATTCATTTAACAAGACTGGTGTATGATTAAATTCCAATTTTGTACCTCTTTACCATAATAGTTTTTGATATAAAACAAATTGATAATATAATAAATTTGTTTATGCATAAAAATTTTTAAACAAGTTTTATGCATGACATATTTATATAATATGAAGTGCAAAGCACTTTCCTATTATATAAACATAAACAGTTGGTAAGATATATACCAACTGTCTCAACTCAATTTGTTTTTTTATCTTTTGTATTTTTTATTTCTTTTGTATTCATTCTTAAAATTTTATCTTTTGTATCTTAAAATCTTTTGTATATATATTTACAATATTGTAAATGTATCTTATCTTTAGTTTAACAAAATTTTAACTTTAGTAATTGTAACTTTTATTCTTTTGTAAATAAAAATTCATTAGTTAATTAAAATCTTTTGTTAATCTTAGTCTTTTGTTATTTTTTTATTTATCTTTTGAATATACTTCAAATTTTATCTTTTGTACATTTTAAATTCTTTTGTGTTTTTTAGTTTTTTCTTTCGTATTTAAAAAATCTTTTGTATTTATATAAACTTTAGCAAGTTATATACTTAATTTATTTTGTCTTATATTCCTAGCATTTCCATTTTTTCTGCAATTTCATCTGCTGAAATATCTTCATCACATTTTTGCCATTTTTCTTTACTCCATATTTCAAGTCTAGAATCCATTCCTACTATTACAACATCTTTTATAAGTTCAGCAAATTCTCTTAAATTACTTGAAATAAGGAATCTTCCTTGTTTATCTATTTCACATTCAATTGCACCAGCAAAGAAAAATCTTGAAAATGCTCTCGCATCTTTATTTGAAATTGGTAAAGCTCTTAGTTTTTGTTCAAAGTTTGTCCACTCAACTAATGAAAACGCAAATAAACATCCGTCTAAGCCTTTGGTTAGTATGAACTTTTCACCTATGTCTTCTCTAAGCTTTGCTGGCATTATTAATCTGCCTTTAGCATCAAGAGAATGCTCATATTCGCCTATTAGCATATGTGGTTCACCTCTTTTCTTTATCTACCACTTTCTACCACTTTTCTCCACTTCAATTAAATTGTAATATATAATTTTTTTATTTTCAAGTACTTTTTCAAAATTTTTTTAATTTTTTTCTTGCTATTATTGTTTTTCATAAAATTTATTGTCTTTTTTGTTCAATTAATTGCAATTTATTCTGAATTTTATATTTTAAATCATCATTATTTTATATAAAAAACTGAGATTCAAGTTATAAAATAAACTTAAATCTCAGTTTTACTTACATTAATAATTTTCTGATAAAATATCTAAATTTGCTAATATTGTATCTTCTTCCATTTGTCCTACTTTTTGATTTACTATATTATTATTTTTATCTTTTATAATTGCAGTTGGATAATTAGTTACATTGTATGCTGTACTTCCTGCAGAATTTTCTTCATAGTATATTGGAACTTGTATATTATTGTCTTGGACTATTTTTTGAGCATCTGTTTTATTAGCTAAATCAGTCACACTTAAGAAAGTAACTTTTTCACTATATTTTGCATAAACATCATTTAATACTTTTAGCATTTCTACAGAGTCTAATTCACTAACTTTCCAAAATAATATAAATACTGGTTTTCCTGAAAAACTATCTAATGAAACTACATTTCCAGCATCATCATAAACAGAAAAATCTTTATATTCTGCAACTGGATTTAAAATTCCAGTTTCTGCTGCTTTTTGATAGTCTGTTTCATTTAATGTATTTGATGTTACATTATTAGCAGAATTTGTAGTATTGTTTTCCAAAGTTCCTTTCTCTTCGTTGCTAACTTTTGGAGTAACACTTTTTTTATTTATTTGTATATTACTTGATACAAAAAAGAATATTATTGCTCCTATTAAAAATATTATTGCAAATACTAATAAACCAATATCTTTTTTCTTCATTTCACCTTATATAACAATCTCAAATAATTAAGATTGAATCCTTTCTATTATTTTTTATAATTATTTTACACTTTAGTAAACAATTTTAAACGCAAGTTTTTATTGCATTTCTAATAACTTTTCGCGTAATTCTAATGTTTTCTCCTCATCAATAAGAAACTCATTGCCTGATTCTTGCTTTAATATCGTTCCTACTTCTGATTTTGAAATTAAATTTTCATCTTTTACATAGATATTTTCTCTTCTAGATAAATTTGTACATTTCAATGCTTTGTTTAATTTGTTATTAACAACATATAAATCATCAATATCTTCCCAATTCGATTTTAACTCTTCTAAAGCTTTTTCTCTAGTAACTGGACAATCTAAAACATCTATTTTAAAAATTCCATTTTCTTTTTTTAAGTTCATTCCTTCTTGTATTTCTAATGGCAATTCACTTTTTAAGATATTTTCCATATTTCCTGTTTGTTGGTTTTCACAAATAGCATAATTTCCTTCAAATCTGTCTACAATATATTTTTCTTCCATTTGTTTATTTAATTCCTTCAAAAAATTAGTAACTACATTTTCTTTTAAATTTTTCCCTATATTTCCAATTAGAATTTCTAAATCCATATTCCTTCTTTCTAATTAATACAAAAAGAAAATATAATTGAATTTCTAATAACTATTATAATTATTTTAGAAGTTTTATGCAAGATTAAACTAAATAATACTTAATTTTCTTTATTTTTTTCTTTTACATATTTCTTTATTGTATTTATTACTTCATCATGTACTCTACCATTGCTTATTACTGCTCCATTTATACTTTTATCATATCTTTGCTCTTTTCCAAATAAATCTGTAACTTTGCCTCCTGCTTCTTCTACAATTACTTTAGCTGCTGCTATATCACAGTTTTTATGTAGTGTGCCAGGAAAAATTGCTAAAGTAAATTCTCCACTTGCAACACATGTGCAAGCTCTAATTATACTTCCCAATCCAATAAAATATGTTTTTTCACCTAATTTTTTTATAACATCCATAATATCGTATTCTGCATTTGGCCATGAATCAAAATGAGATACACTTTTCATATCTTCTAACTCATAATCATTAACATTTATTTTTTCATTATTTTGATATGTTCCTTGTCCTTTAATTGCTGTATATAAATTGTCTGTAAAGGGATCATAAATTACACCAACAGTAGATATTCCATCTATTACTAACGCTAATGAAAAAACTGCTACTGGTATACTTCTTGCATACATTGCTGTTCCATCAACAGGATCACAAACCCATACATATTTACTTTTTCCAAATTGTTCTTCTTCACCATCAACAGAATGTGTTGGATATTTTTCTTTAACTCTTTTTATTAAATAAGAATTTATTTCTTTATCTGCTAAAGTTACTATTGTTTTATCTCCTTTATATGATGAAACATCTTTTCTTGAAAAATATTTTTTCATTATTTTTCCTGCTTCATTAGCTATTTCTTTAGCAAATTCTAAGTATTCTTCGTATTCTTGCATTTTATATACTCTCCTTTTATAATTTTATTTTTAAGTATAACCATACTATTAATTTCTAAACTTCTTG
>ULTP01070529.1_pt1 | contig 15484 bp, 12 predicted proteins | sample 1957721 | NCBI WGS metagenome assembly ULTP01 (sample SAMEA4835737, study PRJEB28245) | human gut metagenome | biome: gut microbiome; material: fecal sample | place: Denmark | collected 2008 | reverse complement strand
CCGATGTCTCAGGTTATCGTTGAAGCATATCCGTTCGTTGTTGCATGGGTGAGAAACTTCATTGAGCGTGAAATTTTGGAAGTTCAGAATAATAAGACCGGTGTAAATGCGAATTATACTCTGAAAGACCCGGAAGCCACGTTCAATGATGAATATATCAAGAAGCGCCTGAATCAGTTTGCAAAAGATCCTTCAAGTCGATTTGATGTGATTACAATTCCTACCGTGGAAGGAAAGGATATCCCTCTGTATTTCGATGGTATCATGGTAAATCAGCCTGCTGATAAATCTCTTGTCCATCGGCATATGACATGGTGCGATCTTCTTTATATGGCATGTGTTGAAGTGACAAAGGATAAGCATTGTATGATCACACGCTATCCTGTTCTGAATAGTTTTGGTATGTTTGTGGCAAGAATCAATGTTTCTTCCACGCTTCATACCGTTCCTATGAAGGTAAATGATACTGTGTATAAATGGTATCCTATCATTGATCTGAATATGCCGAGGGAAGAGGTTGCAAACAACTTCATTGATACAACCAAGTTCTCAGATGCATATCTGGCTGGCTTGGACGGCGACTACGACGGCGACCAGATTACTTCGAAGATCTTCTGGACTCAAGAAGCGAATGCTGAGTGTGAGAAGGTTATCAATAGCAAGAACTTTGCTTTGAATCCGAATGGTTCGAATTGCCGTGTCATTGACCTTGAAGCAATTCAGACATTCTATGTATTAACGAAGGATGCTCCGAAATCTGCATCATAAATGAAAATCCGTATATCCTCCATTTTTATTTAGATATTATATATCTGAAGAAAAGAAAGGAGGATTATATAATGGATACTGAAGAAACCATTCTGGCTGACGACGATTAAAAAATAGAATAAGTCAGCAAGAAGTAAAAGATGAAATAAGCTACATATGGAATTCAAAAAGAATCTCATATGTAGCTTATTTTTTCACTTGATTTTTGTAAAATCACCAGTGAGCTCGACGTCGATATCGTCGGGATCAAAGACGGAAGACTTATCTTCCTTCTTTTTTGTCCGAGTGACAGAATTGAGAGGAGACTTTGATGAATGAACCTCTTCATCCAGGTCTTCTACGAAGTTATCACGAGTGACGTTTGACACAGTCAGGCGAACCTTCTGGTCATAGTCCTTCGGATTAACCTCATAAACAACACGGCGAGCATTCACCATGCGAATCAGGGTTGACACTTCAACACGGCTCGGACTTGAAATAGGGCCACTGATTCCACCCAGTTCAGGAATGGGACCTGTGGTACCGATCACAACGAGTTTCGTGTTTGCTCTCTTAACGTTCGTGTTCATATACTTATCGACCTTTCTTAGTCGTCATCCTCATCATCGTCATCATCATCGTGATCGCCAGCAGCCATCAGGCCTTCGCTGTCTTCCTCACGGCCATTTGTGATACCGATGAGATCGTCGATGGAAATATTCTTCTTGGACTTAAGAATATCCTCAACCTCCTGATCGACATTGTCAGAATCAGGAATCTTGTCGATCAGAGCTTCAATCTCTGCATCGCTGACGTCGACATCTTCCATCATGGACCCAGGAATCAGGTTCATGTAGTTTTCAATCATATCATCAGCAGCCATAGACTCGAGATAAAGGCGGTCACGCTCAATCTCAGCACGTTCTTTACGCACAGACTTAAATGCTTCAAACATGGTTAGCCCAGTCCTTTCATAATATTAGTATGAACGATTTATGTCTTGGACATAATACTCGTTAGATTAAGCTATTGTTTTTAGAGTGCCTAATAAGGAAAGCCTCCTTTCATAATGATATATTATATATACGAATGCGAGTTAGGATGATGGGAATTTTACATGGAAAGGAAACTTCTATGAAAATTTTCACAAACGAATTGGCAGCATTCACATATTATCATATGAAAGGAGGCTTTGTGATAGATCGCTCAAATGGTGCGGAGTTACCGTTACCAACAGGTGATGAATGGTCTTTTGAAACCTTCGGCGTTAAGAAAGATCAAACACCTAGCGATCCATCTGCTATGAGAAATAGCAGATAAAATACTTGAAAGCTAAAGGATAAAGTAAATACCCCAGAAATATCCTTTAGCTTTCTTTTTTGTTACTAAACCTTTAAGTTTATAATGATATATTATACTTATGAGTTAAAGGTTAAATCAATAAAGGAGAGTGATGAATTTATGGCCGATAACTTAGAAAAACTCCATAAGAGATACACCAACTATGCAATCGACATGATTGTGAAACTCAATGGTGTAGATCCCATGGTCGTCCGAAAGAGAATCTATGATCCGGAGAAGCTTGGGGCAGCTTTACGGAAATCGAAATCTGTAATTTGGACGGACGAATCCGTTACACCGTCTTCCAGAGAATTCAAAGTTCGTTTTACTACCTATCTCGTTTCGTGGGTAGCAAGGAATTTTGAAAAAATCCTGGAAGCTCCGAAGATGTATACGGACGTTGATGATGACGACATGAAGAGTAATGAGCAATATGCAGACTACATCTATGGGCATCTTGTTGATATGGCAAATGCATGCATCAATAAGAAGGCTAACTTCAATGCAGATGCATATTACTTTGCTCTTCTGTCGATTCTTCTCAACGATCGGATTCCGAAGAAAAAGAAAGAAGAGAGAGTAGAGGTAGTATCTCAGTCCATTGCAGGATTGAAAGTGTATCTCAGTAAAGCAAGCCCCGAAACGAGTTTGGAAACCATGGTACGAGTTGCTTATATGCTTTGCACGAATGCGAAGAATTGTAAGCACGTTACAATGGATTTGTCCGGATATGAATGGAAGTATAAGGCAAGTACACAGAGTACTTTGGAGACATTGGGCCAATACATCTATGCATCGGCTTCTGTGTATGGTCTTGATCCAATCTTCCAGGCATATCTTATGTCTGATCCGAAGGTCACTAGCAACTATCCGAGAGTGAAGTACGATGAGAATGTCGACCTGATGATGGGTTCTCTGGCATTCTCATATATGAAGCTTCTCTTCAATGATTCCAATCTCGGTAAGATGCTCTATGATCTGAAATGATAAAAAGACAACGTGAAGACCAAACACGGAATTCACGTTGTCTTTTTTGTATTTATACGGAGATTTCGACAGGCTCTTCGTCTGAAAGACTCATTGCATGAGGCTGGACGACACCATTCTTCTTCAGGGTCTTACCGATATCGACATAGATCATATCGTTATCGTTAATCTCATCATCGTCCGGCATACCTTCGATGCCCATAACAAGATCACCCTTCGGTTCATCTGCATCGGGGGCAAAGATATCCTTGATCCGATAGTTCTTCAGAGTAAGGCGCTTCTTCTGCCTCAGGTTCTCCGGGTTGTGTGCCCATACGATACGGTTGTGAATCAGAAGAATATAGATGTCATCCACGCTCATCCGCATTACATTGCTGATGGGGCCGCTGACACCGCCAAGCTCCCAGAACTGACCAAGACTGGTAACTGTAACGAGCTTCGTTAACTTAGATTTAGCCATGCTATCTCAACTCCTTTCATGTCTTGAAGCTTATAGTCTTGTTTCAAGGGCATCTGTTCTCTGAGATAGCATGGCTAAATTTAATTAGAAGTCTCCAATGTCTCCATTAGAATCTTCATTGAAAATATCAAATCCGCTACCATCATCGAGCTGACCCATTTCAGAATTTTTCTTTTTTGATTTTACTTTGGGTCTATCAATGACAGTTCGTGCATTGCCAGCACTTTGCATATCGTCAAACGACGACATGAGCGAGATAACACTGATTGCTTGAGGCATATTGATGTCGTCAATCAGTGCGTTGTCATTATCATCATACGGATGAGAGAAGTAATCAATATCACGGACCGGGATTCCGTAACGAGGATCTTTTTCTTCACTATTACAACGATAACGACGTTTCAGCATTTTAAAGGTCATATAATTACGACCAGAATCTGCTTTCATTTCTTTATTGATAATGATGGTCATATCACAGTTCTCTTGGATTTCCCAAGCACCTGCAATGCCATCACGACCAACCAGTTTTGTAACATCCTGTTTATTGCATTGGAGAGCGGCATCAACGACGGAAGCTGCCGCACGATTCAACTGCTGTGCAGTAATGACAGCAATGTCGAGTTCCTTTGCCAAAGTCTTTAGCTCATTTGTGATATTCTTGAGCTCTTCTTTCTCACTATCTGCTTTTTCAGCAGGTCTAATTCTCTTTAGGTAATCCAGGATCAAAGTGATAACCTCACGGCCATCGTCAAATTCATCTTGGATAATCGTACGAAGATCATTTGTATCAATGCTTCGGTTCGGGTAGTACTTAATGACGATGTCGATATTATTCTCATCTGTCAAAGTAAGTCCACCTTCCGTACGAAGCAAATCTGCAACTTCTTGCGGTTTGTAATTACGGATATCACGATTGGTAACTCTCATATTGAAGATACGTTCCACAGTCTCATCAATATCGTTCTCCATCGTAATCAGTAGCACACATGGAATCTTACCAGGATTTTTTGGCTTAATATCCGGATTATACTTCTTAATATCCAAAGCAGATTTCAGAAGCATCAAACTTTTACCACCACCGGGCAATGCCAAGTAGCAATAAAGACGCTTGCTCTGGTAACCAGGAGCAAGGATATTATTTAAGAACCGAATGCCAGTTTTAAACACTCGGTTCTTATCCTGAAGTTTTCTCACGGAATCAATGATGACATTATTAAATGTATCCTGATCCAGAGAGAAAGTCTGATTGCTCGAATCAAGAGCTTCAGTCTTGCGCTTCATATTGACAATATTACTAGCGACTTCATAGAGAAGCTCGCAATTCTTTTGATATGCAGAGCTATCTGCATTCTCAAAAGTCATACTGCCAATAATTCTATCATACTCTTCCTTTAAGTTGACGATATAGCCATAACGGACACGATCTTGAATACTTTTAATCAGATACTTTGTATCCTCATAATCAAGCGGCTCCATATTCTTTGGAATATCGTCCAAAATTTCTGGAATCAGTGGATTATTATCGTTCTCTTGGTTCTGATCAGCAACGTATTGCTTGATCATTGTGAGTCCACTGATTCCATGTTCAAATCTTGCTTCAAGGGTGTAGTGAATGAGTTTTACGCGCGCCATCAACTCATCACTTTTTTCATAGACCCTGAAATCAATCATATTGAACAGCTTATATGTATTATCAAGAACCTTTCGAGTTCTTAATGCACTTGGGGTATAGATAAGAGAAATGATGGAATTTAAAACTTCCATATTCATCTTAATCTTTATTTTCCGCATCTCAACGCCGTTGACTTTGATATATTCAACTTGGCGTTCTTTTTTCTCTGCTGTTGCCTTGCTTGCCATACTGAGAATCCCTCCTAAGAATTTCAATGGGGTCGCAAAAGTCTAGGGAAACGCTTTGATTAATGACACACTCTATTTATTTTGGAGGGTCTAAAAGCTATCAAAGTGTTACCAGGGCACTAATAAACCAAAAGTATCGTCTATAGATTCATTATATTCGTATACTTTTGGTTTATATTTTTCTCAAGGGATCGTAATTCCGATGGCACTCAAAGCAGTCTTAATTGCAGTAATTGTCGTATCGTGCTCCTGAAGAATTTTGTAAATCTCATCGAGGCTCTTGACTACTTTACCAGAATAACTCTCACTGGTCACTCCACCAGCGCCAAGAACGCCTTCCAATGCACGCAACTCTTCAATCTTCATCTTCAGAGTCATCATACTTGATACGCTCATAAACTACTTTCTCCTCTCATTTTTTGGATAATTAGGATATTGTTTTCAGGTCAAATTTTACCGATTTGAAACATCGGAGAAACCATTGAGATCCAATAGTTAGGCGACAGTAAGCTAACCGAAGGTTTCGAAATGAGAAAACCTATAAGAAAGGAAATGGTCCTAAAATGAAATCTGTGAAGAAACGTGATAACCGGGTAGTGGAGTTCGACAGATCAAAAATTGTATCCGCAATTCAGCGGGCATTTATTGAGGTCGATGGTTCACTATCCGATTCTTCCACCAAAATTGCGAATACGATCGCAGATGAGATCGCTGCTATCCCTGAAGATAAGTCTGTAGAGGAGATTCAGGATCTCGTCATTTATGATCTTATGGATACTGACCGTAAGGATGTTGCGAAGGCCTACACGGAGTATCGTTTTAAGAGATCTCTTATCCGTAATTCTCACAATACTACGGATAATGCAATCATGGAACTTCTCAATCACACGAATGAAGAAGTGAATGAAGAGAATTCCAATAAGGACCCCGAAATCGTTTCTGTCCAGCGTGACTACATTGCTGGTATTACCTCAAAGGATGTTACCCGGCGCATTTTGCTCCCAAAGGAAGTTGTGGATGCGCACGACGCCGGAATGATTCATTTCCATGATGCGGATTATTATGCACAGAGCGTTCTTACCAACTGCTCTCTGTGTGATCTCGATGATATGCTTCAGCATGGTACTGTCATTAATGGTACCAAAATCGACAAGCCTCATCGTTTTATCACTGCCGCTACGATCTCTACTCAGATCATTACGGCAGTCACTTCTTCCCAGTACGGTGGCATTTCCATTACACTTACCCATCTTGCACCGTTCGTGAGAGATTCCTATAATATTTACCTGAAGAAATACCTTAGCTGGGGCTTTGACGAACGGAAAGCAGCTAAGTTTGCTGAACTTGATACTCGTAAAGAGGTTGAGGATGGTTGCCAGACTTTCATCTATCAGGTGAACTCCATGTCCACAACCAATGGACAGGCTCCCTTCCTCACTGTGTTCATGTACATCGACGAGACTGAAGAGTATCGTGACGAGCTTATCATGATCATTGAGGAATTCCTTCGTCAGCGCATTCAGGGTATGAAGAATGAACAGGGTGTCTGGATCACTCCGGCTTTCCCGAAACTCATTTATGTGCTTGATGCTGATAATGTTTATCCCGGCACAAAGTACTGGAGTACCACTGTTTTAGCAGCACAATGTACGGCCAAACGAATGGTTCCTGACTATATTTCAGCAAAAAAGATGAAAGAGCTGAAGGGATACGTGTACCCCGCGATGGGTTGTAGGTCGTTCCTAACACCTTACATTGACCCTGTAACTCAACAGGCTAAATTCTATGGAAGATTCAATTGTGGCGTTGTTACAATTTCTCTTCCTGATATTGCTTTCTCTTCCGGCGGAGACTATGATAAATTCTGGCAGCTATTTGAAGAGCGCACTGAGCTTTGTCATACTGCACTAAAGTGCCGCATTGATCGTATCAAGGATACGTCCGTCAACGTTGCTCCTATTCTTTGGCGGCATGGTGCATTTGCACGTCTTCCGATGGATGCAAAAATCGGAGATATCATGTTTGGTGGCTACTCTACAATTAGCCTTGGCTACGCTGGCTTGTATGAATGTGTGAAATACATGACTGGTCATTCCCATATGGATAATGGAGTCGGTCATGATTTTGGCATTAAGGTAATGCAGGCTCTGAATGATAAGTGCACGGAATGGAAAAAGGCAGAAAATATTGATTATTCTCTGTACGGCACTCCCATTGAGAATACCACCTACAAGTTCGCTCGTTGCCTTAAGAAGCGTTTTGGTGATGACATTTTTGTCAAGCTTGACGGTAAGGACCGTGATTATATCACCAACAGCTATCACACTGCTGTCTTTGAGAAGATCAATCCGTTTGATAAGCTTATTCAGGAATCTGAATTCCAGAAGCTTTCTCCGGGTGGTGCTATCAGTTATATTGAATGCTCTGATTTGACTCATAATATTCCTGCTGTCCTTCAGGTCATGCAGTGTATTTATGAGAATATCATGTATGCAGAACTCAATATCAAGTCTGATTACTGCATGTGCTGTGGTTACGATGGAGAAATCAAAGTAGTCGATGACGGTGGTAAGCTGGTTTGGGAATGCCCGAATTGCGGCAACCGTGACCAGCATAAGATGAGCGTCGCTCGACGCACTTGTGGATTGAATTATTCAATATAGTCCACGTTAAACCTGTTAAACTGCGGGAAGTTCCTTAGAGCTCTAGGTTACCAAGTATAGTTTGGTGACAGCTATATGGCTGATTTTAACAGAATCAGAGATGGTAAAAAGACTTAGAGATTGGATAATCATCGCATCGAAACTTCTGCGAGTAGAAATGCTCGTATGGATTTATTCCACTTAGGGAAGGACGTTCAACGACTATAATACGGGCGCTACTTAGTGACTTCACTAAGCAAGTATGGTATAGTCTACTCCCGTACTTAAATATCGGGAAACCGAGGGTACAAAGGATATTGGAACTCACTTCTGGTCTCAGGGTCGTACCGATGAGATTAGAAACCGTTATGTGCATCTGACAGATATTGCTGCTGATGGTGAAGAAGTAGAGGAGACTGAATAATATGCGATATGCATCTATCCGAGAAATGGATGTCAGTAATGGCTATGGCGTTGGAGTTTCCCTCTTCACACAAGGATGCCACTTCCATTGTAAAAATTGCTTCAATCAAGTGACATGGGATTTCAATGGTGGCAAAGAATATACCACTGAAACGGAAACAAAAATCCGTGACCTTGTTGACAGACCTTATATCCATAGATTCTCCATTCTGGGTGGAGAACCTCTGGAATGGTGTAATATCTACGATTTGACAAATCTCGTTCTTCACATCAAAGAAGATGCTGATCTTATCTATAAGAAAATGGATATCTGGCTTTACACTGGATACTCTCTTACAGATATCATCTTTAAAGCACTTCTGGAGTTTAAACCGCTGAATCAGAGATCCAAATATACTACGGATGATAAAAATGCTCAAATTATGAGTATGCTGTATTTCGTAGATCATTTGGTTGACGGTCAATATGAAGAAGATAAGAAAGACTTTCATTTGAAATTCTGTGGAAGCAGCAACCAGAGAATCATTGATATGAAGAAAACCCATTATAGTTACATCAATGATGAAATGATGTGCTACGTTCGTGGAAATCACAATTCGATGAATGCAGCTGAGATTCAGAACGTCATTGATTATATTAACAAAAACGTAATCGTCGAGATTGACCAGAAATCTCTTTGATTAACTTTCTCCTTGTTTTTATACAAAGTAACATCCGCATGGACGCTTTCCCGTAAGTTGTCCATGCGGATGTTATGCCCGTATATTCTATCAATATAATGATATATTATACAGGTAGAAGATAGAGGAAGAAGAGTACTCTGTCAAATCAATTTGTATGATCCTCATGAATAAGAGGGTCGGAAGGAGTTTCATTATGAAAAAGGTTTATGTATCGGAAAATATCATCGACGAGCGCGCAAAGAGTCGGTTGATGAAGGTTGAGGATTGCGGAACTACTGTGCTGTATATCGCACGTTCCAAGGCTGATGCCATGGAAAACAGTAGTTACACCATTCTTACTCCTATCAATTGCCCAACCGATTCTCCGCGGGCTAAGTTTACAACGCCCATCATGAGGCTTGATGGGTATAACAGAATCGAGCAAATGTATCGCGGCAAGTGGGTCGGTGACATCAATGGTGATCGTCTGGATTACGACGATGTCACTTGCTTCCATCCGCATGATGTTCAGGATCTTCTTAACCTCCTCAGCATGACCAACTGGTTTCCTGATGACGATTTTGATGAGTCTGCACTCAGTGTCGATAATGACATTGATGGCGAGGACCGTATTATCAATATTAAGGTCGCCAGCCGGAATGTGAAGTCTGTCACCTATCTTATGCGGTATGAGCAGGACATCTCGATGTACAAGCTGTACCGCATTGAGGAAATCAAGTTCTAATGAGCATGCCCGTGAGGATGATAGTCCTTGCGTGGCATAATCAAAAGAAGGGACCTAACAGCCAGTTAGGTATCCCTTTTTTCGTATCATAGAAGTATGGATGGTCTAAAATTATAATGATATATTATATTTATGATAAATGAGAGTAATGGATAGCTCTCAAATTAATAGGAGGTAAAAATTATGTCTTTGACCAATGAAATTAAGTTTCTCGCGAGGAATATCGAAATCACAGACAAAGAAAATTCGAGGAGAATTCAATTAGGAGGATTCTTGACGTATCAAGAAGCTATGAAGTTGAAGAAAGCCTGCGCTAAAAATCCGAGATCCTCTGCAGACTTACTTGGTTGCGACAAGCTTCTGTTTGGCGATCTCCAGAAGCCTGAGCATAGCTATCTCGTCTATTCTCCTACCGGACTGATCCACACGAGCGATGGTGAGAAAGTCATTTCCGTCGAATTCAAGCCTACTCCGATCTATTCGTTTGCAAACACCGTTCTCGAAAATGAGGACCGCGATATTGGGAAGATCATCAAATATGACAATTTCGAACTTATTTGCGCCAATATCGACAGCCGGGACGCTGTTAAAACAAAGTTTCTTGACGTCTTGGTATCAACCCGTCTTTATACAGAGTTCGAAAATGAAGGATATGAGCCTGATGAGTCTGGACTTCCCATTAACGTTCACATTGTCTATGAGTGCAACGCGGAGGACTCTTCTGCTATCATGTCTGTCAATTTTGCGGGACGCTTGCGTTTTAGCAATGCTCGCACCAATACTATTACCATGAATACGTCGACGGGAGCATCTCTCAAAGACAACCTGAACGCACGATTCATGGAAAAGATTTTTAATGTCAACTTCTCTGATTATATCATCGGAGCAATTGACTATTTGAATGGAGGGCTTTCTGGAGTTTGCAATGATGTCCGGGATAATGCTCTCCTGATGCTCAGTAAAGTAACCTTTAACTCAGAGTATACTTCAAAGATCGGCATTCCTTATGTAGCTAAGAAAGCTGCTCCTTGGTATTAAAAAAGAAGGGACCTAACAGCCAGTTAGGTATCCCTTCTTTTTTCGGATCATAGAAATATGGCCTGAAAACAAACTTGTAAGCCTCTAGAATTACGTAATTTAAGAAAGGAGATACGAAATAGATGGTATATATTACGTCTCTCCCATATATGAATGCAGTTGCTCGAAAAGCATATCTGCCGAAAGAAGTTATCATTCCAGATCCAGAGCATCCTGGAAAAGTGAAGAAACTTCAACCCGGACATGGAAATCTTGCATTCATTATGGCTACTACACCTGCTGAAGTAATCCATGTAGCAACTAACACAAAGAATTGCTCAGCAGATGGAAAATACCGTTATCTGTATCACAACATCCGATATCATGGTACAATTGGCGGGCGAACTTACAATGTCAGAGATGCTGTCGGAAAAAAGGATCTTTATGATAGAATTCATAGTAGTTCTCTTCATGAGCATCCTCCTATGCTTCTGAATAAGACTCCCGACTATAATACTTTTTTTGATCTCTCGATGTATCTGAAAGTATTTGACCAGTGTACCATTAGCCAGCAGCCGAAGAAAAAAGTAAGCTTATTCTGGGCTTATCTCTATAGCATCATCAACGGAGAACAGTGCTCCCAGTATCCGCAAAAGTTTGTCCTCGTTGATGTTGATCTCTTTGATAACTTTGGCATGAATTTTACTCAGAATATTGATAATATTCTTTTCAAATTTTATTATTCTATTCTGAATGAGGTTCCTTCGTTTAAGAAACTGGATATTGATTTCTATTTTTATTCAGATTCTTATATCTTACGTGTAAATCCTAGTAAGATGACGAAAGTTAATGCATCACAGTTCAGAACAGCTCTGAATCGTGTGTTTAAGAAGTCTACTCGCTGGGATGAAGTATCAGATACGAAAGCTGTCAAAGATGAAGAGCAAAGAGAAGTTATTAAGGCTACTCTTTCTACTAGATATAATCTTACTGGTAATAATACCACGCCGGTTGTTCAAAAAGAGTTGCCTCCTGAAGCAGCTTCGACGATTAAAGTGTCGAACGAACCCGCAGCAAAAAAGAACCCTGTAACAGTGAAGGATACTTCTTCAAAGAAGAAAGTCGTGGTAGCGAAGCCTATCACGAACACTCAAGGGTCTAAGACTTCTTATATCGGCAATGATATTGCTCGAAAAGCAGAAGTTGAGATTGCTAAGGATACGATCAATAAGAAGATCAATCAGAAAGTCGAAGAGACTACAAAAGAGATCGAAGCTGTATCAGCTGGAAAAGATCCTACCGAGAGTAAAGCTGCTGTTGATTATATCAAGGCAAAATCTGAAATGGATCTTGATAATGATAAGGAACTTGTGGAAAGCATGTATAAAGTAATGCAAGCTACCACGGTTCCGTCAAAGCCTATCAGTACGGCACGTGACGCTCAGATGCGTAAGAAGCAGGAATCTATTACTCTTGAGAATATGACGTTCCAAGATGTGAAAGCGATGAATGCCGCAAAGCGTCCTATCCCGAAAAAAGATATCTCTGGATCTCTTCATACGATCAATGATAATATGAAGACTGTGAAGTTCTCAAATATCAATAAGGACTACGTTGAAAATGTTATGCCTGCTGACTTGATGAACGACTTCACCTGTCTGAATAAGAAGGGTATGCCCTTCTATGTCATTGATATCAAGAGTGAAGATACGTCGGACGAGTTAAACTACAAGATGACGATGAAGGTTACTCTGGAAGATGAGAAGCATCAGCGCCATGTTGTTACGGTTGATATTCCGAAGTTCCTTGACGATAAATTCCTGTATCTTGGAGGAAATAAGAAGCTTATCAATAAGCAGAATTTCTTGTATCCTGTCGTAAAGACCGGTCCTGATACAGTGCAGATCGTTTCCAACTACAATAAGATTTTCGTCCGTCGTACTGGCGCAAAATCTATCTCTGCTGTTGAACGTCTCATGAAGCTCATTACATCTAATGAGAATGCTATGAAACACTTCACAGTTGGTAATGTCTATGTCACCAATAAGCAGTATCTGACTACTTTGGAATACGATGAATTCTCCAAGGTTATTCGGAAATTCGAAACTCCTACTTGTACGATCTTCTTTAGTCAAGAGGATGCGCAAAAGTATGTGGAAGATCATGATCTGGAAGCTCCTAAAACCGATAATGGTAGTATGATCTTTATTGGTTGGAGAGATAAGAATAAAGAGATTTGGATTAACTCTGAAACTCAGTCTGCAAGTGACGGTGAATCCATCTGTGATATTCTTGTCGATCAGCTTCCTCCTGATATTCGAAATGAGTATTTGAAGACTCGTAATACCAAAAAGGTCATGTATTCAACTGCAACGATGATGAGTCAGACAATGCCTCTGATTGTCTACATGCTCTATTGGGAAGGCATCACATCTGTCTTCAAGAAGATGAACCTGAAGTATGAATTCAGTAAGTCTTATCCGAAACAGGTTAGAGCAAGTCAGGGTGTCATTCGTTTTAAGGATTGCTATATGCTGTATGATGCAGATATGGCAACGGCTCTTTTGATGAATGGTATGAAGGTTCTGGATACAGAGTCTCATGATCTCAATGAGTATAATAGTGCTGAGGCATACGTAGATTATTTCAAGAAAGTCTACGGTAAAGTAGCTATCATGTCTGCTATCGGTAACTATTATGAGTTCATGATTGATCCTATCACAGAAGAAATTCTTCGTGATATTGGTCTTCCCACTGATCTCATTGAGCTTTGCATTTATGCAAATAGCTTACTCGTTGATGATAGTTATACCTTCGAATCCAGCCAGCGTATTGCTCGTGTTCGTTCTTCTGAAGTCATTCCTGCTATTCTGTATTATCAGATTTCTAACGCATATCTTGATTACAAGAATAGTGGCGGTAAGAAGAAACTTACACTTCCTAGAAACTGTGTCATCAAGGAATTGATGGGCCTCCAGACCGTAGAAGATTATTCTACACTGAATCCTGTCGTTGAACTTGAGAAAGATCGCACGATTACTGCAAAAGGATATCGTGGTGTCAACGTCGACCGTGCATATTCTGAGGAAAAACGTTCTTACGACCCGTCTATGATTGGCGTTATCGGTATGAGCACTTCTCCTGACGGTAATTGTGGTATCAATCGTACTCTTACAATGGAGCCGAATATCACATCTGCACGTGGATATGTTGATATCAAAGAAAACCAGCGAGAAGATCTGAAGGACGTGAACTTGTTCTCTCCTGCTGAGCTTCTCTATCCTCTTGGTAACACTCGCGATGACTCTGTTCGTATTGCAATGGCTGTGAAGCAGTCAAAGCATGTCATTCCTGTACAGAATGCATCTCCTGCTCTTATTTCAAATGGATCTGATGAAGCAATTCGCTTCGATCTGTCTACAGATTTCGTTGTCAATGCAGCTGAGGATGGTAAGGTCATTGACTATGATCCGAAGAGCAATATCCTCATGGTTGAATATAAGAGCGGAAAACATCAAGCAATCAATCTTGCACCGAATATCGTAAAGAATGGCGGCGGTGGCTTCTATCTTTCCAATGAACTTGTGACCAAGTATAAAGTGGGAGATTCTTTCAAAAAAGATGCTGCCCTTGCTTGGCATAAAGATTTCTTCAAGGAAGATAAGCTCAACGGCCTTCGTATGAACGTCGGTGTTCTTGAAAAGGTTGCAATTATCTCTTCTTATAACACATACAACGACTGTACCGTTATTACCCGTAAACTTGCTGCTGATGCACAAGCCAATATGACTTTCTGCAAGTCAGTAGTTGTCGGTAAGAACTCGAATGTGTATGATATGCGTAAAGTGGGAGATCATGTCCATATTGGTGATCCTCTTCTTTCCTATGATACATCATTCGAAGATAGTGACCTGAATAAATTGCTTGCTACTCTTTCTGATGAGAATAAAGAGCTCATGGAAAATGAGAGCAAGAATGTCGTTCGGTCTAAGTATGCTGGTACAATCGTCGGAATCAAGATTTATTCAGCCGTTGAGCTGGATGAAATGAGTCCGAGCTTACGTAAAGTAGTTAACGACTACTACAAGACAGTGAAAGAGAAAAAGGGATTCCTCGACAAGTATGCTGAGGAAAATTCTTCCATTGTGAAATGTGGTCTGCTCGTTAACGAAACTACTGGTAAGATCGAACCTAATATTTACGGCGTCATCAAAGGACAGAAGGTCGAAGACAGCGTGTTGATCGAATTCTATATCGAGCACGGCGACATTCTGGGTGTTGGTGATAAAGTAGCGTACTCAAATAATAATGCTGTAGGGTACGTAACACATTAAACTGCGGGGAAGAGTCTCGACAGCAAATAATTGATAAGAGACTATCTGCTTATAGAAATATAAGTGGATGCCTAAGAGCCTAACGAACGAAGCTATGGTGGTGACACGCGGATTGTATCCGATATGGTTTCTATAAATCATATACATAGTGGAGCTAGAGAAAGACTAGCTGTATCGTAAAATCCGTTAGGATATATGGTATATCCGCATCTAAGCTGCTTCATAAATGAAGTAGAAAGATCAACGACTATCAATAACCTCCTTAA
>ULTP01005947.1_pt1 | contig 15593 bp, 15 predicted proteins | sample 1957721 | NCBI WGS metagenome assembly ULTP01 (sample SAMEA4835737, study PRJEB28245) | human gut metagenome | biome: gut microbiome; material: fecal sample | place: Denmark | collected 2008 | reverse complement strand
ATTTTAAAGGAGAAAATAAAATGTTTAGAAATAGAGGAAATGGTGATTTTTCAAGATAATTAACTTATAGTATGAAATAAATATAAAGTAAATATAAATAGCAAAACACCCTAGCTTTTAATATAAATGCTAGGGTGTTTCATCGTTTGGTCAGGTTTTGGGGTGTTATTTGTTTTTGATTAAAGTTTGATATTAATTGTTAATCATCAAACCATATCCAAAATCACATACTGCACCACGTGGAGTTTCATAGGAAAGGTTAATATCTACTACAAAGTAACCCTGTGCTTGATAGAGTGCACGAGACTCTAAATCAACATTGCTGGTTACATAAATCGTGTCGATTTTTTTTGCCTTTTTGCATTTCGGTTTAGAAGTATCGGAAACGCATTTTGTACAGATACTAGAACCATAAGTGTATTTGGCTCCAGGAGGAACATCATCAATTGAATTGACATAGTTGACAATGTATTTTTGTTCCATCATGTATTCACCAAGTTCATAGTCCTTATTTACAAGATAGAGTTTTTTTCTTTCCCTTCTTTTGTTTCTTGTATTGCTGTTTTTTCTCCGTTTAATGTTTTTTTTCATTCTTCTCATTTTTTTACCTCTTGACCTTTCTTTTGTAATCAGCATTATCTGCTGTTTATAGTAACATAAAGAATAATAAATATTCTCTTGCATTATACCACAAGAATAGCAATAAGTAAACATAATATTAAAAATTATTGAATGCTTTTTGAACGAACAGTCAAAACATTTGATAAAACAAATCAGATATGATATTATCAAAATATAATATTTGTTAGGAGAAAAATATGAAAAATTTAGAGAAATTATACAAAGCTGAAAAATATGATAGTATCAAAGAATATATAGAAGATGCAATTAATAAATACTCAAAAAAAGATGCTTTTATTGTAAAAAGTCAAGAAAATAACGAGATAAAGTATACTCATATTTCTTTTGAAGAATTTGGAAAACAAATAAAAAATCTTGCAGAAGGTCTTATTGATTTAGGATTGGAAGGAAAAAGAATTGCTATAATAGGACACAATTCATACAATTGGGTTAAATCATATATTGCAACTATTTGTAGTGTTGGAATAGTAATGCCATTAGATAAAGGATTGCAACCTAGTGAATTAGAATTATCATTAAAAAGAGGCAAGGCAGATGCGATTATATTTGAAGATGAATATTTAGAAACAATAAAAAATATTAGACAATACAATCAAACATCAGTAAAAAACTTTATATCAATGACAGAATTAGAAAAAAATGAAGGCTTTGTTTCATTAAAAGACTTAGAAGAAAAAGGTAAGAAAATATTAGAAAAAACAGAGAGCGAAAAAGAATTTTATTTGAAAGCATCACCAATGTCAAAAAAACCGGAAGAATTAGCAACAATAATATTTACATCAGGAACAACCTCAATGTCAAAAGCTGTAATGTTATCAAATAAAAATATAGCTTCGAATATGTATGATATGATGTGTGCAGAAAAAATACTAAGTACAGATGTGAATTTATTATTTTTACCACTTCATCATACATTTGGTTCTACACAAATGTTATTATTTTTCTCAAATGGTGCTACAACAGTATTTTGTGATGGATTAAGACATATACAAGAAAATTTAAAAGAATACAAAGTAACAACATTTGTATGTGTTCCACTTTTACTTGAAGTGATGTACAAAAATATATGGAAAGCTATTGAAAAACAAGGAAAAACAAAACAAATTAAGTTTGCTTTAAAATTAAGTAATGCTTTAAGAAAAATAAAAATAGATATAAGAAGAAAGATTTTCAAACCAATATTGGATCAATTTGGTGGAGAATTAAGATTTATTATCAGTGGTGCTGCAGCAATAAACAAAGAAGTTGCAAAAGGATTTAATGATTTTGGAATATTTACTATACAAGGTTATGGATTAACAGAAACATCACCAGTATTGTGTGCTGAAAACGAAAAACATATAAGATATGGTTCTGTTGGACTTCCTTTCCCTTCAGTACAAATAAAAATTGAAAATAAAAATGAAGAAGGAATTGGTGAAATAACTGCAAAAGGACCAAATGTTATGCTTGGATACTATGAAATGGAAGAAGAAACATCAAATGTTTTAAAAGACGGTTGGTTTTATACAGGTGATTTAGGATATTTAGATAAAGATGGATATTTATTTATAACTGGTAGAAAGAAAAATGTAATAGTATTAAAAAATGGAAAAAATATTTATCCAGAAGAATTAGAGCAAGTTATAACAAAACTTCCTTATGTTGCTGAAGTAATGGTATATGGTAAAGAAAAAGAAGATGATTTAGTTGTTTCTGCTAAAATAGTTTATGACAAAGACTATGTAAAGAAAAACTATAAAGACAAAACAAATGAAGAATTAAAAGAAATCTTTTGGCAAGATATTAAAGAAATTAATAAAACAATGCCTACATATAAATATATTAAAAATCTCGTTGTAACAGATGAGCCAATGATAAAAACAACAACAGCTAAAATTAAAAGATTTGAAGAAATAAAAAAAGTTTAGCATAAGCATTTTTATAATAAAAGTGCAGAGCACTTTATATTATAAAACAATAGTGGACTTTATAAAATCCTTAACAAAAATGTTGAGGATTTTTTTGAATTTTACTTACAAAATTGGACAAAATAAGCATTGTTAACCTTGACAAACAATTTTTAAAGTATTATAATGTTAACCGTAACTAACAAAAAGGAGAAAAAAATGATTTCAAAAGCTTTAGAAGAATATCTAAAAAATATGTATATATTAAAAAAACAAAATGGAAACATAAGAGTAACAGATGTTGCTAGCAAGATGAATTGTACTAAACCAAGTGTAAATAAAGCACTATACAATCTTAGAGATGAAGGTATGGTAAATTACGAATCTTATGGTGTAATAGAACTTACAGAAGAAGGCGAAAATCTTGCAAAAAAAATACTTGAAGCATACGATATTGTTTATGTATTTTTAAAAGATGTTCTAAATTTAAGCGAAGAAGAATCAAAAGAAGAAGCTGAAAAAATGAAACTTGCCATCACAGATAATACAGTAAATCATTTAGCAAAATATGTTCACAAAGTTTTAGATTTAAGCAATTTAGATTGCAATTACGATATAAATAAAGAACAATGTAGAAGTTGTCTTAGAAGAAAACCAAAAGTAAATGCTTAAAGTGTATATTTAAAAATATATAAAATCTTAAACTTAAATAATAAATCAAAAATCAAAACATTACTATAATTTTCATTATAAAAAATAAAAAGATAAAAAATAAAAGGCAATTTAAAAATTTAAAAAGGAGGAAGGCCAAAAGGCTAGAGGTTATGGAGAAAAACAAAGAAAAATTACTAGAAATAAAAGATTTATGTGTTTCAGCAGGAGAAAAAGAGATTTTAAATGGAATTAATTTAAACATAAACAAAGGTGAAATACATGTAATAATGGGACCAAATGGTTCTGGAAAAACAACAACAGCAAATGCAATTTTAAATAATCCAGAATATACAAAAACACAAGGAACAATTACTTTTGATGGAGAAGATATAACAAATTTAAAAACAGATGAAATAGCAAGAAAAGGAATATTTATGTCATTCCAATTACCAGAAGAAATTCCTGGAGTATCTGTTACAAACTTTTTAAAATATGCAAAAAACAAAATAACAGGACAACCTGTAAAAATATTTGCATTTAAGGATGAATTAAAAAAATACATGGAAGAATTAAAAATGAATCCAAAAAACATGGAAAGAAGCTTAAATGTTGGATTCTCAGGTGGAGAAAAAAAGAAAAATGAAATTCTTCAAATGTTAGTGTTAAATCCTAAATTAGCAATTTTAGATGAAACAGATTCAGGTCTTGATGTAGATGCTATAAAAACAGTGTCAAAAGGAATAGAAATGTTTAAAAACGAAAACAATGCTGTTTTAATAATCACACACAATACAAAAATACTTCATAGCTTAAAAGTAGACTATGTACATGTATTAGTAGATGGAAAAATTGTTACTACAGGCACACAAGATTTAGCAACAATAATCGAAAACGAAGGATACGGAAAATATAAAAGCAAATTATAAATTATACAAAAGTATTTCAGATAGCTATTTAATGTTTTCAAATATATATTAAATAGCATTAAGAAAGCAATTGAAAGGAAAGAGTATCAATGGCAAAAGCTCAAATTGAAGAAGTTAATAGAAACATATATGATATTAAAAATAAAGATGAGTATGATTTTAAAATAAAAAAAGGTTTAACCAAAGAAATTATAAATGAAATATCAGATCAAAAGAACGATCCAGATTGGATGAGAGAATTTAGATTAAAAGCACTAGATGTTTATAACGAATTAGAACTTCCAACATGGGGTCCAGATTTGTCTGAATTAGATATGAATGAAATAGCAACATATGTAAGACCAAAATCAAAATTAAATAGTTCTTGGGAAGATGTACCAGAAGATATAAAAAATACATTCGATAAATTGGGAATTCCAGAGGCAGAAAAAACATCTTTAGCAGGAGTTGGAGCTCAATACGATTCAGAAGTTGTATATCATAGTATGAAAGAAGAATTAATAAAACAAGGTGTTATATATACAGATATGGAAACAGCTGTTAGAGAATATCCAGAACTTGTAAAAAATCATTTTATGAAATGTGTACCAGTATATGACCATAAATTTGTTGCTTTACATGGAGCAGTTTGGTCTGGTGGCTCTTTTGTGTATGTACCAAAAGGAGTAAAAGTAGACATACCACTTCAATCATATTTTAGATTAAATTCACCAGAATCTGGACAATTTGAACACACACTTATAATTGTAGATGAAGGAGCAAGCTTACATTTTATAGAAGGTTGCTCAGCACCAAAATACAATAAAGTAAATTTACATGCTGGTTGTGTAGAATTATATGTAAAAGACAATGCATATCTAAGATATTCAACAATCGAAAATTGGTCAAAAAATATGCTAAACTTAAATACTAAAAAAGCAATAGTTGGAAAAAACGCAAAAATGGATTGGGTATCTGGTTCATTCGGATCAAAAATATCAATGCTTTACCCAATGAGTATATTAAATGGAGAAGGTTCAAAAACAGAATTTACAGGAATATCGTTTGCAGGTAAAGGACAAAACTTAGATAATGGATTTAAAGTAGTTCATAATGCAAAAAATACATCAAGTGTAGTAAATGCAAAATCTATATCAAAAAATGGAGGAACTTGCACATATCGTTCACTTGTAAGAGTAAATGAAAATGCTCAAAATTCAAAATGTTCTGTATCATGTGAATCATTAATGTTAGACGATATATCAAAATCAGATACAATACCAGTAAATGACATTAGAACTGATGAAGTAGAATTTTCACATGAAGCTAAAATCGGAAAAATTAGTGATAAAGCAATATTCTATTTAATGAGTAGAGGATTGTCAGAAGAAGATGCAAAAGCAATGATAGTTAGAGGATTTGCATATCCAATTTCAAAAGAATTACCAGTAGAATATGCTGTAGAAATGAACAATTTAATCAACTTAGAATTAGAAGGAGCAATTGGTTAATAATAAATTAATCGAAAATTTATACAAAGCTTTGAATACAAGTTTTTTTAAAACTTGGTGCGAATATATAAAAGGATTTAAATATCTTAAATAAAAAGAATAAATTGAAAGGACAAGAAAATGTCAGATTTAAAATTAAATGAAACACCAGTTAGAACAGCAAGAAACTTTAACTGTAACAATATAGTTTTAAAAGATTTAGATATTCCAGAAAATTATGAAAAATTTAACTCTGCAAAAATGGATTTAGATACTTCAAAAATAAATGTAGAAGAAAAAATAGAAAATAAAAAACTAACTTATGGTCTAGGAGAATTACTAGAAAATCAAATAAAAGAAAATTCAAATAAAACAATAAAGTTAGTAGTAAACGGAAAATCTAAAAAAGAATCTGTTATTAGTTTTGATTTTAATAAAGAAAACATAAAATTAGTAGAAAATATAGAAATAGTAGCTGAAGAAAATTCAAGTGCGAATATTTTTATAAAATATAGTTCATCAGAAGATGGAAATTGTGAAAATGCAGGTTGTGAAAATATGATATGTACAAAAAGCAATACACAACAAAATTTACAAAGTTACTATCATAATGGAATTATTAGATTAATTGCAAAAGCAAATTCAAATATAAAAGTTACAGTAATAAATCTATTAAATACAGTTTCTCAAAACTTTTTAAGTATAGAAAATAGCATAGAAAATACTGCAGAAGTAAATTATTGTTTAGTTGATTTTGGCGGAAAAAACAGTATTACAAATTATTATTCAAATTTAGTAGGAGAAGCCTCAAAAAACAACTTAAATGCTATATATTTAGGAAAAGAAAGTCAAGTATTTGATTTGAATTATATAGGAGAACTTAGAGGAAAAAAATCAGAAATGAATATAGAAGTTCAAGGTGCATTAAATGGAAACAGCAAAAAACATTTTAAAGGAACTTTAGATTTTAAAAGAGGAGCTAAAAAAGCTAAAGGTGATGAAAACGAATTTTGTATGCTTCTTTCAGATACAGCAAGAGCAATAGCACTTCCAATGTTATTATGTGAAGAGGAAGATGTAGAAGGAAATCATAGTACAGCAGCTGGAAAATTAGGCAACAAAGAACTATTCTATATAATGAGTAGGGGCTTTACTAAAAAAGAAGCAATGAAGCTTATTGTAAGAGCTAAGTTTAATAAAATATTAGAAACAATTTCAAAAGAAGAATTAAAAAACGAAATATTAAGAGAAATTGATAGTAGATTAAATTAATAGGAGAATATGAATGGGTAATTTAGATAATATAAAAAACGATTTTCCACTTTTGCAAAATAGAGATATTGCATATTTAGATAGTGGAGCTACATCTCAAAAACCACAAGTGGTAATAGATGCAATCGAAAATTTTTATAAAAATTTTAATGCAAATCCACATAGAGGAGCATATACATTAAGCCAAGAAGCAACAGAAATATATGAAGATACTAGAACAAAAATTGCAAAATTTATAAATGCAAAACATAGAGAAGAAATTATATTTTCTAAAAATGCAACAGAAAGTTTAAATCTAATTGCATATTCTTATGGTTTGGAAAAAATACAAAAAGATGATGAAATAGTTATATCTATAATGGAACATCATTCGAATTTAGTTCCTTGGCAAAAAGTTGCAAAAACTAAAGGCGCAAAATTAAATTATATGTATATAAACGATAATTTTGAATTATCTGATGAAGAAATAGAAAATAAAATAACAGATAAAACAAAAATTGTAGGAATTACTCATGTTTCAAATGTTTTAGGAACAATAAATAATGTAGAAAAAATTATAAAATATGCACATAAAAAAGGAGCAATAGTTGTATTAGATGCATCACAAAGTATTCCTCACATGAAAATAGATGTACAAGCACTAGATGCTGATTTTGTAGTGTTTTCAGGACATAAAATGCTAGCACCTTTAGGAATAGGAATTTTATATGGAAAAAGAGAAATACTAAACAATATATCACCATTTTTAATGGGTGGAGATATGATAGAATATGTATACGAACAAGATACAACATTTGCTAGTTTGCCAAATAAATTTGAGGCTGGAACACAAAATGTAGAAGGTGTTGTTGGATTAGGTTCAGCAATAGACTATATAGAAAAAATTGGATATGATGCAATACAAGAAAAAGAACACGAAATTTTAAAATATGCTAGAGAAGAACTAAGAAAATTAGACTTTTTAGATTTGTATTTGACAAATACAGATGAACACCATTCTTCTGTTATATCATTTAACATAAAAGGAGTTCACCCACATGATGTAGCAAGTATATTGGATTCTGAAAAAGTATGTGTGCGTTCTGGAAATCATTGTGCACAACCTTTAATGAGATATTTGGGTATAGATTCTACATGTAGAGCAAGTTTTGCTTTTTATAATACAAAAGAAGATGTAGATAAACTTGTTAATGCACTAGAAAAAGCATATAATATGTTTAAAAAATATATAAATTTATAATAGGGGGCAAAATAAAATGGAAAATTTAGATGAAATATATAATGAATTAATAATGGAACATAGTATGAATTCATATAATAAAAAACATCTAGATAAAGTAGATTACCAAGAACTTGGTCATAATCCAAATTGTGGTGATGAAATTACATTAGAAGTAAAAATGGATGGTGATACAATTTCAGATATGGCTTTTTCTGGGCATGGTTGTGCAATTTCACAAGCTTCAACATCTATAATGATAGATACTTTAAAAGGTAAAACTGTAGAAGAGGCAAAAGAAATAATAAAAACATTTATAGAAATGATTAAAAGAGAAATAACAGATGAAGAAGAATTAAAAAAATTAGAAGATGCAATCGCTTTTAGAAATGTTTCTAATATGCCTGCTAGAGTAAAATGTGCTTTACTTGCTTGGCATACTCTAGAAGATATCTTAAATAAAAGAGAAAATTCTGGAAAAGGTACAATTGATTGTTGCCATTAAATTGAATATTATCTAATTTTTAATATATGATTTGCATTACTTCCACGGCTTATTACGAAATTTAAGAAATTCTAATTTATTTTATGGCACCCTTCCGTTAAAACGAACTCTTTCCATAAAATTACATAACAATTTCTAAGATTTCTTCATGCACATTCGTCATTAATTTAAATCATATATAAAAATTATAATTGCTATGCTATAAAAAATAAAATATAAATTGCAAATAATAAAGAAAGAGCTGAGAGTTATGGAAAATAAGAAAGTTTTATTAGGAATGAGTGGTGGAGTAGATAGTAGTGTTTCTGCTTTACTTTTAAAACAAAAAGGATATGAAGTTGTTGGTTCAACTTTGGAACTATATGCTGGAAGCAGTTGTTGTAATGTAAATACATATATAGATGCAAAAAATGTGTGTATGTCTATTGGAATACCACATTTTACATTTGATTATAAAAAAGAATTTAATAAATATGTAATAGAAGACTTTATAGATTGCTATGCAAATTGTAAAACACCAAATCCATGTATCGAATGCAATAAATATATGAAATTTGGAATAATGTATGAAAAAGCAAAAGAATTAGGATGCGAGTATATTGCAACAGGCCATTATGCAAAAACAGAATATAGTGAAAAATATGGAAGATGGGTATTGAAAAAATCTAAAGCAGGAAAAAAAGATCAAAGCTATGTTTTATGGAACATTCCAAAAGATTTAATTCAATATGTGCTATTTCCACTTTCTGATTTTGAAAATAAAGAACAAATTAGAGAAATTGCAAGAGAAAATAATTTGAAAGTAGCAAATAAGCCAGATAGTGAAGATATATGCTTTATACCAGATGGAAATTATAAAAAATTCTTAGAAACAAATTCAAATATAAAACCTAAAGTTGGAAATATAGTAAACTTAGAAGGAAAAATTTTAGGAAAACACACAGGATTATATAATTATACAATAGGACAAAGAAAAGGATTAGGAATATCAAATCCAGTACCTTTGTTTGTATTAGGATTTAATAGAGCAAAAAATGAAGTAATTGTCGGAGAAGAAGATAAGCTTTATAAAAAAGACATAATAGTAAAAGATATAAATTTATTATTAGTAGATGAAATAAATGAGCCAATGGAAGTAGAAGTAAAAACTCGATATTCTTCAAAAGCTGCAAAAGCAAAAATAATACAAGAAAACAATACAATAAAAGTATCTTTTGAAGAACCACAAAGAGCAATTACTCCTGGTCAATCAGCTGTATTTTATATTGATGACATCGTACTTGGAGGGGGAAAAATACAATAAGTAAATTACAAGAATATATAGAAGAATTAAAAGAAAATATTATTCATGTATAGTAGCAGATATACCACAAAAAGAAAGAAGGAAAAAATGCAAAATCAATTTTCAAGAACAGAATTAATAATAGGAAAAGAAGCAATAGAAAAATTAAATAAAGCAAAAGTTGCAGTATTTGGAATAGGTGGAGTAGGTTCATTTGTTGTAGAGGCTTTGGCAAGAGCAGGAGTACAAAATTTTATATTGGTTGATGACGATAAAGTTTGTTTAACAAATCTAAATAGACAAATAATAGCAACATATAAAACAATTGGAAAATATAAAGTAGATGTAGCAAAAGAAAGAATCTTAGAAATAAACCCTAAAGCTAATGTTGAAACATATCAAGAATTTTTTATGCCAGATAGCAAAGAAATTTTAGATGAAAGTGTTTCATACATAGTAGATAGTGTAGATACTGTAACAGCAAAAATAGAATTAGTAGTAAGAGCAAATAAATTAAATATACCAATTATGTCTAGTATGGGAACAGGAAATAAATTAGATCCAACAAGATTTGAAGTAACAGATATATATAAAACCAGTGTATGTCCTTTAGCTAAAGTAATGAGAAAAGAATTAAAAGCAAGAGGAATAAAAAAATTAAAGGTTGTATATTCAAAAGAAGAACCAATAAAACCAAAAGAAACTGAAGAAATCAGTTGCAAAAATAATTGTGTTTGTCCACCAGGGACAAAAAGAAAATGTACAGCTAAAAATCAAATTCCTGGAAGTATATCATTCGTTCCATCAGTTGCAGGACTTATAATAGCTGGTGAGGTAATAAAAGATATAGCTGGGATTGAAAAAGCGGTGATCCCAACCAAAATATAAGAGGGGAAAAAAGAGAACTTTATATAAAAAGTTCTCTTTTTTCATGTTATAGTGAAGTTTTTTAAACTAACTATAATGAATATATAGTAATAGAATATTTTACAAAGTTTTGGTTGAAAAAAGCAATTAGAAATGATAAAGTATATCTATAAATTAAATGTAATAAATAAGGGGATTTTAAAATGTTTAAATTTAGAAATGAAAATGTAAAAAAAGAAGCAAGTAAAAAAACTAGAAATCTTGTAATATGGATAGTTATTATATTAATTGCAATTGGATTATTGTTTTATTGCTTTACAAAGGATGAAGAAGAATCAGCAAATAGAACAAATATAAATAACATAATTTTAAAAGAAGATAATGAAGATAAAAAAGTAGAAGTTAAAGTTGCATGTATCCCGTATGTATTTGCTACATCAAGTGAAACAGAAAATAAATATTATCTAATAACAGATGGTGAATTTTTATACATAGTTTGTTTAACAGATGAACAATTTGAAGAATTAAATAAGGAAGATATAGATAAAAATCCAGTAACAATACAAGGTGTTTCAAAGAAAATATCAAATAGTATAATGCAATATGCGTTGGAAACATATAATGAGCCATTATCTGATGAAAGAAAAATAGCAAAAGAAGATGCAGAAGGATATTTTGGAGATATTTATTTGGATAGTACAGTAGAATTTACAGAAGCAAATAATGTATATTTTTCACTAGGACTTATATTAGGAATGGTTGGACTAGTTGGATTTGTAATATCATTAGTTGTAAAAATAAGATTCAAAACAAGTGTAAATAAAATGTCAGAAGAAGATGCTAGTATGTTAGATGATGAAATGAACAATCCAACAGCGTTTTATTATTCAAAAACACATATGTATCTAACAGAAAATTATATAATTAATTTTAGTAATAAACTTCAAGCAATATCATATAAAGATATAGTTTGGATGTATGAATATGTGCAAAGAGTAAATTTTGTTAAAACATCAAAAGCAATTATAATAATGACAAAAGATGGCAAAAAACATACAATAGCAACAATTAATTTAATAACAAAAGCTAAAAAAGAAATATTTGATGAAATATGGAAAACAATAAGTAGTAAAAATCCAGAAATTAAAATGGGATTTACACAAGAAAACATTAAAGAAATGAAAGAAACTTATGGAAGAAGAAAAAACAAAAAAGAATTATTGTAAAAATAAGTGGCATATAATTACAAAGGAAAATATAAATGATAAATAAAAAAATAGATTCAGAAAAAAATAGTCAATTAAATAATAGATATATAAAGCAAAATAGAGACACAAAAAACAATATAAATATTAAAGTAAATATAAATGCAAATGCAAATAGTAAAAGTAGTAATGAACAAGAAGAAAATATAAAAGCATTTAGAAAAGCATATTATGATTTACTTTATCATTATGATAATACAAAAGAAAAACAACAAATAAGAGCCTTGGTAATCAGAAAAGAAAATATATTTTCTAAAATTAAAAATAAAGTAAAAAGCTTTTTATTTTATTAAAAAAGTAATTCTAAAATGTAAAATTGTAGTATAAAAAATACAAAAATTAGATAAAAATATAGAAAATTATGTAAAATGTAAAAAAATAAGGAAATTTGTAAAAATAGTTGAATATACTAATAATGTGTGGTAAAATCTAATTGTTGAGGCATAATTTACATAATGTATAGAAACTAGAAAAGCAATATGATAAATAAAACAAAAAATAAAAATAATTGTCAATTTTATTGTAGGGGGTAATATAAGAATGGATGAGGAACAATTAGCCATTCCATTTGATGAAAAAGCTTTAAAAGCAAATGTTGCAAAAAGATTACTTACAAAAATAAGAAAATTAACATTAGCATTTTTTAAAAGAATATTTGAAATAATAGTATCAATTGTTGGATTAATATTGTTAGTACCATTAACAATTATAGTAGCAATAAAAAATGCTGTAAATAAAGATTTTGGACCAATATTTTATACACAAGAAAGAATTGGAAAAAATGGAAAAATCTTTAAAATGTATAAATATAGAACAATGGGATTAGATGCAGATGAAAAATTAGAAAAAATTTTAGAAGATGATAAAAGAAAAGAAGAATACAAAAAATATAAAAAATTAAACAATGATCCAAGAATTACAAAAACAGGAGCTTTTTTAAGAAGAACAGGATTAGATGAATTACCACAAATGCTAAATGTATTTAAAGGCGAAATGAGTATAGTAGGCCCTAGACCATATATGCCAATTGAACAAGCAGAAATGGGTACATACTATTCTTATATAATACAACATAAACCTGGAATTACAGGAATAAGTCAAATATCTGGAAAAGCAAGAATGGAATTTGTAGATAGAATGGATATGGATTTAAGATATCATTATAAAAGAAATTTCTTGTTAGATATAAAAATTGCTTTAATAACAATGTTAGTAACACTAAAAAGAAGAGAAACATATACTGATGTTGGAATACAAGTTAATGACTTAGCAGAAGAAATATCAAAAAAATTAACATTAGCAACAAAAAGATTAATAGATATATGTGGTGCATTAGTTGGAATTGCTATATTATTACCACTTACAGTAATTGTTGCTATAATAAACTTTGTAAACAAAGAAAATGGACCACTTTTTTATTCACAAAAAAGAATAGGAAAAGATGGAAAATACTTTAAAATGTATAAATTTAGAAGTATGGTAGTAGGAGCAGATGAAATACTAAAAAAACTTCTTGACGAAAATGAAGATTTAAGAAAAGAATTTGAAGAAACTAGAAAATTACAAGATGATCCAAGAATAACAAAAGTAGGAAGATTTTTAAGAAAAACAAGTTTAGATGAATTTCCACAATTTATAAATGTCTTAAAAGGAGAAATGAGTTTAGTTGGTCCTAGAGCAGTAATTGATGGAGAAATAGAAAAATTTGGAAAACATAAAGAAGAAGTTTTAAGAGTTAAACCAGGTATTACAGGATATTGGGCAGCTAATGGAAGAAGCAATACATCTTATGATGAAAGAGTAGAAATGGAAACATATTATGCAAATAATATTTCTATACTACTAGATATACAAATATTACTTAAAACAGTTATTTCTGTAATAAAAAAAGAAGGAGCAATTTAAGAAAAGAATAATATAAAAAAGAATCGGTCTTTAAATAAGACTGATTTTTTTGTGTGAATATTATAAGAAAATGTTAATTACTATTTTCGCAAAATAATAGTATAATTAATCTTAAATTCGTGTAAGATAATGCAAATATTAATCCTAATTTTGAATATAGTATTACGAAAAAAGGACGGAAACGGAAAAAATTCGTAATGAAAGTTGATTTTGTAAAGTATTATGTTATAATGTAATAGGGTACAAATCATATTATAAAAATTTTGACCAAAACTTAATGCTAAATTTATAAATTAAGAAGAAGGAGGGATTCTATGTTCAACAAAGGAAAATATAGTGCAATAGACATTGCAAATTGGTTTTTAAATGAAAATAGAAAGCAAATGAATTTTGAAGATTCTGAATTTATAACGAATTTAAAATTGCAAAAGCTATTATATTATGCACAAGGATGCTATTTAGCAAAAAAAGATGAGAGCTTAATTAAAGAAGACTTTTTAGCATGGGAACATGGACCGGTAATTAGAAAAATATATGATAAATTTAGAACGTTTGGATCAACTGGAATACAATACGAAGAAGATTATAATGACAATTTAGATGAATATACTAAAGTATTATTAAAAAAAGTTTATAATAGGTTTGGACAGTATACAGCGTGGAAATTAAGAGATATGACACACCAAGAAACACCATGGAAAGAAACAAAACGAAATCATGTTATAGACAAGAAGATAATACAAAATTATTTTAAGGAAAATTATAGCGATATATAATGCTAGAATGTAGACACGATGAAAATATAATTCTTTCATTTAAGTATTCTGTTAATTCAAAAGAATATACAATAGAAAAAATAACTAAAAAGACAAAAGAAAAATGTAATGAAATAATGTATGAATTATATGAAAAGCTTAAAGAATTATCAAATGTAAAACTGGTAGATTTTCAAAATAAACCTAAATCAGTAGGATATGAGATGTTACCACTATATGAATTAAATGTGGTGATAGATGAAAGGATAAGAAAAGAATTAGGGTTAACAAATGATAGTAAAATTACAGTATTTAGATTTAACAAACAAAAATGTAGAATGCTTTTATTACAGTCTAAGAAATGCCCATCACTTTTATATATAATTGGATATGATTGGAACTATAGTGCATATAAGCATTAGAAATCAAAGCCTTGCTTGAAATATAGCAAGGTGTTTTTGTATATAATGAAGTTTTTTAAGAATTTCTTAAGATTTTGGCAAAAAAAGAGGAATTTTATATTGAAATAAAATGTAAGTAATGATATACTTTGAAGGAAAACTTTGAATAAGGGGAAAAGAATTTGGAAAAAGAAAATGAACCAATAAGAGTGGCTCATATTATAGGAAATTGGTTTGGTGGTGGAGTAGAATCTGTCGTAATGAATTATTATAAAAATATAGATAGAACTAAAATACAATTTGATTTTTTATGTAGTGAAAGTTCAACTAATATACCATATGAAGAAATTAAAAAACTTGGAGGAAAAGTTATTATTATTCCTAATTATTCTAAAGTATTTAAATACCAAAAAGAATTAATTAGAATTTTTAAAGAAAATAACTATAAAATTGTACACTCTCATATAAGTACAATGTCTATCTTTCCGTTAAGAGCTGCTAAAAAAGCCGGTGTGCCTGTGAGGATAGCACATAGTCATTCA
>ULTP01066362.1_pt1 | contig 15627 bp, 10 predicted proteins | sample 1957721 | NCBI WGS metagenome assembly ULTP01 (sample SAMEA4835737, study PRJEB28245) | human gut metagenome | biome: gut microbiome; material: fecal sample | place: Denmark | collected 2008 | reverse complement strand
TTAGGTGCCTGTGGATGAAGCTGACATTGTCTTCCTGATGCCTGAACTGTAAATGCTTGTTCATCCCATCCTTTTACTCTATTACGGCTCATAAATATTGGTGAATATGCTCCAGTATAGTATTCATTGTTATTAATTGCCTCTGGATTATGGTGGTTTTTCTCTCCTGACGGAACAGCTGTATCTTGCAAATCCCATATAATATCACGAAGAGTGATTTTCTTATCATCATCCTTTGTTGAACCTTTAGGAAATCCAAAATCAATGTGCAAATCCTTCCTGAAACCTATATAAAACACTCTCTTTCTTTCTTCTGCAACTCCGTAATCCTTTGCATTTACAAGGGTAAATGACACATCATATCCTGCATCATCAAAAAGATTTAGTATATTTTGCACCGCATCTGAATGTCTGTTTGCCAACATTCCGCTTACATTTTCTGCCAAAAAGAACTTAGGCTGGAATTCCTTTAGTATTCTAATATAATCAAAGAACAACTGTCCTCTGGCATCCTTAATTCCCTTTAATGAACCTGCTTCAGACCACGACTGACAAGGTGGTCCACCGATAATTCCGTCAACTTCTCCATTTATAAACTGTTCTATATCTTCTTTTGTTACCTGTCTTATATCACCTTCAATCAGATGAGTATTAGGATGATTGGCTTTAAATGTCGCCCATATTGTTTTATCAAACTCATTTGCAACAGGAATATTAAACCCAGCTCTTTCAAAGCCTAAATCTAATCCACCACATCCACTAAACAAACTAATTATGTTCATGGGTATCCTCTCCTTCATTGTTTTCCTTAATTATTTTGGCAGCTTCTATTAATGCCGTTCTTCTTATAAACTCACTATATGATGAATATGCTTCTAATCTTGCTGCTTCCTTAAACTTGTCTAATTCTTCTTCACTCACTCTTATACTGATTGAAATTGATTTTCTCATCTCATTTGTTCCTCCTGCTTCATAAATTTATGATACTTTCTTCGTATGTCAATGTCAATACTTTGTTGCACGAACAGATGTTTTTATTTTGTTCTTTTAGGAACTTTATCAATCATCTTCCCTACACTCTCCAGAACCTCTTCAACAGTTCCTTTAATGTCGTATTTTCTTCTTTAAGTTTCTAGTTCTCATACATTACATCAATAAGCTTATTTTCACTAATTTGCACCAGTTTTTGGTGTTTCATATAATTAGGATAATTTTTGAAAATAAAAAGAAATGTGATAATAGACAATACCTCTGACACATCTGCTCAGCACTCTTTAATATCTGTGGTACTATCAAAACAGGTATCATATAGGTATCACGATAAAAGAAAAAGCCCCATAAATGGCTTGTTTGCGCCATTTATGAAGCTCTGTTTACTATTCAAACTCAATCGTTCCAGGTGGTTTACTAGTCAGATCATAGAATACTCTGTTGACCCCGCGCACCTCATTTATAATTCTGCTCATGACTGTCTGGAGAACCTCAAATGGAATCTCTGCGCTCTCTGCTGTCATGAAATCAATTGTGTTGACTGCACGAAGTGCAACCGCATAATCGTAAGTTCTTTCGTCACCCATAACACCAACGGAACGCATGTTAGTGAGGGCTGCGAAATACTGGTTTGGCATCCATGCTGGAGCCTTGCCGTTAGCTTTCTTGTACTCAGCTACGGCCTTGTCAACCTCTGAACGGTAGATAAAGTCAGCGTCCTGAACGATACGAACCTTATCAGCTGTTACCTCGCCGATAATTCTGATTCCAAGTCCCGGACCTGGGAATGGCTGACGGAATACAAGATGTTCTGGTATTCCAAGTTCAAGACCAGCCTTACGAACCTCATCCTTGAAAAGGTTGCGTAGTGGCTCAATGATTTCCTTGAAATCAACGAAATCAGGAAGTCCTCCTACATTGTGGTGAGACTTGATTACGGCTGATTCACCGCCAAGTCCGCTCTCTACAACGTCTGGATATATAGTTCCCTGTGCAAGGAAGTCAACTGCACCAATTTTCTTGGCTTCTTCCTCAAATACACGGATAAACTCTTCCCCAATAATCTTTCTCTTAGCTTCTGGCTCAGTAACGCCTGCAAGCTTAGAGTAATATCTTTCCTGTGCATTAACTCTTATAAAGTTAAGGTCGAACTGTCCTTCTGGTCCAAATACGCTCTCAACTTCATCGCCTTCATCTTTACGGAGAAGACCGTGATCTACGAATACGCATGTAAGCTGCTTTCCAATAGCTCTTGAAAGAAGTCCGGCTGCAACAGATGAATCAACACCACCTGAAAGAGCAAGTAAAACCTTGCCACTGCCAACCTTCTCGCGGATTTCCTTAATTGTATTCTCAACAAATGCATCCATCTTCCATGTTCCGGCACATCCGCATACTCCACGAACAAAGTTGTGAAGCATCTTGGTTCCTTCCTGAGTATGAAGAACCTCTGGGTGGAACTGAATTGCATAAAGATTCTTCTCTGTACACTCTGCTGCTGCAACTGGGCAGTCTGCTGTGTGGGCAACAATCTTGAATCCTGGTGCAATCTGTGAGATGTAATCAAAATGGCTCATCCACACAATAGTTTTCTCTGAGACATCTGAGAATAAAGCGCTGCTATTATCTACAAATGTTTCTGTCTTTCCATACTCTCTTACTGGTGCCTTCTCAACCTTGCCACCAAGCACATGCTGCATAAGCTGTGCGCCATAGCAAAGACCAAGTACAGGTACACCAAGTTCGAAAAGTTCTTTAGTACATGTTGGCGCGCCATCTTCATAACAGCTGTTAGGACCACCCGTAAGGATAATTCCTTTAGGGTTCATGGCCTTAATCTGCGCCAAGTCTGTCTTGTAAGAATAAATCTCACAATATACATTACATTCACGGACACGGCGCGCAACCAGCTGGTTGTACTGACCGCCGAAGTCAATGACAATAACTTTCTCCTGATCCATGATCAATCTCCAATCTTGTGTATTTATATATACATTATAGTTAAACTTGCCACTTATGACAAGCCTTAATTCTCCCCAATTCCTATCTTGCTAATTCTCCTCCAGACAATCCTTATCTATGCATCTTTCTCCCCAATTCTCTTCTTCACATAAGAATCCATCTTCTCTCTGACCATCGCCATCTTTCTGTTGGTCTCCTCATTATCAGAATAAAAATGCATAAGCTTTGCAAGATACCCCTGTTCCACAGTAATCCGCACGCTCTCATCATACACAAGCTCATAAGCAAGTGATACATGACCAATAACAGTATCAGCCGGTGTGCGTCTTATTGCTTTGAGTATACAGTGTTCCTCATCAAACGCTTCTAACACTTCATCTGTAATATCACTCTTCATGAGTTCTTCAGTCGTAGTGTTATATATTTCTTCAAGCGGAGTATCAATATTAACCTTAAATATATCAACCTTATCAGCGTCACGAAGCACATTGCAGAATGCCTGCTCGCGGCGATTAAGTCCCTGCGGAATTCTGTACATATTGTGACACCTTATTGCAAGTTCAAGCATTTCCATGTCCGATTTATTCAATCTGTCATACAGAAATACTCCATCAGAACTATATCGATCCTCTAATGCTCCTGGCTTGTAGCCTGTACATTTGACCATTCCATTAAGAAAAGTACTGATAAGACCATCTTTGAACAACAGGTCTGCACCGAATTTTGCATGGTCAACAGAGTCCGCATCTGAAAATGTGTTATAACGCTTTATCTGTTCAAATCTTCCAACATCATGAAGCATTCCGGATAACCATGCCAGCTCAACATCATAGGCACACATTCCAGCTGCCTTTGCAATTCTTTCGCACAAAGCTGCAACTCTGTAAGTGTGGTCAATTTTTAATTTAATCTTAGGGTCATCTGCATTATAAGCTGCTGTGTATTCTGCAAATGCTTTCTTAACATGCACTCTGTCAACATACACACGGTTTATCTTGGCATTTTCATAATAACCTTCAACATCAGCAACCTTTCCCTCATTCCATGTGTCTACAATATCAGGCACATCAGATAAAGAATGGCACACAACTGAAGTCAGTCTTCGGATGTCATCGTTAATCTCAATAGTATCAGGTATATGAATCACCTTCATGCCTGCTGCATATCCTGCTTTAATGCCATTAATACTGTCCTCAATGACTACACACTCTGACGGTTCACAGCCAATAAAGCCTGCTGCCCTTAAGAATATGTCTGGCTCAGGCTTTCCATGCTCAACCTCATCTCCATATACAACACCAGAAAGATAATCCCATGCTCCTATTCTGTGAAGGCTCTTTTCAGCACTTGATTTCTGTGTTGAAGTTGCAACAGCACATTTGAGTCCATTATCCTTAATATAATCAAGCAGCATATGAAGCCCCGGCTTAACCGGAACTTCCTCTGTCTCCCTGATTTTGTAAACATGGTCTGTGCGCATTGTCCTCATTTCCCAGTAATCCTGCTCTCCATGATAATAATCATCAAAAAAGCTCTGACTAAGCTTTGCCGGTGCACCTTTAAAACTGTCGATAAGCCATAATGGCATCTCTACATTTTTCTGGGAAGCTGCCCACAGCCAGCCAAGATTAGACTGATTTTCCGTATCAATCATAACTCCGTCCATATCAAAGATAATTCCTTTTATCATAACTACCTCCATTCTACTCCCCAAAATATCAAACCGACATCCATTGCATACACTTCCCAGATATACGTTCATTCACTTCTTAATCTTACTTCTCTTCCAGATACTTCTTAACATACTGTCCGGTATAAGACTTCTTAACCTTAACAATCTCCTCAGGCGTTCCCTTGGCAATAACAGTTCCGCCGCGATCGCCACCCTCTGGTCCCATATCTATAATATAATCTGCTGTCTTAATAACATCAAGATTATGTTCAATAACAACTACAGTGTTGCCACCCTCTGCAAGCCTGTGAAGGATATTGACAAGCTTGTGGACATCGGCAAAATGCAGACCGGTTGTAGGCTCATCAAGAATATATATAGTCTTTCCTGTGCTTCTTCTTGAAAGCTCTGTTGCAAGCTTGATTCTCTGTGCCTCACCACCTGAAAGCTCAGTTGATGGTTGTCCAAGCTTGACGTAAGACAAGCCAACCTCGTTGAGAGTCTCAATCTTTCTTCTTATACTTGGCACATTTTCAAAGAAATCAACTGCATCCTCAATAGTCATGTCAAGAACATCATATATGCTCTTATCCTTGTATTTTACTTCAAGAGTTTCTCTGTTGTAACGCTTACCCTCGCAGACTTCACAAGGAACATACACATCCGGAAGGAAATGCATCTCTATCTTGATAATACCGTCACCGGAGCATGCCTCACATCTTCCACCTTTAACATTAAAGCTGAATCTGCCCTTCGTATATCCTCGCTCCTTCGCGTCCTTAGTCGTTGCAAACAGGTCTCTTATCATGTCAAATACACCTGTATAGGTTGCCGGATTAGACCTTGGTGTTCGTCCAATTGGTGACTGATCAATATTAATGACCTTATCAAGCTGCTCTATTCCGTCAATTCCATCATGGTCGCCCGCAATACATCTCGCCCTGTTAAGCGACTTTGCAAGGTGCTTGTAAAGAATCTCATTAACAAGTGAACTCTTGCCTGAGCCTGACACACCTGTTACGCATGTGACAACTCCAAGCGGAATATCTACATCAATATTCTTAAGATTATTCTCCCTTGCGCCTCTTACCTTAATCCAGCCAGCAGGCTTTCTACGCTCTGCCGGTACAGGTATCTTTATTCTTCCTGACAGATATGCACCTGTAAGTGAGTCCTTGCACGCCATAATGTCCGCAGCAGTTCCTGTTGCGACAACTTCTCCACCATTTCTTCCTGCGCCTGGTCCGATATCCACAATATAATCAGCTGCAAACATAGTATCCTCATCATGTTCAACGACAATAACTGAATTACCAAGATCTCGCAAATGTGTCAGAGTTCCTAGCAGCTTGTCATTATCCCTCTGGTGAAGTCCGATACTTGGCTCATCAAGAATATAAGCAACTCCTACAAGACCTGAACCAATCTGTGTAGCAAGCCTGATTCTCTGCGCTTCACCGCCTGACAGAGTTCCTGTGGCACGCGAAAGTGCCAGATAATCAAGCCCTACATCTACAAGGAACTTAATTCTCGCCTTGATTTCCTTAAGAATCTCTGCACCAATAAACAGCTGTCTCTCTGAAAGCTTCATATTCTCAAGGAATTCCTGAAGCTTTATAATAGACATGTTAGTAATCTCATATATGTTCTTATCTGCAATAGTAACAGCAAGTGAAGACGGCTTAAGTCTCTGTCCGTGACAGGCCGAACAAGGTCTGATTCTCATAAACTCCTCATACTGCTGCTTAGTATTATCAGAATATGTCTCTCTGTATCTTCTCTCCATATTCTTAATAAGACCTTCAAATGCGACATCATATACACCCTCTCCGCGCTGGCCTTTATATTTAACCTTTACAGAATGTCCCTTAGTACCATTGATAATAATATCCTTAATATCATCAGGATAATCCTTGAATGGTGTCTTTAATGAAAATCCATATTCCTCTGCAAGTGCATCAAGAATCGCCCTGCTAAAGCTGCCCTCGTCCTTAGATGACTGCCATCCCATTCCGACAATAGCACCTTCATCAATGCTGAGACTCTCATCCGGTATAAGCAGCTCTGCATCAAACTTCATTGTATAACCAAGTCCGAAACAGTCCGGGCATGCGCCAAATGGATTGTTGAACGAAAAGCTTCTTGGCTCAACCTCATCAATACTTATACCACAGTCTGGGCAGGAAAAGCTCTGGCTGAAATTAAGTGTCTCACCATCAATAACATCTACTGTCATAAGACCTTCGGCAAGCTTAAGAGCTATCTCAATAGAATCTGTAAGTCGTTTCTGGATTCCGTCTCTTACAGAAAGTCTGTCTACAACAATCTCAATATTATGCTTCTTATTCTTATCAAGCTTAATCTCGTCTGTAAGCTCATACATACTTCCATCAGCAATAACACGCACAAATCCGCTCTTCTTTGCCTGTTCAAATAGCTTTACATGTTCACCCTTTCGTCCACGGACAACAGGTGCAAGAATCTGAATCTTAGTTCTTTCAGGAAGTGCCATAATAACATCAACCATCTGGTCAACTGTCTGTTTGTTGATTTCGCGTCCACATTTTGGACAATGCGGAATACCAATTCTTGCATAGAGAAGTCGGAAATAATCATATATTTCTGTAACAGTTCCTACTGTAGAACGCGGATTTCTGTTAGTTGACTTCTGGTCTATAGATATAGCCGGTGAAAGTCCTTCAATACTGTCAACATCAGGCTTTTCCATCTGTCCCAAGAACTGTCTTGCATATGAAGACAGTGATTCCATATATCTTCTCTGACCTTCTGCATATATTGTATCAAATGCAAGACTCGACTTTCCCGAACCTGAAAGTCCTGTAAGCACAACAAGCTTGTCTCTTGGAATATCAACATCTATTCCTTTAAGATTATGCTCTCTTGCACCCTTTATCCTTATGCAGTTCTTGTAACTGCCTCTTTCTATCTCTTTCTTTAACTTACTATCAGCCATGTTTTTTTCCTTCATAAATATATTTATTAATCTCAATCATCTTGTCACGAAGCTGTGCAGCCTCCTCAAAGTTAAGCTCTGCTGCTGCCTTACGCATGTTCTTCTCAACCTGCGTCTTAACCTTCTCAAGCTCTTTGATGCTCATAGATTCATAATCAACCTTAAGCTTTCCGGAAGCATCACCCGGCTCCGCTGCCTTGCTTATACTTATCAGATCTCTTACTGCCTTCTTGATTGTCTGTGGAGTAATTCCATGCTCATCATTATACTCCTGCTGAATCTTTCTTCTTCGTTCTGTCTCTGAAATAGCCTTTTCCATAGATTCAGTAATCTTGTCTGCATACATGATAACATGTCCCTCTGCATTTCTTGCAGCTCGACCAATCGTCTGTATAAGCGATGTCTCTGTTCTTAAGAAGCCTTCCTTATCAGCATCAAGTATTGCAACAAGGCTGATTTCAGGAATATCCAGACCTTCTCGCAACAGGTTGATTCCAACAAGAACATCAAATCCATCAAGACGCATATCTCTTATAATCTTCTGACGCTCAAGCGTATCAATATCTGCATGAAGATACTTAACCCTGATTCCTGCCTCTTTAAGATAATCAGTAAGGTCCTCCGCCATTCTCTTGGTAAGTGTAGTAACAAGCACCTTGTTCTTCTTGGCAGTTTCCTTATTAATCTCTGATATAAGGTCATCAATCTGTCCTTCAATCGGCTTAACAGTTATCTCCGGGTCAAGAAGTCCGGTAGGTCTTATAACCTGCTCGGTTCTCATAAGTTCATGCTCTGCCTCGTATGTGCTTGGTGTTGCTGATACGAAAAGCATCTGTGAAATCTTGCTCTCAAACTCACTGAAATTAAGCGGTCTGTTGTCCTTCGCAGATGGCAGTCTGAAGCCATAATCTACAAGCGTAGTCTTTCTTGACTGGTCACCGGCATACATGCCTCGAATCTGCGGAATAGTGATATGCGACTCATCCACAATAATAAGAAAATCATCTGGAAAATAATCCATCAGCGTATATGGAGGACACCCTGCCGGAAGCCCTGCCAGATGTCTTGAATAATTCTCTATTCCTGAACAAAAGCCTGTCTCCTGCATCATCTCTATATCAAAATTCGTCCTCTCTTCAATTCTCTGTGCCTCTAGAAGCTTATCCTCACTCTTGAAATACTTCACTCTCTCGGCAAGCTCTGCCTTGATATTCTCAATCGCAGCGTCCATCTTCTCCTTCTCAACAACATAATGTGAGTTAGGGAATATCGCAATATGTTCAAGAACGCCTTTAACTTCGCCTGTTATGGAATCTATCTCACTTATTCTGTCCACTTCATCACCAAAGAATTCAACTCTTATGGCATCACCTGATGATGATGATGGATACACTTCAACAACATCGCCTCTTACCCTGAAGGTTCCTCGCTTAAAATCCTGGTCGTTCCTTACATACTGGATATCAATAAGCTTCCTGATCATGTCGTCCCTGTCCTTCTCCATTCCTGGACGAAGCGAAATAACCATGTTCTTATAATCAACCGGCGCACCCAGTCCATATATACATGAAACCGAAGCAACGATAATAACATCATTTCTTTCAGAAAGTGCCGCTGTTGCCGAATGTCTTAATTTATCAATTTCATCATTAATAGATGAATCCTTCGCAATATAAGTGTCACTCTGAGGTACATAGGCCTCTGGCTGGTAATAATCATAATAGGAGACAAAGTACTCAACCGCATTCTCTGGAAAGAACTCCTTCATCTCCCCATACAACTGCGCTGCCAGTGTCTTATTATGGCTTATAATAAGTGTAGGTTTCTGAACATTCTGTATAATGTTCGCCATTGTAAATGTTTTACCAGAACCAGTTACACCAACTAGAGTCTCAAACTGATTGCCTTCCTCAAAGCCCTTTGTAAGTGCTTCAATAGCCTGCGGCTGGTCGCCCATCGGCTTAAAATCCGAATGTAATACAAATCTGTCCATAATCCCTCCTTGTTTTCCAGCATTTTTCTCATTATACAATATAACAGCCAAAAAGTACAGAACAAACATTCGATTTGTCCTGTACTTTATTCCATACCTCTATATTCGTTATTCTGCCGCGCTGACACTCATTTTTCCATTGAGATACTCTACTGCTGCCTTCAACTGCACATCTTCAGTCGCATCATCCGGAAGCTCCACAATACTGTCAGGTGTCACTCCCTTGCCGTGAATATCCTGTCCCTTAGGAGTGAAATATTTGGCAATTGTATACTTAACCGCACTTCCATCAGTAAGCGGACGGATTGTCTGCACAATGCCCTTACCAAATGTCTGTGTTCCGATTATCTGTGCCTTATCATAATCCTGCATTGCACCGGCAAATATCTCAGATGCACTTGCACTATTGCCATTTACCAAAACTGCCATCGGAATATTAAGCTCATGATTATCAGAACCTGAATATTCCTGTCTCTTACCAGACTTAGTCTCTGTATACACGATAAGTCCGTTCGGAAGAATATAATCTAGCATATCAGCCACAGTCTTAAGAACTCCACCAGGATTATTTCTTATATCAATTACAAGTCCTGTAATTCCCTGCTTCTGAAGGTCATCAACAGCCGATTTAAACTGCTCTGTTGTAACATCATCAAACTGTGAAATGTAGATATATCCAATATTATTCTCAAGCACCTCTGATGAAACAGTCTTAATATCAATCTTGTCTCTTGTAACTGTGAAACTCAGCTTCTCGCCATTTCTCATAACAGTAAGGTTAACATCTGTACCCTTCTCGCCCTTAATAAGGGCAACTGCTACAGAAAGGTCCATTCCTGTAATATCCTCACCATTAACCTCTGTTACCTTATCTCCATTTCTGATACCAGACTTATATGCCGGTGCATCCTCATATGCCTCAGATATAAGTATTGAACCATCATCAGCCTTCTGGCATACCGCACCAATTCCATAGAAAGAACCTGATGTTGACTCCATCATTGACTTATATTCTTCAGGCGTATAATAAACAGTATATTTATCACCATATGCAGCAAGATATGCCTTAAAAATGTTGTCTGCAGCCTTTTCATCATCTACATCATCAAAGTAGAATCCATCTCCAAGCAACGAATCAAGAGCATTCAGCTTACCTTCAACCTTAGTTCCGATTCCTTCATTATCACTTGTTCCAACATCCTGAACATATATACGTCCGTCAATTCCAATATGAAGATTACCACTTCTTATAAGTCCCATGAATACGCATGACAACGCCAGTATCACAACCAGCAGTGTTGCCGCAACACCAATAATAACGCCTTTGCCTAAAGCATGTTTTCTCTTTCGTTCCTGTGCGGCCCCTTCCGAAGAAAAAGGTCTGTTATTATCATATTCCATTGAGTCCTCCTATTAAGTTGAATTATTTATTTAAAATATGGCATAGGATTAACATATGAACCATTGAGCATTACATCAAAATGCAGATGTGCGCCAAATGAATTACCCGTATTACCCATAACACCAAGCTTCTGTCCCTTAGTAACCTGAGCTCCTACTGATACATTTAAACTATCAAGATGCAGGTATCTCGTATACAGTCCATTACCATGATAAATCATCACATAATTACCCGCTGTTGAGTAATACTCACTCTGTCTGTGTGCAATAACAACTTTACCGTCATAAGCTGCATATACAGGATCACCTGAAACTCCTGCCCTGACCGCTCCAATATCCACACCTTTATGCGGTGAAGTTCTGTCAGATGTATCTCCGTATGGAGAAGTTATTCTTGTACTTGTTGTTGGCCATTTGAAAGTTCCGCCATCATATCTGTTAGACGGAGTAACTCCGTTTGCTTCCTCTGCCTTAATCTTGGCTGTTATAGAAGCAATCTCTGCATCGAGCTTCTTCTCGTCAGCTTCGAGCTGTTTCTTATAAGCCACCTGATCAGCCGTATTCTTACTCAAAGCATTAAGCTGGGCAGTCTTCTCATTCTGGACAACCTCAAGTGCATCAACCTGTGCCTGAAGTGCCTCCTGACTGGCAGTCAGAGTCTCTTTATCTTCTTCAAGCTTTACTTTAGAAGATGATATAAGATTAATCGTTGACTGATATTCCTCAAGCATCTGTCTGTCATACTCTGATATCTTATTAATATACTCAAATTTATTAAGCATATCCGCCATACTCTGTGATGATAAAAGCACTTCAACATATGTATAATCATTATGCTCATACATAAACTGGATTCGAAGCTTCATAGCCTCATACTGGCTTTCCTTATCAGCCTCAGCCTGCTCAAGCTGTGCCTGTGTCTCCTCAATCTCAGCCTCTAATGTTGCAATCTGGGTATTAATATCATCTAATGACGCTGACAATTCTCCCATCTGGGCATCAAGACCCTGAATAAGAGATGTAAGATCTGAACTCTGTGCCTTAAGCTGAGCAATCTTGTCTTCTGTTTCTTTCTTTTTATTCTGTATATCATTCTGCTGGTTCTGGGCATTCTTCAGATCCGATTTATTATCTCCAAATGTAACCTGTGCAAAACAATACGGTATAAGCAGCATTACAATCATGAGTGCCGCTGTTATTTTCTTTATTAAATTGTTCCGAAACAGTGCTTTCTCCATACAGCCACTCCTTTACCATAATTAAAATGTTTTCTAAAAACAAACAGGGACTTCTGCATCCGTTTGCAAAAGCCCCCAAAAACTATCCGAAACTATACATCGGCATGCTTTCTTACAGCGAAGAAACTTCCTATAAGACCAATACCAATTCCAAGAATAACTGCTACCGGAATAAGTACCTCAAATACTTCTGATGCTGGCATAAATGCTAATATATTCTGTAAGACAGAGAATTTTCCAAGAACAAAATTAACAACTCCACCATAAATATATCTCAATATTGCTACCGGAATAATAGCACCTATAAGTCCTATAACGATACCTTCTACGAAGAATGGTGCATTAACAAATGCATCCGTAGCTCCTATATATTTCATGATTGATATCTCATCTTTTCGTACTGTAATACCAATGACAATTGTATTAGTAATAAGGAATATAGATACCGCAAGAAGAACAACAATTACTGCAACTGCAACATAACTTACAAGTCTTGCTGCACTGGCAAGTCCGCTTGCCGTAACCTCTGAACGGTTAACCTGTCTTATTCCATCCTTATTCTCAAGATACTTAACCAGTGTACCCTGATTACTAGCATCTTTAAGATATACTTCATAAGAAGAAGAATTAGCTAAAGGATTATCATCCTTGAATCCTTCTGCAAGTTCAGGATATGCAGCGAAATACTCACCTTTGAAGCTTTCCCATGCATCATCAGCTGATACATACTGAACTCTTGATACTTCTTCTCTTTTGCTGATTTCATCTCCAAGCTTCTTAATATCTGTCTCACTAAGACCTTCGTCAAAGAATACTGTTACACAGACCTCCGTCTCAGCCTTCTTAATCATATACTGGAAATTAACCACTATAGAATAGAAAACTCCAAAAAGGAATATACATGCTGTAATCGTTGCTATTGATGCCAGTGAGAACATCTTATTACGATGGATGTTCTTAAATCCATCTTTAATATGATATGCTAATGACCTAATCTTCATAGAAATAACCACCCTTTTCCTGATCGCTGATAATCTTTCCTTCACTCATAGTAATAGTTCTCTTCTTCATCTGCTGAACTATCTCCATATTATGGGTAACTACAAGTACTGTTGTTCCCTGCTTATTAACCTGATTAAGAATCTTCATGATTTCATTAGAATTAGCAGGATCAAGGTTACCTGTTGGCTCGTCGCACAACAATATAGCCGGCTTGTTAACCAGCGCTCTTGCAATTGCAATTCTCTGCTGCTCACCACCTGATAACTCATTAGGAAAAGCCTTGTATTTGTCAAGAAGTCCTACCATGGAAAGCATCGCAAGTACTCTTGACTTAATCTTTCTGTTAGGAGCTTCTACTACCTTCTGTGCAAATGCAATATTCTCATATACATTTCTGTCTGGTAACAGACGGAAATCCTGGAATACTACACCAATATCTCTTCTAAGATATGGGAGCTTCTTTCTTGTTATCTTGTTGAGATATTTCTTATTAACATATATCTTACCTGATGTAGGATCTAATTCCTTAAGTAATAGTTTAATAAGAGTCGACTTACCTGAACCACTCTTACCTACTATAAATACGAATTCACCTTTCTGGACGTGAAGATTAATTCCATTAAGCGCAGCAACGCCAGTGGAATATGTCTTCGTAACATCTTCCATGATTATCATGTATCATTTCCTCCAAAAATCACTAAAATGTATCTTTACTTTCCATATACTTCATGTACTTAACTACCATAAGAGCAATCTTAAATGTTATTGCATCATCAAACACTCTGAGGTCAAGACCGGTTATCTTCTGTATCTTATCGAGTCTGTAAACAAGTGTATTTCTGTGAATGTAAAGCTGTCTTGATGTTTCTGAAACATTAAGGCTGTTCTCAAAGAACTTGTTAATTGTTGACAGAGTCTCATCATCAAAATCATCAGGAGCCTTTCCTTCAAATATCTCCTTAATGAACATCTGACATAATGGTATAGGAAGCTGATATATAAGACGACCTATTCCTAATCTGTTGTAAGCAACAACATTCTTATTGCTGTAGAAAATCTTTCCCACATCAAGTGCCATCTTAGCTTCCTTGTAAGATCTTGAAACCTCTCTTATGTCATTAACAATTGTACCATAAGCAACATGTGCCGCACTCATCGCCTCAGTGCTTAACATATCAATTATAACATCAGCTGTCTTGTCAAGTTCATCATATGACTCATTGCCTTTAACTTCCTTAACAAGAATTATACTCTTTTCGTCAACTGCTGTAATGAAATCTCTTGTTTTATTAGCAAAAAGAGTTCTTACTGTCTCTAAAGCATTAGTATCCTTTTCGTGCTTAGTCTCAATAATATATACAACTCTCTTAACATCAGTTTCAATATGAAGTTTCTCTGCTCTTGTATACATATCAACTCGAAGAAGATTATCAAGAAGAAGATTCTTGATAAAGTTATCTTTATCGAATCTCTCCTTATATGCTACAAGCAGATTCTGTATCTGGAATGCAGTAAGCTTTCCAACCATATATACATCATCACTTGTTCCTCTTGCCATGATTATATATTCAAGATTGCCATCATCTTCAACCTTAAAAAACTGAAAACCATTAACTGCCTGACTTTCTGCTGGCGAATCAATAAAACTAATCGCATCCGCAAGGCATTCTGAAACATTATCAAAAGTCTTGGCTGCAACATTCTTATCTGCATCCACAATGCACAAATCCACTCGTGAAATAGCCTTAAGTCCATCTACAGTTGTCTGTAAAATTCTATTAGATATCATTGTTATCCCTTTCTGTCTACCACTTACCTTTTATTCGTACATATTCTATCTTATTGTAAAGCAAAACGGCAAAAAAAAAAAGGGGAAATGCAAATTTATTGCATTTCCCCTTCATAATTAAGATTCATTTAATAATTAGTGTGTGATAACGATTTCTGTTTCCTTATCGAATACATGAAGTCTTTCAACATCCATAGCAAATGTTACTTCATCACCAGGTCTTGCTGTTGTACGAGGATTTACCTTAGCTGTACATGTTACATCACCGATTTCATAGTGAAGGTTAACTTCTGCACCAAGTAATTCGTATACCTTAACTGTAGCTGTGAACTTAGAATCAGCATTCTTAGCGATGAATTCTGCATCATCCTTAACATCTTCTGGACGGATACCAACTACAACTGTCTTACCAACATAGTTGCCATCGATAAGCTTCTTGCTCTTCTCAGCTGGAAGTGTAATTGTAACTGTATCAGAAAGTACAAGGTCAACCTGTGAACCATTAGCCTTAACTTCTGCATCGATAAGGTTCATCTGAGGTGATCCGATGAATCCAGCAACGAAGATGTTGTTAGGTGTATTGTAAAGGTTCTGAGGTGTATCTAC
>ULTP01000354.1_pt1 | contig 15653 bp, 7 predicted proteins | sample 1957721 | NCBI WGS metagenome assembly ULTP01 (sample SAMEA4835737, study PRJEB28245) | human gut metagenome | biome: gut microbiome; material: fecal sample | place: Denmark | collected 2008 | reverse complement strand
TGTTCCTCCATGGAGCATCGGGAGTAGGAAAGACCCATTTGGCCAATGCCATCGGTACCCGCATCAAAGAGTTGTATCCGGACAAAAGAGTGCTTTATGTTTCAGCACACTTATTTCAGGTACAATATACCGATTCCGTACGTAACAATACAACGAATGACTTCATCAACTTCTACCAAACAATCGATGTATTAATTATTGATGATATTCAAGAATTTGCAGGTGTCACCAAAACACAAAACACTTTCTTCCATATCTTTAATCACCTACATCAGAATGGCAAACAGCTGATATTGACTTCCGACCGTGCTCCTGTATTATTGCAGGGTATGGAAGAGCGCTTACTGACCCGGTTTAAATGGGGAATGGTAGCCGAATTGGAGAAGCCTACCGTAGAACTGAGAAAAAACATATTAAGAAATAAAATTCATCGGGATGGATTACAATTCCCTTCGGAAGTAATCGACTATATTGCTGAGAATGTTAATGAAAGCGTGCGTGACCTGGAAGGTATTGTCATTTCCATCATGGCCCACTCTACCATTTACAATAAAGAAATCGATCTGGACCTGGCACAACGCATCGTTCGCAAAGTCGTTCGTTGTGAGACAAAAGCTGTCACTATCGATGATATCATCAACGTAGTTTGCAAGCACTTCGATCTGGAATCATCTGCTATCCATACCAAATCAAGAAAAAGGGAAGTCGTACAGGCACGCCAAGTAGCCATGTATTTAGCTAAAACACATACAGACTTCTCTACTTCCAAAATTGGAAAATTCATAGGCAATAAAGATCATGCCACCGTTTTGCATGCATGCAAAACAGTAAAAGGGCAATGTGAGGTTGACAAAGGATTCCGATCGGATCTGGAAAACATAGAAACTTTACTCAAGAAAAGAAACGTGAGTAACGGTGAACGGTAGACGATGAACGATGGACATACTGCAAAATAATGTAAGATGTTCATCGTCCATCGCTCGCCTCCATTTATCACTCCTCCCGCTCACCCCGTTCACCGTTCATCGTTATTTAATCCATAAAGCCCTGCCGGCGAAGTACCTTCAACAGATTCTCAGACATAAATTCATTATCCTTCTTTGTATAGCGGACATCCGTGAATACTTGGGCCAGAGTCTCTTTCTGATTCTCTTCTATAAATAACTTGTTCTCAGGCAAAGATTCCTTATAAGCATATAACCGGTTTATATCTTCGGCGGTATAATCGTGATAGCTCTCTTCATGTATAATGCCCTCTATCGGCAGACGGTCTACCTGTTTCGGAGATTCCGCCGGATATCCCACAGTCACTGTAGTAATGGGAAACACCAACTCGGGCAAGTGCAAAGCATCGATGATCATTTGAGGATTATAGGTAGTAGTACCCAAATAGCAAATACCCAATCCGGCTTCCTCGGCAAGCGTACAGAAAGTCTGTGCAACCAATAAAGTATCCATAGCGGCATTCAAAAAGGACATTAAATTACCATATCCCGGCACCGCATTCCTTTCCTGACAATATTTGCAAAAACGACGAAAATCTGCGCAAAATGTCAATACAACCGGAGCCGCCTTTACCATCGGCTGATTAAAATGAGCCGGAGAAAGTATTTCTTTTTTCTCGGCATCACGGGTGACAACCACACTATAAAGCTGCATTCCACCCATCGTAGAAGCGCGAAATGAAGTTTCAAGCAAATCATTTAACAAATCCGGCGTAATATCTTTTTGCTGGTATTTGCGGATTGTCCTTCTGTTCTTAACTGTATCCATCATATCTTTTTTCTGCAAAGATATAAAAAGAATAATCATTCTATCTCATTTATAAAATAGAATAATTTTCTTTTTGGAAAACTTCAAGTGTCGAACAAAAGCATCATTCATTTGTTTATCAATTGCTTATCGTTTATAAACGGATAACTTAGTACCGGTTAATAAATTATCTCGTTTTTATTTTGATATACCAAAAAACATTCATAGCTTTGCAGGCACGTTTGTTAATGATAAGTAAGCTTCTACATATTTACTTATTAATAAAGAAATCTAAGACACATTGCATCGTGGAAAAGCAAATTTACTCTTACGAGGAAGCCTTCGAAGAATCTTTACGATATTTTCAGGGCGATGAACTTGCTGCGCGAGTTTGGGTAAACAAATACGCAGTAAAAGACTCTTTCGGAAATATTTACGAGAAGTCACCGAAGGATATGCATTGGAGACTTGCCAACGAGGTGGCTCGCATTGAAGCAAAGTACCCCAACGCACTAAGTTCCGAACAGTTGTTTGAGCTGTTTGATCATTTTAAGTATATCGTACCGCAAGGTAGTCCGATGACAGGTATAGGTAACGATTATCAGGTTGCTTCACTTTCCAATTGCTTTGTGATTGGTATTGATGGTTCTGCCGATTCATACGGTGCCATCATCAAAATAGACGAAGAACAGGTGCAACTGATGAAAAGACGTGGTGGTGTAGGTCATGATCTCTCGCACATCCGTCCCAAAGGTTCTCCTGTGAAAAACTCCGCTCTGACTTCTACCGGTCTGGTTCCGTTCATGGAACGTTATTCCAATTCCACACGTGAGGTTGCTCAAGACGGACGTCGCGGCGCACTGATGCTCAGTGTATCGATCAAGCATCCGGACTCGGAAGCATTTATCGACGCCAAAATGACAGAAGGTAAGGTAACAGGAGCCAATGTTTCAGTTAAACTGGACGATGCATTCATGTCAGCAGCCGTAGAAGGCCGAAAATATGCCCAACAATACCCCATTGACTCCGATCACCCGACTACGGTAAAAGAGATCGAAGCTTCCAACCTATGGAAAAAAATTGTGCATAACGCATGGAAATCAGCAGAACCGGGTGTATTGTTCTGGGATACCATTATTCGCGAATCAGTGCCCGACTGTTATGCGGACCTGGGATATAAAACGGTTTCGACAAACCCTTGTGGTGAAATTCCATTATGCCCCTACGATTCTTGCCGACTGTTGGCCATCAATCTATATTCATACGTAGTCAATCCGTTCACCAAAGATGCCTACTTCGACTTCGATCTCTTCCATAAACATGTAGCACTGGCTCAGCGCATCATGGATGATATCATCGATCTGGAATTGGAGAAGATAGAACGTATCATAGAGAAAATCGATCAGGACCCCGAAAACGAAGAAGTGAAACACACCGAACGCGGACTGTGGGAAAAGATCTATAAGAAGAGTGGTCAGGGACGACGTACCGGTGTCGGTATTACAGCCGAAGGCGATATGCTTGCCGCTCTCGGAATGCGTTATGGAACAGAAGAAGCGACAGAGTTTTCAGAGAAAGTGCACAAAGCAGTCGCTCTGGGCGCTTATCGTTCATCAGTGGATATGGCCAAAGAACGCGGAGCATTCGATGTATATGACTCGGAAAGAGAAAAGAACAATCCGTTTATCAACCGCTTGCGCGAAGCCGACCCGGCATTGTATGAGGATATGAAAAAATATGGTCGCCGTAACATTGCGTGCCTGACCATCGCTCCTACCGGCACAACCAGTCTGATGACCCAAACTACCTCGGGTATCGAACCGGTATTCCTTCCGGTATACAAACGCAGAAGAAAAGTAAACCCGAACGATACCAACGTACGAGTCGACTTTGTTGACGAAACCGGAGATGCCTTTGAAGAATACATCGTATTCCACCACAAGTTTGTGACTTGGATGGAAGCAAACGGCTATGATCCGGCTAAACGATACACTCAGGAAGAAATAGACGAACTGGTAGCCAAATCACCTTATTACAAAGCAACGTCCAACGATGTGGACTGGCTGATGAAGGTGCGTATGCAAGGTAAAATTCAGAAATGGGTAGACCACTCCATCAGTGTGACCATCAACCTGCCGAACGATGTAGACGAAGAATTGGTAAACCGCCTGTATGTGGAAGCCTGGAAGTCAGGCTGCAAGGGCTGTACGGTTTATCGTGACGGTTCCCGTTCAGGAGTGCTGATCTCTGCGAAGTCCGACAAAGATAAGAAAGAGGAACTCCCCCCTTGCAAACCACCAACGGTAGTCGAGGTACGCCCGACAGTGCTTGAAGCCGACGTCGTACGCTTCCAAAACAACAAAGAGAAATGGGTGGCCCTGGTCGGCTTGCTCGACGGCAGACCTTACGAGATATTCACCGGTCTGCAAGACGATGACGAAGGAATCATTATTCCGAAAAGCGTAAATACCGGACGCATCATCAAGAACGTCGATGAAAACGGAAACAAACGCTATGACTTCCAGTTCGAGAACAAACGCGGATACAAAATGACCATCGAAGGTCTGTCTGAGAAGTTCAATAAAGAATACTGGAACTATGCTAAACTGATTTCAGGCGTACTTCGCTGGAGAATGCCGATCGAACAGGTGATCAAACTGGTAGGTTCGCTGCAATTGGACAGCGAGAACATCAACACCTGGAAGAATGGTGTAGAGCGTGCGCTGAAAAAATATGTGCAGGACGGAACAGAAGCCAAAGGCAAGAAGTGCCCCAACTGCGGAAACGAGACATTAGTTTATCAGGAAGGTTGCCTCATCTGTACCACTTGCGGTGCATCCAGATGTGGATAAACTTAGCCAAGTAAATGATTAATATGTAAGCAAAAAGTGTTGAAAGGAGCCCATAGGCTCCTTTCAATGTTTAATCATACAAAGAGCACAAACGTTTGCATACTATTTTAAAGTAGTTCGACGAAAGTAAAGATACGACATATGTAGAATATTTCTATACTTGCAAAATCATTAGTCAATAATTAAATCTAATATATATGATAGTTACATTTCATATTGAATATCGCACAAGCTGGGGAGAAGAAGTCAGAATATTAGGTTCTGTCCCCGAACTTGGGAAAAATAATCCGGAGCAGGCTGTAGCCCTTACCACAGTAGACGGCATTCATTGGAGCAATGAAATATCCATTCAATTGCCGGCCGAAGGGGTTGTCGAATACAGTTATCACATATATCGTGACGGTAAGGCCATCCGTACCGAATGGAACTCCTTTCCGCGACTCATCTATCTGCCGGCCGACGTTAAGAAAAGCCTGCGCATCAACGACTGCTGGAAGAATCTTCCGGAGCAGCAATACTTCTACAGTTCGGCATTTACCGAAGCACTGCTGGCGCACCGCGAACGAAGCGCAATCCCCAAAAGCTACAAAAAAGGATTGATGATCAAGGCTTATGCTCCACGCATCAACAGCAAGTACTGCCTGGCCATCTGTGGTAACCAGAAAGCACTCGGCAACTGGGACCCGGACAAGGCATGGCCCATGAGTGATGCCAACTTTCCGGAATGGCAAGCCGAACTGGATGCTTCCAAACTGGAATTTCCGCTAGAATACAAATTTGTATTGTACAATAAAGAAGAGAAACGTGCCGAAGCTTGGGAGAATAACCCCAACCGCTATCTGGCTGCTCCCGAAATCAAAGCAAACGAGACGTTGGTTATTGCCGACCGATATGCCTACTTTAATATTCCTTCCTGGAAAGGTGCAGGCGTAGCTGTCCCTGTATTCTCACTAAAGTCGGAAAAAAGTTTCGGTGTAGGAGACTTCGGAGACCTGAAGAGAATGGTGGACTGGGCGGTCAGTACCAACCAGAAGGTAGTACAGATCTTACCGATCAACGATACCACCATGACTCATACATGGACAGACTCTTATCCCTACAACAGCATTTCCATTTATGCCTTCCACCCGATGTATGCCGACCTTAAACAGATGGGCAACCTGAAGGATAAGGAAACTGCGGCCGCCTTCAACCGGAAACAAAAAGAACTGAATGCACTTTCCGCCATCGACTACGAAGCTGTCAACCGGGTGAAATGGGAATATTTCCATCAGATATTCAAGCAAGAAGGAGAAAAGGTGCTGGCTTCGAAAGCCTTCCGCAGCTTCTTTGAAGCCAACAAAGATTGGCTGCAACCGTATGCTGCATTCAGCTACCTGCGCGATTTATACCATACACCGAACTTCCGCGAATGGCCCCAATACTCGGAGTACAATGCTCAAGAGATTGAAGAACTGTGCCGCCCCGACACGGCGGACTATGCCCATATCGCCATCTACTTCTATATCCAGTTCAATCTTCACCTGCAATTGCTCGAAGCCACCACTTATGCCCGCGAGCATGGAGTAGTGCTGAAAGGGGACATCCCCATCGGTATCAGTCGCAACAGTGTAGAAGCCTGGACAGAACCTTATTATTTCAACCTCAACGGACAGGCCGGTGCTCCACCCGATGATTTCTCTGTCAACGGGCAAAACTGGGGTTTCCCCACCTATAACTGGGATGTGATGGAGAACGACGGTTATAAATGGTGGATGAAACGTTTCCAAAAGATGGCCGAATACTTTGACGCCTACCGCATCGACCACATTCTGGGATTCTTCCGCATCTGGGAAATCCCGATGAATGCCGTGCATGGATTGCTGGGACAGTTTGTACCCGCTCTTCCCATGAGCCGTGAAGAGATAGAAAGCTACGGACTCTCTTTCCGTGAAGAGTTCCTGCGGCCGTATATCCATGAATATTTCCTCGGACAAGTGTTCGGACCACATACCGACTATGTAAAGCAGACGTTCATCGAACCGACTGAAACTTACGAGGTGTACCGTATGCGTCCGGAATTTGATACCCAACGCAAGGTAGAAGCCTTCTTTGCCGGCAAGAACGACGAAGACAGTATATGGGTCAGAGACGGATTATATGCCCTGATCAGTGACGTATTATTTGTTCCTGACCGCAAAGACCCGAACCTGTACCATCCCCGCATCGGCGTGCAGCACGACTTTATCTACCGTGCCCTGAACGACTGGGAAAAAACAGCATTCAACCGCCTTTACGACCAGTACTACTATCATCGTCACAATGACTTCTGGCAACAGCAAGCCATGAAGAAATTGCCACAGCTCACCCAGTCTACCCGCATGCTGGTATGTGGCGAAGACTTAGGCATGATTCCCGACTGCGTGGCATGGGTGATGAATGACTTACGTATCCTGAGTCTCGAAATTCAGCGGATGCCCAAGAATCCGGCAGAAGAATTCGGGAGGCTGAACGAATATCCGTACCGTTCGGTCTGCACCTTCTCCACCCACGATATGTCGACCCTGCGGGGCTGGTGGGAAGAAGACTATCAGCAGACCCAACGCTACTACAATCAGATGCTGGGACATTATGGTACCGCTCCTGCCATAGCAACGCCGGAGCTGTGCGAAGAAGTAGTACGCAATCACCTTTACAGCAATTCCATCCTCTGCATCCTATCCCTGCAAGACTGGCTGTCGATGGATGGAAAATGGCGCAACCCGAATGTACAGGAAGAACGGATCAATATCCCCGCCAATCCGCGTCATTACTGGCGCTACCGGATGCACCTGACACTGGAACAACTGATGAAAGCAGAAAGCCTGAATGAAAAAATCAGGGAATTGGTGAAGCAGACAGGCAGAAATCCGGAAAAGTAACATCCGCCTGTCACTTTAAGAAGAAAAAGAACAAAGAGAGAAGAGTGAAACCAAGTGTTTTTCACTCTTCTCTCTTTGTTTTCAGTAATATTCAGTATCTTTGTCAGACCAACTACACAAACATCCGGAATGGGAGATGACAAAAACAAACGAATAGATTTTGTGGACTTAACGAAAGGAGTCTGCATCATTCTGGTAGTAATGGCACACATAGGTGGAGCCTTCGAAAAACTTGATTATCACTCGATGATTGCCAGTTTTCGCATGCCTCTTTATTTCTTCATCTCAGGCATTTTCTTCAAATCCTATGAAGGCCTTTTCGGCTTCTTCATCCGAAAGATAAACAAGCTGATCATCCCTTTCCTCTTTTTCTATCTCAGCGCGTTCTTTCTGAAATACATCGTATGGAAAATCGTTCCCGGAGTCTTCCAGCTTCCGGTCAGCTGGATGGAACTCCTAGTTGTGTTTCATGACCATGCGCTGATCAAGTTCAACCCTCCCATCTGGTTCTTGCTGGCACTCTTCAATTGCAATATCTTGTTCTATCTTGTTCACAGTTTGCGCAACCGACGGTTAGGTCTCATGTTTGCCCTCACTTTGCTGATCGGGACAGCCGGATTCTATATGGGCAAGCATCAGATAGAATTGCCCCTTTATATGGACGTGGCCATGAGCGCCCTGCCTTTCTACGTAGCCGGATTCTGGATTCGCCGTTACAATTTCTTCCTCTTTCCCCATCGTTTCGACAAGCTGATTCCGTTATGCATCCTGGCAGCCCTGGCAGTGATGTACTTCACCGCCACATTCGTGGGCATGCGCACCAACAATTATGCCGGCAACATTTTCCAATTTTGGGCCTCAGCCTTTGCCGGCATATTTATGATCATGCTTTTCTGCAAGAAGTTCAAGAAGCTGCCCGTCATCTCGTATATGGGGCGTTACTCGGTCATAACACTGGGCATACACGCACCTTTACTCCATTTTGAATATCCGGTTGTCAGCCGGTTTATCCACAACGAATGGGGACAGGCCATTGCCTTACTGCTGCTGACGCTGACCGTCTGCATCATTGCGACCCCCATATTCCTGAAACTGATTCCGCAAGCAGTGGCACAAAAAGACTTTATTAAAACCAAACAATCGACACAACAAGGATCATAATTGCATTAATTATCCTATTTTTGAATTGAAAATCCATAATCAATATTCTTTTATTAATTCACTCACTTTACTTATCACCCGATATTCCAAATCTTCAAACAGTTTGAAATGTGCCTTGCCACAACGAATTTTCAATCTTTCACTTGGATATAGTTTGTCCAAATCGACAATAGAGGTTCCTGTGTCTTTGGTCTCTGCAACAAAATAAACTCGTTTGTCATCTTCAAACACCACCGCCCAGTCGGGATTGTAACTACCTATCGGCGTAGGAATTTTAAACCAATCCGGTAATTTGAAGTAGAATTTAACTTGGTCGCTTGTCTCACAATCACGGGCAAAAGTATTCTCTACAGAAGAATCCAGTGGAACATATTCATCATAAATGGTCTTATCCATATCCGAAACTTTAAACGTAAAGTCATTCAGGTAAATCTCAAGTTCTTGTTCTTCAAACAGCCGCATTTCGTATGCTGAATCACCGATCTTGTGATACTCTATGCCTTCAATCATCAATTCCTGCAATACACGTTTGATTTTATCTACAACCTGATCCATGAAGAGTTGCGGATTGATTGCCAAATCATCAAGACGCTCGGATTTAACAAGAATACGCATTATCGTTGAGCGAGTCAGTTCTGTTCGGTTTTGGATATAACCCAAAACATCAGGTATAAGGTAATCGGAAGAATGGGTGGATCTTTTCTCTCCTTTATACTGGGCACTAATACCCTTATCCGAAATAACAACCTCCGTTTTCACAGAACGAATAGCAGAAGCACTGATATAAGGCATCTTTTTGATTACCTTGCTTGCCTTTTCAACAAGTGTATTGGTATCGTAATTTACACGATACGTGGTCTTTGCTTTCAACTTTTCCCAGATTGTAAGAAACAATGGGTCAGCTTCAAATCCTTTTTTATACCTGACCGACACCCTATCGCGTTTTGGCTTAATACGTCCACTAAAGTCAACGCCACAATCTTCCTGCAACTCATTTTGAAGAGCCTTTGCGAAATCGTTATAGGATTCGTTGGCAACTACGGTCAGACGGTTTATGTTTCTGTCATAGCAACGCATTCCATCTTGATTAACTGCCAGCCGAAGTCCACGACCGATCTCCTGGCGTTTCTTTATCTCTGACTTGGTTTCATTAAGTGTGCAGATTTGAAAAACATTCGGATTATCCCACCCTTCCCGCAATGCCGTATGCGAGAAAATGAAACGAAGCGGATTATTTATATCCAGCAATGTCTCCTTATCCTTCATTATCAAATTGTAGGTATCGTCATCAGCTTGTGTTTCACCTGACGTGTCCTTTATCCGTCCTTTTTTATCTTGTGAAAAGTATCCATTATGAATTTTGTCGGAATATTTATTCAATGATTGATACGCTGGCTTGTGTATCAATTCATTATATATTTCTTCAAACCATGCGGCGAATTTTCCATCGACAATGTTACCTTGTGCATCATAGCTCCGATAGTTTGCCACTCGGTCGATAAAAAAAAGGGATAAAACTTTTACACCTTGCTTGTTTAGTTTCAGTTCCTTACGTAAATGTTCCTCTACGGTACGGCGAATTTGGAACTTCATTATTTCATCGTTTAGGTCATCTTTCCTTTGTCCCTGATAGAGAATATCGCCATTTGAAAATGTGATACAACCATTTGCCGCATCAATTTCTTCTACAATATACCCGTTGCGATAAATCTCTCTTTCATTAGAAAGTGCATATAAATCGCTACCTACACGAACTGTGACGGATTTCTTTTTCACTCCATCTTTGTCGTTTACGTCAATGAAGACTTTTGCCGTGACTTTTGTCTTGGCGGCAGTTATGGACTCCAATGCAACGAAAGCTCCATTCAGAGAATTTTCTTCCAAAACGGAGTCAACCTCAATCTGTTTCACCAATCCCAAATCATAAGCTTTAATAGGATTCAGGCTATAAATCAGGTTATAACGGTTACGGTGTGTCGCCGAATAACGCAGCGTGCAAAGCGGATTAAGGTTTGAGATAGCCGCCGCACGTTTTTCCGATTCCATGTTCTGCGGTTCGTCCACAATCACAATAGGCTGAACGGATTGGATAAATTTGATAGGTTCTTGTCCGCTCAGTTTGTCGTTAGGCTTGTTGATTACGTTTTCGTCTTTTGCAAAAGAGTCGATATTGATGACCAATATCTCGATATTGTCGCCTGTTGCAAATCCTCTTAATTGAGAAATCTTGTTACGGTCGTAAACATAAAACCGAACGGGAGTATTGTCATAGAGCATTTGAAAATGCTCGTGCGTGATTTGCAGGTTTTTTAAAACACCTTCCCGGATAGGTACTGACGGAACCACAATTACAAACTTCTTGAATCCATACTTTTTGTTTAATTCATAGATTGTACGCAGATAAACGTATGTTTTGCCTGTACCTGTTTCCATTTCAACCGAAAAATGCATGTCTTTAAGCGTATCGGAACACGGGATGTCATTTTGTTCCTGTACTTTCTGCAAATTGGCAAGAATTTGTTCTTCCGATAAAATTAATCTATTGCCAATTCCAGCTATCAAGCTTGATTGTTGTTCTTTCAAACAGAATTGATAGTCAGATTCTTCTTGGGCTTGCCCCTCAAAAAGATTAGCAACTGCTTGTATGGCTTCCTGCTGATAGTTTAAGTTGGATTCAAAAGCTAATTTCATTGGATATTATTTGAAAAGTCAAACATCAGATGATATAAGGTTAATTCATTCCCAGAGCTATGAGTATGTTTTGACATATAGGAATAAGAATATCCACCAGCAAAATTCTCATGTTGCATTTGCTGTGTCGCATTTGCATTAACTGACTGTCCTTGGGTATTAATGAAATCTATATTCAACATTGAATTTATATTATTCACAATGTCCTTTTGTGTATTCACCGGTTCTACAAGAAACCCAAACATGGCATTACAACCAAAATACGAAGAATAATATCCGGTAGAAAACCTACATATTCCATTCTTTACATATTCCGCATTTAACCCTCTTAATCCTTTGAGGTTAGCTGCATTCAGTCTTTTGCATTCAATGATATAGTAAGCACTATCATTTACATATTCATCTTTAGTTGGAAGAATACGAATATCAACTCTTCCTGTGATTTCCGGTATTTCCTTATCAAAAATCAAATGCTTTAATTCGTTTTTTACTTTAAAGTCATAGTCTTTTAAATATTTCAGAAACTCATCCCTAATTAGGTTCTCATCGTTTACTAAACTAATGCCAGAGTTTAATATTGTATTATATACGATAATGCATTTTGTTAAGACGAGCTCAAAAAGTGAATCTTTTCGGGTTCGCGAATAATCGAAAGAAGACGCATCTAATATATTTATCATTTTCCGTTCCTCCTTGCTCTTAACATAGCGTCATCAAATTCATTCACATCTAAATATGCTATTGCTTTATGCCATAAACGTTTTTCATTGGGTTTGAAAATATAAAAATATTCCTTTTCAAATCCCCGGACATCCTTTTGTACAAATAATGCATCAGTCAACTTAGTGGAGGATAGTGCTATAATAGTAGGCAATAAGTTCTTATTGTCAGAAGTAAAAACGATATCATCAATGAACATATTTTCGTCAATTACTTTAAAATACATTCCTATAACTTGTTTGGAATATAAAATTTCAACCGTAAAACGCTTCCCGTTTCTATTAAAACTATTAGCAAAACGATCTATATACACTTGGGTGTATTCTTTTAAAAGCGAATCATTTAGCCTTATCATACTAAACACATCTTCATAACCTTTCAGCCTTATAGCCATGGGGATAGATATACTTGAAGCATAATCAATTAAACATAATTCTAAATCAGAACAATTCATCTCTTTATAAATAAGCCTATTGATATCTTCATCTAAATTTACCCCTTGTTGTTCAAGGCAAACATTCGACATTGTAGAGGAATGATATCCATTCATTGCAGCTTCTATTTTCTCAACTGCAAGGTTAAGGTCTTGAATATAAGGTAATGAAAGTTTTTCTCTATCATGAGTATGCTCACGTTCTATGCCCGAAGAGCTGAATGTTAACAAGTTTAGATATGCTGCTAAAGAAGAATTGAGTACCCCCATAATGTTACGTAATACGGAATAACTATTATCTTCATTTTTACTGACTATGGCTGTAATCGAATCGTTATAAATTGCATCGGTGTAACATATTGCACTAACTGATTTCAAATTTGGAAGCACACCATCTTTCATCATCAGAAATGGTGCTCTATATATTGCTGTATTAATTATCTGTTTTTCTCTATAAATATATCCAACATTATTTTTATCCCATTCGTCAAAGTCATTAGGATTATAATACTGTTTGACATTCTTATTTTTTATCAAATTCCATCCTTTTAGTGTTTTTGTATCAATGTTTTTATTACCATCTTTTTCTTTATAACCTTGTTTGACATAATAATCTGTTTTTATTGTTTTCAATATGGTTTTATATGACTTCAATCGTTTTATAAAAATAAAGTCTAAATAAGAACCATAAACCAGCACTTTCCAAAGCCAATCATATTTTTTTAATCTATCTTGCTGAATCTTTTGAATATCATTTCTTGTTAAGCTAAAAATTTTAAACAAAGAAAAAAAGCGACTTGGCTTTAATGTTATATGTTCTATTATGTTACTATCTGTTGATTCTCCATTTGCACTTTTGTAAAATAATACACAAGCAGGTGCAATAGCAGAATCATTAGATCTATTGAAGACCTCTTTTCGAACCGAAGCTAATTCAAAAACTTGACTGATAAACAAATTATCAAGAATGAAGGTACGGAATTTATTACTATTGAGATTATACAGCACTTTACTAACTAGAACCAATGCACATTGTGTATTGAGATTAGTAAAATCAAGAGTTCGAAAAACAAAGGCTTGAGCTAACTCTTTATTTCCAACCTTTTCTAAATATCCTTTTTGCTTTAGATACTTTTCGCAGCAAGACTGTTTTTTTATTCCACTCCTTTTCCAAGGAGGATTACCAATAATGTAATCAAAATGTATTTTTTTATCTTCTAAGGCTTTCAAATCCTTATTATTCAAATCAAAAGTATCACTACAAATAAAGTTCGTCCCCATCAAATTAGGAAATCTAAATTGCCCAATATCAGCAGGTTTTTGATAATCAAGTAGCGTTAGGTAAACGGAGAATATAGCTACTTGTATTGCACTAGGATCTTTGTCTATACCAAAAATATTTTCTTGAGCTATACTCTTTAATGCTTGCCTGAAATCATCAGTGTTAGTATCTGTTATTTCATTGATTGCTATGTATTTTTCTATGATTTTCCGTAATGATTCAACTAAAAATATTCCCGAGCCACAAGCCGGGTCTAGAACTTTACAATTGTAATCATTTGATTCATTTAGTTTTTTCCCTATGGTTTCAGATACAATATAATCAACTAAAAAAGTAGGAGTATAGTAAGCCCCTTCATCCTCTTGATTTTCTTTCCCTATAAATTTCTCATACATATTACTGATAAACTCTATAGGGAGAATAGAGAAATCATACATATCAAATAAAGATTGTTGTCCCGTTGAGATTTCTTCACTTTGTAACAATCTGATTAGAATATCTAATGCATCTTGGCCAATTGTACAAAAATCACTCTCACTTATGCGGAACATATCTCCATTAAAACCAGTATCTTTATTTTCTATATGTCGTATAAAAGCGATAAATTCATTTCTATTGCTCAAACAATTGCATAAATCATCGTTGCTCCATAGTTCTTTCTCTTGATAGTTAAGCCTGACATGGCGATCTATAAGATATCTGAAAAAGATTATTTTACCCAATAGAGCATTTGCAGTTGTTTGGGTTAAACCTTTTTCCTTCAGGAGTTTTTGTACAGCTTCAATATTTTCCAATAAGCGATAATCAACTCTGTTTTTATAGCTTATATCATCATTGTACTTTTCCCATGTTTTGCCGGTTACCAGCTCAAAATAGGTAAAATCATTTAAAGTTTCGTTTCCGCCTAATCTCTTCAATAATTGTTTATTCTCATCAATAGCAAAGCCATTGAATATTTCAACTACATTGTTTTCGACAATAATAGCGATTGGGGATTCATTAAAGTTCCAGATTGCTTGATGTAGAGCCTTTTTATCCAGGGGATCTTTAAAAAATAGAATAAGAGGCTTGTTGTCGAAACAGAAGAAAGCATCTAAAGTCCTTAAGAATTCATTTTCTTCCAGCAAACGACAGACACGACTTGGAAGTACTACCTTTTTTTTCCAGTCCTTATCTGATAGCCGTATAAGGCTATCATCAGTGAATGAGAGTTTATCATATATTTCTTGTAAGCCCATATATTTCCTTCTTATATCGTCTTAAATTCAATGCCTGCATCACGCATTTGCAGGACAGTATTGGTTTTTAATTGATCATTGCCTTCAAACAAGCGATCGAGTGCGATAACTTTATCAGGATGTTCAGCTAAAACGGAATTTACCACATCTTGGGTGGCTGATTCCAACATCAGAATCAATTCATTGCCATTAATGAGATAATAGCCTTCTTTCTGTTCTATGACGCTATTCAAGTCCTTACCACTCTTCAACAACAATTCATAAACCATATTGTCAATTGTGGCGTTTTCTGTCACCGGATCAAGGAAGTCCAATATTTGTTGTTGCCATTCTTCTTTGTCGGAACCTTTAATATCTCTCCATTGTTTGAAATTGCTATCGGAGAGTTTAAATACTTTAAAACCGAGGTCGGGCATCGTTACGGTTTGTTCTTCATCAAAAGACAGTTGTTCTTTCTGTTTGGCTTGTTCCATCTCAACTTCTTTGCGAATTTTAACTCCTGCACGGCGAATACGCTCCTTTGATATTTCAGCGATGGTTTTGTAGCCTGCCTTATATGCTTCACTTTTTTCTTCACAGAGTTCAGGAAGCTGTACGCAAATATATTTACGATTTCCACCATCT
>ULTP01016598.1_pt1 | contig 15699 bp, 15 predicted proteins | sample 1957721 | NCBI WGS metagenome assembly ULTP01 (sample SAMEA4835737, study PRJEB28245) | human gut metagenome | biome: gut microbiome; material: fecal sample | place: Denmark | collected 2008 | reverse complement strand
CTCCAGTCACTTGAACCATGTTCAATATCGTCATATTCATGTTTTGGAAATGCTTTTGCTATTCCAATTAGTACAAACAGTCCATAAAATCCTAAAAAGTATGGTACAACATTGCCAAATACATTACCATAACCATATTTTCCTGCAATGGCTAGTCCTAATGCTGTAAATGGTTTCGTAATATAATATCCTAATTGTGTTAAGAATATATCCCAAGAAAATCCATCTCCTGTTTTTTCTGGTAATTCTTCTAATCCAATGTTTAAATCTACTTTTAATTCTTCAGGTATTCCATCGAATCCCTGTTTTATAGCAACGCTAAAAGGTGCAATCGCCCATATTATAATTATTAATATAAGAATTGCACTCACTATTAGCTTACCTTTGATTTTTTTTATTGCTCTTTTTAACTTATCAAAAAAACTCATTTATTTCACCTTTTCTTAAGTAAGTTTAATTATTTTTCTAGTCCTTCATCTTTGTTTTTATCTGCATTTTCTCTTGCTTTTGCAGCAGCTTTTGCTTTTCTTGTATTTTTAGATTTTTCATCTTGTTGTTTCAAAGGTGCTTGTATATAATTTCCTGCAATTATTTCATCTAAATTGCTTTCTGCTTTGCTTTCTGTTTCTATAATTCCAGAACCAGTTGTAGAACCATTGCTTGCATTACTTGTTGAACTTGAATTATTATTTTCTCTTGATATATCAACAACATATGGATCTGTTGAAAGAACCCTTATATCTCCAAAACCTCTAATACTATATGCTTCTCTTATTTCAGAGTCTGCTACTTTACGTACATCTACTTCTCTCATTTTAGATGTATTTCTTCCACTTCCTTCATTTGAAGGCTTAGTAGTATCTTCATTCATACTCATTTCTCCTTTCGCTAAGAAACGTGCTTTTATTTTTTCTTATTATCTGACCTTACCTCAAACGCAAAATATTTTTTGTAAGGTTTTAATTTACATTTTCCTTTTACTTCTTTTGTTTCCTCATCAAAATACAAAATAGGTTTAACTTCTTCTGTAGTCTCTGGATCTATAATAGATATTGGCCTTTTCATATTTGGTGTATAAGCAAACTCTTTATATTCCGTTGCTTCTTCATTATACAAAGTTTTAAACTTCATTGGTATTGGCTTTTTTGAAATCTTAACTACATCATAGTCCAAAAATCCCATATTTATTACTACCCTTTCTTTTCCAAAAGAAAGAATAACAAGTGGATTTCCATCTGGTGCGGGATTATCTACATAAAAAGTCTTTTTCTTACGATCTCCTATTATCTCTTCTGTAAAATCTAATCTTTCTACTGTGTATTTTGGTGAAGTTTTTAAATACTCTTTTTCTGTTCGATTTACCTGGTAAATAACTGTACTAGTTCCTTTTGGATCTGTAATACTAAAATATTTACCTTGTAAGTTTTCTTCTTCCATATTTTAATACACCCCTTCATACATTTCTCAATGCGTTTTTTCCTTTGTATATGTTTCTTTTCTATTATATCGTACTCAAGTAGGATTTGTCAACGCATTTTTAAATTTATGTCAACTTCAACTATAATATTATTCTAATAATACTTATATGTTTCTTGGATTATAATTTGAAACTTTTTCCAATTCTTTATATAAAGCTTTTTCTGGTTCAGTTATATGTTTTGGCAACATTATTTTTGCTTCTAATATTAAATCTCCTCTGCCACCTTTTCCATCTTTATATCCTTTGTTTGGAATAGTTATTTTTTCTCCACTTTGTGTTCCTGCTGGTATATATACATTTATATCTTCATTAATTCCATTAAAAGTAAGTTTTGTACTTAAAGCTGCTTCCCATGGTGTTAAGTTTAAATAAGATTTTATATTATAACCTTGTAAATAAAATTTGTTATCATCTTTAATTTTTATTCTTATAAATAAATCTCCATTCTTTCCACCATTTTTTCCAGGTTTTCCTTGACCTAATAATCTTATCTTCTCATTATTTTGTATACCTGCTGGAACTTGTATTCTTAGAGTTTTCATAGTTCCATCAACTGTTCTTAGAGATATTTTCTTTTCAGCTCCTCTAAAAGCTTCTTCTATTGATATTTGAAGTTCGGTTTCTACGTTTTCTCCTTTTGCAGGTCTTGGCCCAGTTTTTCTAGGAATTTCTTCTCCTTCTATATTTCCGAAGAATATATGGAAAAAATCACTAAATAACGAATCTTTGCTTCTTTTACTTTCTTCATAAGTAGAGTTTTTACTTCTTCCAACATTTCTATTCCACATTCTGTCATATTTTCTTTTTGATGTAGGATTTGATAAAACTCTGTAAGCTTCATTTATGTCTTTAAATCTTTCTTCGTAGTTTTTATTTCCTATATTTACATCTGGGTGATACTTTTTTGCTTGTTCTCTATAAGCATTTTTTATTTCTGTATCATTAACTCTATTAGTATCCAAACCTAATATTTTGTAGTAATCCTTGAAAATCATTTCAACATCCTCCGAACTTTTTTAAAATTCGAGTTTATTATATCATCTATCATTTTTTTTGTGAAGTTTTTTCAAAATATTTTTTATATTTTTCTTATTTAAGATAGAATATTGTAATATTAAAAATAAAACCACACAAATATGTTCAAATTGTGTGGTTTTTATTTTATAAAATTTTTATTAACTAAACTCAACTATTTTTTAAGTAATAATTATAAGCTTTTACAGTATCTAAATGCATTATTTTTTCTTCATCAACTTTTTCTAATATTGTTTTTCTTAAGGAATATAACATTGCTTTGTCTAAATCTTCTTTGCATAATTTGTATAAGTAATCTAAATCATCGAATTTTCTATCTATTCCAGTAAAATCTGCCAAATATATTATTTTTTGTAATGTTGTCATATTTTCTTTTCCAGTTGTATGATATGCTATTGCATCACATATTTCTTTATCTAATCCAAATTCTGTTTCTGCAATTTTAGCACCTGCTTTAGCATGTATTAATCCAGTATTAGTTTTTTCAATATCGTCTAAATTCACACCTAATTTTTCAGCATTTTCCACTCTTTTTTCTTTTGGAACTTCTTTTGCTATATCATGTACTAATCCTGCTAATTTAGCCTTTTCTTCATCTTCTCCATAAATTTTTGCATATTCTATAGCTCTATTCATTACACAAACAGAATGATAAAATCTTTTTTCTGATAATGTATTTTTTACTTTTTCATATATTTTTTCAAAACTTTTCATAACTATTAATTATTTTGTTCCCTTCATTCCTTTTGAACCTTTAGTTCCACCTTGCATAGCTAAAATATTTTGATCGTATGAAAATGTTAATTTTTCTCTTTCTCTATGTCTTTTTAATGCAATATCAATAAGTTCATCTAATTCTTTTTCAAAAGATTTTCCTGTTGCTTCCCATAAATAATAAGAAAGAGCACCTGGTATAGTATTAATTTCATTTACATATACATTTTCTGTTTTCTTATCCATTAAAAAGTCTACTCTTGCAACACCACTACACCCTAAAACTTTAAATGTTTCTTTTGTTAATTTTTGAATTTCATCTTTTTTTTCATCATTAATGTCTGCAGGAAGTTTTTTATCTGAAACTGCCATTCCTTTTCCACCAGCTTTTGCTCCTGCAATACCTTTAGCTCCACCTTTTATTCCTACACCTTTGTTGCTTTTTGAACCACCCATATATTTATCTGCATAACTTAATATTTCATCTGAGAAAAATGGTTCTTCACATACTGATGTTTCACTATCTACAATGTTTCCTATTACAGAACAATTTATTTCTTTTAAGTTTTCTACTGCATTTTCAACTATTATTCTATCTGAAAATTCCATTGCAAATTCTATTGCTTCTACTAATTCACTTTCATTATTAGCCTTTTTTATTCCTACACTTGATCCTAAATTTCCTGGTTTTACTATAACTGGAAATCTTAATTTTTCCTTTATTTCTTTTTGAATTTTTTCTTCATCTTTTATATATTCCATGCTAAAGAATGAAACATAATCAACAACTGGCAATCCAGATTCTTTTAAAACTTTTTTCATTAGAATTTTATCCATTCCTATACTTGAAGCCATTATATCTGGTCCTACATAAGGTATATCTAATAAATTTAAGAATCCTGCCATTGTTCCATCTTCTACATTTGTGCCATGTACTATTGGAAAAGCTACATCAATTGTATTTAAAACTCTTCTTCCAATAAATGGTGCTGGGCATCTCATAACTTTAACACCTTTGCCATCATTAACAACGCAAACTTTATAACATCTTTTCAATAATACATCCATATCTTTAAAAGAATATAAATCTAGTAAATCTTCTCCTGTATACATTACACCTTGTTTTGATATGTATATTGGAACTATTTCATATTTGTCTGGATTTAAGCTTGAAATTGCTTGACTCATTGTTATTACTGAAATTTCGTGTTCAACAGATTTTCCTCCAAAAAATACTCCTACTTTAATTTTCATTTATATCATCCTTTCTTTATTTGTTCTTTTAATTTTTTATAGATAATTATCTGGTAAATCATTTTCTAAAAGAACAACACTTTTACTATCAATAATTTCATTCATTTTTGCTAATGCTTCTTGTAAATTTTTTGCTATAAATATTTTTTCATCTGGATATTTTTTATCTTTTAATCCTTTTAATATTGGTTTTGCTTGTTTTTCACCAACTAAAATTACAAAATCACTACTATCTGCTGCATTTTTTCCAAGTTCACCGTTTATTTCATCTGCTTTATCTCCAAGTTCTACGATTCCTGGTGTTATTAAAATTCTTTTTCTTCCTTCAAAACTTTTTAATACTTCTAGTGCCATTTTTGCACCTCTATTGTTTGAATTATAAGCATCATCTATAATAATACTTCCATTTGGATTTTGCTTTAATTCTAATCTATGTGGTACAGCTTTTATATATTTTACACCAACTTTAATTTCGTCTTCTGATAGTCCTAATTTGTCTGCAATTGCAACTGCTCCAACAATATTCAATATGTTTAATTTTCCTAACAATTTTGTTTTTATCGTTATTGGTTCTTTATTTGGTATAACAACATCAAAAGTTGATCCCTTTTCTGTTATTGAAATATTTTTAGTATAATAATCAGCTTCTTTTGTTAGTCCAAATTTTATCATATTTTTACTAATTTTTGAATTTCTTATATTTTCATCTTCCCAATTTACAAATGCAATTCCATCATTTGGTAAACTGTCTACTAATTCTAGTTTTGTTTTCCTTACATTGTCAATACTTTTAAATGTATCTAAATGTTGTGGACCTATTGCTGTTAAAATTCCATAATCTGGTTCAACAATATCACATATTTCTTTAATATCACCTATATATTTAGCTCCCATTTCACATATAAATAGTTGATGTGTTGGATTTAGTTTTTCATTTATTGTTCTAACAACACCCATTGTAGTATTATAACTTTCTGGTGTCATTAAAGTATTGTATTTTTGAGATAATATTGTATTTACTATATATTTTGTACTTGTTTTTCCATAGCTTCCTGTAATGCCAATAACTTTTAATCCTGGAACATCTTTTAGTTTTTTATGAGCTTTTTTACAAAATCCATGTCTTATTGATTTTTCAATTGGTCTATTAATTAAATTTACAATATATACAAATGTATATGCTATGCTTGCTAACACATTTATAACTATTGTTGCAACAATTACATTTGAGAAATTACAAATTCCAAATACAATTGCAAGTAATACTAAAAATGTCATATACATTCTTCTAATTCTTGCTGTTACAACAAAAGGCTTTTTTTCTTTTTTCTTTTTACTTGTAACTATTAAAGCTAAGTATGCCAAAATTTCAAGTGCAAAAGCAATATTAGTTTGATTAATTGCTAATAAGATAATTGGAATAGCAAGCATTCCAATTGTTTTTATGTTTAATACTGTTTTTATGTTTTTCTTCATCCAAACAGCATATCTATCATTATAATAATTTTCTAATTGTAAAATATGTAACCCATGTCTAATCTTTTTATAAAAATACACAGCAAATAAGATTATACTTAAGTTTAATAATATTTTTTCCATTTAAATTTCATTCCTTTCTTATTAATTAGAATATTTATTCCAAATAAATGCTAATTTTATATAAAACATTTTATTTTTCTATTTTTTCATTTTTTAAAAATTCGTTTAATACTGCATTACAATTTACAATATTTTCTAAATAAGAAAAATGTGTAGAACCTGGATATTCAACTAATCCACAATCTGGGATTAACTTTTCCATTTTTCTAGCATCTGAAATTGGTGTTGCAGTATCTAAACTTCCCCAAATTAAAAGTGTTGGTACTTTAATATTTGGTAATAAATTTGTACAATCTTCATTTACTATTGTTTTCATTGTTTCTTTTAAAACATTTGCTGATGCTTGGTAATCACTAGAACCTACTTTACTTCTAAGTTTTTCTTTAAATTCTTTGATTTTTTTAGTATTTGGAAGAATATTTAAACAAATTTTTCCAGTTTTAAAAAATCCAACTTTTAAATAATAGCCTAAACTTCTATTTGGTTTTAAACCTGCACTATCAATTAATACAACTTTTTTAGCTGATACAACACCTCTACCAACTGCATTTATTATGCATCTTCCACCATTTGAATGCCCTATTAAAACTGGATTTACTATATTTAGTTTTTCCAAAAATTCTTTTAAGAAATCTCCAAAATCATTAGAATTTAATGGATGTTCTGGCAAATCACTTTTTCCAAATCCAACTACATCTACTAGATATACTTTAAAATTTTGACACAAACCGATTAGCTATAGGTCTCATTGTTTCTAAATTTGCAAGCCAACCGTGTAATAAAACGACAGGATAACCTTCTCCTAAAACTTCGTAATTTATATTCCAATTATTTATTTTTATTTGCAATTTTCCTCTACCACCTATGTATTATCCACAATTATTTAACAAATTGTGGATTTTCTTATTACTATAATTTATTCAAATTTTTTAGTAATGTTCTTTTTTCCATAACATATTATACCAATTTTCCAATAAATTCAATACATTTGTTTTAAATTCTATAACTCTACATTGTTATTTCTCCATTTTCATTATCTAGTACAACTAATATATCTTCTTCTTTTCCAGTATCACAATTTATATAAACTAAAAATTCTGTATCTTCCACCTTTCCTTTAAATTCATAGCACAATATTTCTGTTTTCCATTTAGTTGGTATTATAGCTCTTCCTTCACTTTGAATTTGAAGATTTTTATTTAATTTATCTTTTGCTTGTTCTATAGTAATACTAGGATTTTGAATTTTTCTTTTTTCATGTGAATTCAAGTATCCAGAAGCTTCTAATCCTAAAATTTCTCCATTATCCATTGCCATCTTCACTTTTATTAAATCTGGATAAACAATTATTCCATCTTGTTCATAAGCATAGTTTACTGTAATAATATTTTCAGAAATAGCACAATAAGTTGGTGTCATATTTTCAAATCCTTTTGATTTTAAAAACTCTTTTCCACTTTCTTTAGCTTCTTCCTTACTTATTTTAGCTTCATTCACATCTCTATTTTTATCTAATGAAATTATGTGTCCACCTTTTTGAGATATACTCATAGTTGCTATATCTTTCGAATTATTAAATTCTATTGAAAAATCATATTCTGGAATATTGGCATTTTCTAAAAATCCATTTCTGTTTATATTTTTAACATCATAATCTTCAAAAAATTCTTTTACTACTTGTTCAGCTTCATCTTCTGTAATTTCATTTCCTGTTAAACCTTTTTTCTCTGCTTTTTCTATATGATCAGAAAAAGCACCATCATATATTAGTCCTTCATACTCTTGAAAATTGCTATCAATACTAGAAAAAACAGAAACATTGTCAACAGCTTGTGCAAACTGTAAATTATTTTTATTAGTTAATTCTTCCCATTTTGTATTTCCTGCATATAAATCTTCTTCTATCTGATTTAAAGTATTTTCTAATTCAATGCAATACTTATGCAAATCTTGTAAATTGCTCAATTCCTCATCTGTTAAATCTTCTTGATTTATTCCTTTTTTAGATAATGTGTAACTATAATCACTAACTTGATTTAAAAATTTTGCTGTTTGTGATAATCCATCATCATTTATAGGTATTCTACTTAAATATGCCATTGCTAAGTTTGAATTATCCCATATTTTTGTTAAAGTTTCTGCTGAATAATTAGCAGACTTTGATATAGTTGCTTTTGCTAAGCATTTTTCTATCTTATTTACATATTCAACAACATTACTAAATGCTTCATTATATTCATTCAAATTTGAATTTAAAAATTCTTCTCTTAATTTGTATGCATAATATCCTGTTACTGCTGTCATCAAAACTAAAGCAACTAATATAGCAATTAAAACTTTCTTATTTAATTTATTCATAAATATTTCTCCTATTTTATTTTTTCTTATCTTTTCCTTTTTTTGAAAATTTATGTACAAAAATTTAATTTATAAAAAAGATATAAATTATCTGAAATATAGAGAAAACAATAAAACTATCTTGCATTCTTGTCTTTTAAATTATTTAATGTTATAATGTGCTTGATTTTATTGAAGGGTAATAATTAAATGAAAAAAATATTAATATTTTATGGTTCTTATGGTGGTGGACATCTTTCAGCTGCAAAAGCAATCAAACAAGAACTAGAATCAAATTACACAAATATCGAAGTAAAAATGGTCGATTGTATCGAATATATAAATAAGTATGTTAATAAACTTACAACAGAAGCTTATAAAGAACTTGCAAAAAAAGCTCCTTTTCTTTGGAAATATGTTTATAAAGATTCTCAAAAAGGTCCTCTTGCAACAATTAGTACTACATCAAATAGACTAATGTCTCATAAATTAAATGTTTTATTGCAAGAATTTAAACCAGACTTAATTATTTCTACTCATCCATTTGGAACTCAAATGTGTGGTATCTTAAGAAAAAAGGATAAAATAAATTGTAAAATAGCAACTGTACTTACTGATTTTCATATTCATGCACAATGGCTTGTTTTTAATGAATATATTGATGATTTTTTTGTTTCTAACGAACAAATGAAATTAGATATGATAAAATGTTCTATTCCTGAAGAAAAAATACATGTTACAGGAATCCCTGTTTCTAAAAGATTTTTAGAAGATTTTGATAAAACAGCTATATGCAAAAGTTTTGGATTAGATCCTGCAAAAGAAACAGTTTTATTCTTTGCAGGTGGTGAATTTGGTCTTGGAAGAAACACAACTTTTATGACATTAAAAGCTTTAGAAAGATTATTTTCAAAAATGCAAGTTGTTGCTATATCTGGGAAAAATCCAAAAATGAAAAAGAAATTTGAAGAATTAGTTACTACTACTGGTTCAGAAGATAGAATAAAGATTTTAGAGTTTACAGATAAGGTTCCTGAACTTATGTCTATTTCATCAATAGTTGTTACAAAAGCAGGTGGACTTACAATTACAGAAAGTTTAACATCACATCTTCCTATAATAATTATAAATCCAATCCCTGGTCAAGAAGAAGAAAATGCTCAATTTCTTGTAGATAAAGAAGTTGCTATTTGGATTAAAAAAGGTGACAATATTGCAAGAGCATTAAAAAATTTATATAGAGATACTGACAAACTTGCAAGAATGCGTGCTAATACAATAGATTTAGCAAAACCTTATTCAACTGAAAATATTTGTAAAATTTTAATGGATAATTTAAAATAAGAAAAAAAGTGAACATAGCAGATAAATTCTGCAAAATGTTCACTTTTTATTTTAATATTAATTTATATTTCGCTTCTACCCTCTAACGCTTTTGTTAAAGTTATTTCATCTGTATACTCTAAATCACCACCAACTGGAATTCCTCTAGCAATTCTAGTTACTTTTACTCCCATCGGTTTTACAAGTTTAGATATATACATAGACGTTGCTTCACCTTCTACTCTAGGGTTTGTTGCTAATATTATTTCTTTTACACTTTCGTTCATTATTCTTGTTAATAGTTCTTTAATTTTTATATCATCTGGTCCAACTCCATTCATTGGCGATATTGAACCATGCAAAACATGATAAACACCTTTAAATTCATGTGTTCTTTCCATTGCTATAACATCTCTTACATCTTCAACAACACAAATTGTTGAACTATCTCGTTTTGGATCTGCACATATATAGCATGGATCTGTGTCTGCTATATTAAAGCATTTTGAACAAAATTTTAAATTCTTTTTTGCATTTACAATAGAATCTGTAAATTCTTTCACTTCATCATCACTTAAGTCTAGCATATAAAAAGCTAATCTTTGAGCTGTTTTATGTCCTATACTTGGTAATTTTTCAAAGCTTTCAATAAGTTTTTCTATAGATGGTGAATATGTTGACATTTCTTTTTTCCTCTTTTATATAAACTTTATTACATAAGTCCTGGAATATTAAATTTTCCAAGTTGTGCTGCTTGTGCACTATCTACTTTTCTTAAAGCTTCATTTACACAAGTTAATATTAAGTCTTGTAGCATTTCAACATCATCTGGATCAACAACATCTTTTTGAAGTTTTATTTCTTTAATTGTTTTATCTCCAGCAACTTTTACACTTACTGCTCCTCCACCTGCTGTTGCTTCAAATTCTTGACTTGATAATTCTTCTTGTGATTTTTCCATATCTGCTTGCATTTTTTTGGCTTCTTTCATTAATTGATTAATGTTCATTCCACCAAATCCTCCCATTCCTCCTGGGAATCCTCCTCTTTTTGCCATTATAATATCCTCCTTTATTACTTTCTCTATTTTAAATTTTCTAACTCATAATATACTATTCTATTACATTAATGTCAATTCCAAAATCATTTTCAAAATCATTTGTTGCTTTCGTATTTGTTGATGTGTTTGCTTTACCATCAACAAATTTTAAATTTATTTCTTTTCCTATTTCCATAAAAATAATTTTGTTTAAGTCATTTCTGTTAGCTGAATCTTCTAATATTTTTCTTGTAAAATCTGTTAATCCATTAACAAAAATAACTTCCCAAGTTAAATCATTTACTGGATTTATTTTAGTATTTACTAAAGTAGTATATAATCTTATTTTTCCTGTTTGTTTTAAATTTGTTATTACCTTAGACCATACTTCAGCTTCTTTACCACTTGTATTTACTGGTGCTTTATTAACTGTTTTTTGTTCTTGAACTATACTTGGTGTTCTGCTTGAACTTGGTACATTACTACTAACAGTTTTAGCATTACTAGTTCTTGGTGCAATTTGCAAATTTGTCAATTTATTTTCTAGATTAGCAATTCTTGCTTCTAATGCTGATATATTTCCACTAGATACTGCTGAATCATTAGCCTGATTACCATTGTTAATAATGTTTTCACATGCACAAAGTTTTATTATTCCAGTTTGAAACATTATTGTTTTTTGAGCAGACCATTTTATATTGTTTTCTAATTCTGATAATTGATATATTATTTGTAATAATCTTTCTTTAGTTACTTTATCTGCTAATTTTTTTATTTCTTCTATTTCCTCAGCAGAATATAGTTCTAATTTATTTGTTGCTTTAAATACTAATATATCTTTAACATATTTTATTACTTCCCATAAGAAATTATATAAATCTTTTCCATCTTTTAATACATCATCTATTGCATCTAAGCTAGTAATTTCATCATTATTAATTATTCCAGATGTTATTTTATTTATTGTAACTAAACTTGGTATACCAACTAGTTCTTTTACGATTTGAGATGTTACTTTTTCACTACTTTCTTGATAACATCTTTCCAAAATACTTATAGCATCTCTCATTGCTCCTTCAGCTAAAACTGAGATTAACTTTAAAGCATCTTCATCTATTTCTATTTCTGCATCTTTGCATATTACTCTTAATCTTTTTATTATATCTTCTTCAGATATTTTTTTGAAATCAAATCTTTGACATCTAGATAAAATTGTTGTTGGTAATTTTTGTGGTTCTGTTGTTGCTAATATAAATTTAACATGTGCTGGTGGTTCTTCTAATGTTTTTAATAAAGCATTAAAAGCTCCAACAGATAGCATATGAACCTCATCTATAATATAAACTCTATATTTTGCCTTTGTTGGCAAAAAATTTACTTCGTCTCGTATACTTCTAATGTCTTCAACACTATTGTTTGATGCAGCATCCATTTCTACAACATCAGTTAGTGAACCATCTAATATTTCTTTGCAAATTTCACATTCGTTGCATGGCTCACCATCTTGTGGATTTAAGCAGTTTACTGCTCTTGCTAATATTTTAGCTGAAGTAGTTTTTCCAGTTCCCCTTCCACCATTAAACAAATACGCATGTCCTACTCTACCAGACATTATTTGATTTTTTAGTGTTCTTGTAATTCTATCTTGTCCAACCATATCAGAAAATTTAAGTGGTCTAAACTTTCTATACAAAGCTGTATATGCCATTTTTCTACACCTCTATTTCTTATCCAAATTATCCAAAATTAAAGGCTTCCCTTAAGGAAGGTATGCAAACTCACATAATACACTATTTATCGCTGCTTTCTTCCGAACCTGACGAGATTCATAGCTTTTTATTGAAACATACCTTCCTTAAGAAAAGCCTCATCATTAACTATTGCAATTATATAATGAATTTCTTATTTTGGCAATACTTTTTTATTAGTTTTTACAATTCTATTTTTCAAATTTAATTAGTTTTCACTCTTTTAAATACAACATTATCAAAATTTGTTATTTCTGTATTAGATGAACCTTCAGTTGTCAAATCTCCTGCTGGTGTATCTACATTTATATTTCCTTTATATGTAACATTATTGTTTGTTTGAATTGCTATATCAAAAGACAAATTCATTTTTATTTTATCATTTGTTATTCCAACTTTATTTAATAAACTTCCATTATAAACAATTTCAGTATCATCATTTGAAACATAATTTCCTATATTTTCTAATGCTAATCTAAAACCTGCTACACCACCGTTATTAGAAATTTGCAGACTTTTTAAGTCATCTATTTTGTCTCCTAAATATACTATTTTATTTCCTATATAATTTTGTTTACTTAAACTATACAAATTGTTTAAATCGCCTGTTGGTCTGTATATTTTTGCTTCTCCTAAATCACTTTTTGTTATAACAAAATTATCAAATGTGATTGACTTTATAGTTTGTGTTTCTCCTTCTTTTTCTGGATCTAAATAAATATAAAAATCATTTGCTTGGTTTAGACTAATATTCCATAAGTTTTGTCCATCATCTATTTTGTTACCTTCTACTGTACTTATAATTAAAATTTTACTTAATTTATATGGTAAAGTTTTTTCACCTTCAACTTCATATCTAAGCATTGTTAATACTGCAAATAATATTACTATTGCAAAACAAGTTATAAAAATACATCTCTTAAATAAGTTCTTTTTTTTCATTTTTATTCCTCTCTCTTAACATTTTAAAAAAATCTTTTAATATTTTTTCACACTCGTCCTTTAATATATATTTTTCTACTTCTATTTTATGATTAAATTTATAATCTTGCAACAAATTTAACACAGAACCACAAGCTCCTGTTTTTTGATCTTCTGTTCCTATATATATTTTTTTTATTCTTGCTTGAATTAAAGCTCCAGCACACATTGAGCAAGGCTCTAATGTAACATACATCTCACAATCTTCTAGTCTCCATGCATCTAACTTTTTACAGGCTTTTTCTATTGCTAATATCTCAGCATGAGATGTTGGTTGTTTTTTACTTTCTTTTAAATTATGTGCTCTTGCAATTATTTTACCATCTTTTACTATTACAGCTCCAACTGGTACTTCTGCTTTATCAAAAGCTTTTTGAGCTTCTTTTAAAGCTTCTTTCATAAATTTTTCTTTTTCCATAATATCCTAACATTTCTTTATATTTTTATTATTGCATATATTATTTTAGCTTTTTTTCTAAATAAAGTCAAATTTAGTTTTTCCCCACTAGTATGATTATTAATAACTTTTTATATATTATCATTAGCAAAATCTCTATTTTATTAATTATTATACGCACAAAAAAAAGAGGCACAGTTGCCTCTTTTGCTCGAGAAGTGCTCTCTCATTCTGTTATATTTTTTGGATAGTAATTGTCAACAGTTATTTCTCAGCTCAGTTTCACTGATTTTCCCCCGATAGTTGCAGTGGAAACTAAACCAAGTTTGCCAGGTTTAAAGTTACCTTTCTTTTTCGAATTTACCACCTTAATTTTTGTTGGTGATGAAATGCTAGCGGTATAAACCTTACCAGATTTCAACAACACAAACTTTTTGGCATTGATAAATCCGAATTTTGTGACTTTATTGGTCACTTTTTTCCCATTCAGGTACAGTGTACCTTTTAAAATTTTCAAGGTTTTTGAACTACTGCTCCCTTTTGTATAAAGAGTAACATAGGTCGACTTATTTACTGCATAAGTTTTCTTTGCTTTCCATACAGAAGGCTTATTTAAACTACTAACTTTATAAGTCCCTTTGTTTGTAGTAATGGAATTTAAAAATCCATTGCTATCATTTTTGGAACTTACAAAACTGCCATTCAGCTTCATGGTTTCTGCAGAATACCAAGAGCCAAATTTGAAACGATATAACGTTCCATTTGTTTCATACAGATAGACACTATAAGTTGTGTCAATTCCTAAGAATTTTGCACCCTTGACTGTATCCGACAATCTTACTGAAGCTGTTTCGTTTAACACTTTGCTACCTGCAACAAGAATTTTCAACTTACTTTTGTTGTCTTTGTATGCTGTTATTCTCTGTCCTGATGATGTTGCAGTACGTTCTACTCTATTCTTCGATTTACTCGGTGTAGGAGTAGGTGTTGGATTTGCTGGTGTTGGTGTTGGGTTCGCCGGTGTCGGTGAAGGAGATGGACTTGGTGTCGGTGTTGGGTTCGCTACACTAGCCAAATCAGCTAATTTTACATTTCCTTTGCCTGTTACCATAATAGTAACTACCAAATCCTCTGTGTCAAAATTAAGCTTCACAGCATTAACTTTATATGACACTTTTTTACCTGCATATGTTAACTTCTCTACATTACCTGTTGATAAAATAACATACAGGTCACCAGTTGCAGAGTATCCAGCTTCTTTTACATTGCTGTAAAGGAGCGCTCCTGAATTAGAATACACATTTTTATTTCTTATCCCAACCCGTCTTGTGATCTGATAAGAATTTAAACTTTTATTGTATTCATAAAACTGGACATGTTTCGTTCCGGTATTGCTATCTACCCATGTATAGCCATACGGTATTTTAGTTGCTGCTGATACTGTTGTTGCCTGCGTTGTGCAACACATAATTGCTATTGCACAAATGATAGTTGCCATTACTTTTTTTACCTTACTCATATTGTTTCCCTCCTGTTGTGCACTTCTCGAGCTGCCTTATTTAGTATACATTAAATCAACAATCATTATATGATTGAAGCGATGTATCTTTTTAAAGGCTTTATATATGTGTAACTATCCAATGTTATTATAACACAATTAATATATAAAATCAAGGAAATGCTTGCTTTATAGGTTATTTGCCCATTTAATAAAAAATTTATTAACAACTTTTGTTCTCTTTTTTATTAATTATAAAATTTTATAATATTAATACTCTTTCAATAATTACAA
>ULTP01061061.1_pt1 | contig 15765 bp, 13 predicted proteins | sample 1957721 | NCBI WGS metagenome assembly ULTP01 (sample SAMEA4835737, study PRJEB28245) | human gut metagenome | biome: gut microbiome; material: fecal sample | place: Denmark | collected 2008 | reverse complement strand
GCGCCGCCTGCGCCGCCTGCACTGCCCGCACGGACCGCGCTGCCCGCACCACCCGCACGGCACGGACCTCCCGCACGGCACGGACCTCCCGCACGGCACGGACTGCTCGCACCGCCTGCACCGCCCGCACCGCCCGTACTGCCCGCATCGCCCGCACCGCCCGCGCCACCTGTGCCGCCTGCACTGCCCGTACTGCCCGGTCCGCCCGTACTGCCCAGCCCGCCCGCACCTCCCGTACGGCACGGACTGCTCGCACCACCCGCGCCACCGGCTCCACCCGCACCGCCGGTCTGCCCGCACCACCCGCACGGCCCGGACCGCCCGGACCGCCCGGACCGCCCGCGGCCCCTTCGGCACGACTTTGGCAGTGTCGCGAGTCGGTCCGGATGCCGCAGGTCCGGCCGCTTTGCTTTGTTGCGCTTTTATGACACTTCAATTACATTTTTTGAAAGGGAAATTTTGGATTTATCCAAAAAAGTTGTAACTTAGTTGTGTAGAAATATCAACTTAAAACCAACTGATATGATAATCACATTTAACGAGCTGCGCCGAATCAAAGACAAACTGCCCAGCGGCAGCTCGCAGCGCATTGCAGATGAATTAGGACTCGACGTGGAGACGATTCGCAATTATTTCGGCGGCAAGCACGAGGCGAAGGAGTGCGTTGGCGTTCATTTCGAACCCGGACCCGACGGTGGCATCGTGACGTTGGACGATACGACGATTCTCGAACATGCAATGCGCATTCTGAACGAGAACAAATAGCCGCGCTGCGGATTTGTCATTGAGAGATGATTCAGGCCCCTCCCTGCGGAGGGGCTTCTTTTTTGCCTGCCGTTTGGTGAAGTGCCGGAGGGCTGCCGCGGCGCACGGTTTTCTGCCAAAATAACACGCTCCGGCAGACCCTTTCCCCGCGGTGCATTCACAGCCTGCCAATATTCTGCCAATTTGGCAGGACGTGTCGTTTGGTACAACCTTTGTTCAAGAAGGGGGCGTAATGCGCCGGTTGAGGCCGGCAGAGAAACCGAATAATAACAATTAAAACATATACGACTATGGCAAAGATTATTGGTATTGACTTAGGTACGACGAACTCCTGCGTAGCAGTGATGGAGGGCAACGAGCCCGTGGTGATTCCCAACTCCGAGGGACACCGCACGACCCCTTCCGTCGTAGCCTTCACGAATGACGGAGAGCGCAAGGTGGGTGACCCCGCAAAGCGTCAGGCCATCACCAACCCGAAGCGCACGGTCTTTTCGATTAAACGTTTCATGGGCGAGACCTTCGACCAGGTTACGGCCGATGTGGCCCGCGCGCCCTATTCGATTGTCCGCGGCGACAACAACACGCCCCGTGTCGACATCGACGGACGTCTCTACACGCCTCAGGAGATTTCGGCCATCATTCTGCAGAAGATGAAGAAGACGGCCGAGGACTATCTGGGCCAGGAGGTAACCGAGGCGGTCATCACCGTGCCGGCCTACTTCTCCGACTCGCAGCGTCAGGCCACGAAGGAGGCGGGCGAGATTGCCGGTCTGAAGGTTCGCCGAATCATCAACGAGCCTACGGCCGCAGCGCTTGCCTACGGTCTGGACAAGAAGGGTAAGGATATGAAGATTGCCGTATACGACCTCGGTGGCGGTACGTTCGATATCTCCATCCTGGAGCTGGGCGACGGTGTCTTCGAGGTTAAGTCGACCAACGGCGATACGCACCTGGGAGGTGATGACTTCGACCACGTGCTTATCGACTACATGGCCGAGGCGTTCAAGGCCGAGCACAACATCGACCTGCGTCAGGACCCGATGGCTCTGCAGCGCCTGAAGGAGGCTGCCGAGAAGGCCAAGATTGAACTTTCGTCGTCGACTTCGACCGAAATCAACCTGCCCTACATCATGCCTGTAAACGGCATTCCGCAGCACCTGGTCATGACGCTTACGCGTGCCAAGTTCGAGCAGCTGTGCGACCATCTGATTCAGAAGACGGTCGAGCCCTGCAAGCTTGCGCTGCGTGACGCCGGTCTGCAGGCCAGCGATATCGACGAGGTGATTCTGGTCGGCGGTTCGACCCGTATCCCCGCCGTGCAGAAGATTGTCGAGCAGTTCTTCGGCAAGACGCCCAACAAGAGCGTAAACCCCGACGAGGTGGTTGCCGTGGGCGCCGCTATCCAGGGCGGTGTGCTGACGGGCGAAGTGAAGGATGTGCTGCTGCTTGATGTGACGCCGCTGTCGCTCGGTATCGAGACGCTGGGCGGTGTGATGACCAAGCTCATCGACGCCAACACGACGATTCCTACCCGCAAGAGCGAGGTCTTCTCGACGGCAGCCGACAACCAGCCTTCGGTAGAGATTAACGTATGCCAGGGCGAGCGTCCGCTGGCCCGCGACAACAAGTCGATTGGCCGCTTCCACCTCGACGGCATTCCGGCCGCTCCGCGTGGCGTGCCTCAGATTGAGGTTACGTTCGATATCGATGCCAACGGTATCCTGAACGTATCGGCCAAGGACAAGGGCACGGGCAAGGAGCAGAAGATTCGCATCGAGGCATCGTCGGGTCTGACCGAGCAGGAGATTCAGCGCATGCGTGACGAGGCGAAGGCCAACGAGGAGAAGGACCGTCAGGAGAAGGAGCGTATCGACAAGATTAACGCTGCCGACTCGAACATCTTCGCCACCGAGAAGCAGCTCAAGGAGTACGGCGACAAGCTGCCTGCCGACAAGAAGGCAGCCATCGAGTCGGCCCTCGGCAAGCTGAAGGAGGCGCACAAGAACGCCGACGTTGCGGCTATCGACACGGCCATCGCCGAGCTGAACGCCGCATGGCAGGCCGCTTCGCAGGACATCTACTCGCAGCAGCAGGCTCAGGGTGCTGCCGGTGCTCAGCAGAATGCCGGCCAGCAGGCTCAGGGCAATGCAGGCGCACAGGGCGGTGCCAACAACGGCCAGCCCGAGGACGTAGAGTTCGAAGAGGTGAAATAGTTCACGGCCTTGCATAAAGGCTGACGACGGGTCGGGTCCGGATTTCCGGACCCGACCTTTTTATGCCCCTCCGAAGCCGCATGCGCGGCGCCTCACGCAGGGAGGCGTGCGTGCGGCGGAGGGGGAGACGACGAAGCGGTTCGAACCGGAGGTCGAACGGGTTGTGGAGCGAACAGGTTCGGACCGGAGCCCCCTCGGGGGCGGGTGGGATGGTGGGTTATGACGAGCGACGGACGACCGGGAGTGTACCATGAGTACGGACTTCCGGCCGCCCGTCGTTTTTTTTGTGCCGGGGAGCGGGGAGGGCGCGGAACGAATCGGCGGCCGTGCGGCTGGCGCGGAGGAGCGGAGGAGCGCGGCTGGAGCGTGACGGCGTGTGACGGAGTGCGGCAGGGAGCGGTGGTGTGTGTCCGGTCCCGGAGCCTTGACGGGTGGCGGCCGGCTGCTCGGCCGATGCTTTGGCCGGGGTGCTCGGCCGATGCGGTGGCCCGGCGTGGCCGGGCAGCGGGGGCGCGGCGGCGTGCAATCCGGTATTTTGCCGGGGCCGGAGGGGCCGGGACGGCGTGCAAACCTGCAATTTGCCGGGGCAGGCGATGCAGCGAATCCCGCCGGTGTATTATCTTTGCCGGTGAAACGGAACAAGATTGCTTATGGCGTGGTTGCTGCTTCTGCTGGCCGGCCTCTTCGAGATGGGCTGGCCGCTCGGATTCAAGCTCGCGGGGAGTTCTCCCCGCTATCACGGACTCTTTCTGGTCCTCTCGGTGGTGTCGATGGCGCTGAGCGGATGGCTGCTCTATCTGGCCCAGCGGAGTATCCCCATGGGTACGGCCTATGTCGTCTGGACCGGCATCGGCGGCGTCGGCACGGTGGTGCTCGGGGTCCTCTTTTTCGGCGATGCGCTCACGGTCGGCCGGATGTGCTGTCTGACCCTCATCCTCGTCGGTATCGTCGGGCTGAAGCTGCTGCATTGAGGCGCCGCAGCGCCGCGGGGGGGAGGCCTCTGCCGGAGGCACGGCCCGGCGGGGCCGATGCGGGCCGGCGTGGCTGACGCAGCCCGAAAGGTCCGGGCGCGGGGCGATGGGGCCGGCGCGGCCCGAAAGGACCGGACGCAGAGCGAAGGGACCGACGCGGCCCGAAAAGTCCGGGCGCGGAGCAATGGGGCTGACGCGGTTCGAAAAGTCCGGGCGCGGAGCAATGGGGCTGACGCGGTTCGAAAAGTCCGGGCGCGGAGCAATGGGGCTGACGCGGTTCGAAAAGTCCGGGCGCGGAGCGTAGAACGCAAAAGGAAAAGCGAAAAAAGAGGCCGTTCCTTCCGCAAGGGAGGGAACGGCCTCTTTTTCTTTGTCCGGCGGCGGAAGAGCCGCTACAACCCTCCGGCCAGCTCGAAGCGAAGCCCCTGGCGCAGCGTGCGCAGGGCGCTCTCCAGCTGCAGCAGCTGGGCGAATTCCCGCTTCTTGACGGCAAAGGGTACTCCGGCGTCGTCCCGGAAGGGGAAGCACTCGGTCGGGCGTTTCACCTCGTTGTTGAACTGCACCTCCGTGCAGCGGAGCTCGACCTCGGCGGCCGCCTCCTCGCGCAGCATCCGCACGCGGCATTCGAATCTGTAGCCGAAGCGCTGGTTCGAGGCCGTGTGGGTGAGCAGCATGCGGGCGTGGAGCCGGTTCTCCTCCTCGGTGAGGAGCTCCTCGCTGCCGGGCGAACGCCACGTGTCGTGCAGGATAGTGTGGATTTTGCGGTAGAGCTCCCCGGCCGTGCGGACGCTGTCGGTCCCCTCGAAGCGGGCCCGCCACACGAGGTCGCCCTCTTCGGGGAGGCATTCGCTCTCGCGACGGAGTTCGCGCATGAGCGCCGTTTCACGCCGTTCGTCGGCCAGGGCCGTCGAATCGGCGGGAGGCTGGGGCGATGCCGCCGCGGTTGCAACGGCGAGCCACGGCAGCAGCAGAAGCAGGGTTAACTTGTTCATGGATCGATGGGTTTTTGCGGCCGGGAAGCGCCCCGCCCGTGCGGTGGGCGCCTCTTCGGCGGCGTGAAAAAAAAGCTCCGGGACCGACGAAAGCCGCCGCCCCCGGAGCAAGGGGCCGCCTATCGGGCGGTGGTGAGTTCGATGATGCAGTCGGGCGTCTCGGGCCGCTCGGGGAGGCGGAGCGTGATGCCCGTGTTGTCCTGGTGGTAGCGCACCTTCGTTCCGTCGGCGAAGCGCACGGCGCCCGTCACGCGCAGCTGCGAGGCCGGCAGCGGCAGGAAGAGCTCCGTGTCGGGCCAGTCGAGGATGTGGACATAGACCTTCTCCCCCTTGCGCGTGGTGACGCCCCAGCTGCGGGGCTCGACCGGTCCGGCCTGCGTGCCGTAGATGGTCTGCCCGTTGGTGCGGAGCCACGAGCCCATCTCCTCGAGCCGCTCGAGCGCCGCCGCGGGCAGCTCGCCGTCGGGCTGCGGGCCGATGTTGAGCAGCAGGTTGGCGCCGCGTCCGGCCGCACCCGCCAGGTAGCGAATCAGCTCGTCGGAGGATTTGTAGTTCTGGTCCGTAATCTTGTAGCCCCACATGCCGTTCATCGTCTGGCAGGTCTCGAGGGGCAGCTGGCTGATTCCCTGCTCGGAGTAGCCCGCCGTATTCTCGCCCGGCAGGTCGCGTTCGAAGACCTGGGCGTCCTCACCCTCGAAGGGGTCCAGATGGTGGTTGTTGATAATCAGGCAGGCGGGCTGCAGGCGGTGAATCAACGCGTAGAGCTCGTCGAGCCGCCAGTCGAAGTCGGGGTTGCGGTCCTGGTCCCAGACGCCGTCGAACCAGATGGCCCCCACCTCGCCGTAGTTGGTCAGCAGCTCGGTGAGCTGCGCCTTCATGAAGGCGAAGTAGCTGTCGGCGTCCTCCGTCCCTTCGGGGCGTCCCGTGCCGAGCCCCGTGCGGCCGCGCGGGGCATCCTCGCGCCACCAGTCGATGAGCGAGTAGTAGAAGTGGATGCGGATGCCCTGACGGTGGCACTCGTCGCAGAGCTCCTTCAGCACGTCGCGGGCAAAGGGCGTCGCGTCGACGATGTTGTAGGGCGACTGCGCGGTGTGGAACATCGAGAATCCGTCGTGGTGGCGCGTCGTGAAGCAGATGTAGCGCGCCCCGCCTTCGCGGATGGCCGTCACCCAGGCTTGGGCGTCGAATTTGGCCGGATAGAAGCCTCCGGCGAGCTTTTCGTATTCGCGGTAGTTCAGGTCGAGGTTGGTCATCGCCCACTCGCCCTGCGCCAGCATGGCGTAGAGCCCCCAGTGGAGGAAGATGCCGAAACGGGCGTCGGTGAACTGCTGCCGCGAGGCAAGGTTTTCCGGAGTCGGACGGTAGCCGGGCTGGGCTGCGGCCGAGAGCGCGAGCAGCGCGGCGCAGCACAAGGTGCAGAGATGCTTCATTGTCTTGTTCGTTGAGTCGTGACAAGACAAATTTATAAAGATTTTCCCGGATTTCCGCCTCCGGCCGCGAAAGAATTTCCCCGGCGGGGGCCTCGGAGGGGCCTTCCGGGGCCCTTCTGAGGGACTTCGGGGGTGGGAGCGAGGCGCGCTGGCAGGAATGGAGTGGGGCGGTGTGCTGGGCGGAATGGGGTGGGGTGGACGGGCGTGCGGGCGGGGAGCCCCGGCCGGGTTGGCCGGGATGGAGGGGGGCGGACTGACGTGCGGGCGGTGAACCTCGGCTGAGGGGATATGGCGGGAGGTGCTTCGGGCGGAATGGACGGGATGGAATAGGTGCTGGCAGGAATGAAACAGGGCGGCGGGGCGTGCGGGCGGAGCGTTCCGGCCCGGGTGGAATAAGTGGGACGAGGCGCTTCGGCCGGGTTGGACGGGATGGAAGGGGGCGGAAGGGCGTGCGGGAGGGAAGCCTCGGCCGGGGAGGAAATGGGGGGCGGTGCGCTTGCAGGAATGGAGTTGGGCAGCGGGATGTGCGGGCGAGGCGTTCCGGCTCGGCTGGAATAAGTGGGACGAGGCGCTTCGGCCGCCTCCGGGACCGTTACCGGCCTTTTTGGCCGCCGCTTCGGGCCGCCCCTCGCCGCCTCCGGGCCGTTCCCTGCGCCCTTTGCCGCCGCCTCGGACCTCTTGCCGCCTCGGGCCTCTCGCTGCCGCCGGGGCCGTTACCGGCCTTCCTGGCCGCCGCTTCAGGCCGCCCCCTGGGGACGGAGTCCGCGGGTCCGTGCGGCGCGCCGCTCGGCAAGCCACATCCCGCAGAGTATCAGCGCCGCGCCGGCAAGCGCCGCACCGGTGATGCGCTCCCCGATGAAGAGCGCCGCCGTGAGCATCGTCACCAGCGGATTGAGGTAGATGTAGTTGGTCATCTTGACCATCCCGATGTGTCGGGCCGAGGCGTTCCAGAGCAGGTAGCAGAGCATCGAGGCGACGATGCCCAGAAAGAGCAGGTTGCCCCAGACGGCCGGCCGTGCCAGAATCTCCCACGTGACGGCAAACGGCCGCAGCAGGAAGACCGGCAGGATGGTCACCACGCCGTAGAAGAAGACCTTGCGGGTGATGAAGAGCGCCGGGTAGCGCTCGCCGATGCGCTTGAGCAGCAGCGAGTAGCAGACCCACGAGAGCGAGGCGCCCAGCGCCAGCAGGTCGCCCTTCGGCTCGAGGTGGAGGATGAAGCGCCCGTTGAGCACCACCAGCGTCATCCCGGCAAAGGCGATGAGCGACCCGACGGCCTGCCGGCGCGACATCCGCTCGCTGCGGTAGAGCGAGCTGAGCAGCAGGGCGGTCCACAGCGGCGCCGTGCAGACTATCAGCGAGACGTTCGATGCCGGCGAGAACTCCAGCGCCATGTTCTCGGTCAGGAAGTAGAGCGAGCCCCCCGTGACGCCGGCCGCGGCGAGCATCGCCTCGTCGCGCAGGCTGTCGGCCCGGAGCTTCGCGTGCGACAGGGCCAGCAGCAGGATGTAGGCCGCGGCAAAGCGCATGAGAAAGATTTCGGCCGGGGTGAGCGAGTTGGCTATCAGCACCTTGGTCGACACGAAGGTGGCCCCCCACACCGTGACGCAGAAGAGCGCCGCGAGGTGGTAGCGGTATCGGGTCGTGAGCTTCATTCGGGGTTTCATGCGGGGCCAAAATTACGGTTTTTCGCGACAGAGTGCAATTCTTGAGGGGGAAATCCCCTTTTTTTATTTCTTTTTTTCTATCTTTGCGTGCTATTGTGTGTAATGACAATAATTACAACAAATAACAACAAATTTTTTTCAACCAAATGCAAAGTAAAGGCTTTATTAAACTCATCGCGGTCCTTCTGGCGCTCGCGTGCGTTTACCAGCTCTCGTTTACGTTCAAGACACGTAGCGTAGAGAAGAAGGCGGCCGAGTATGCCGCCTCGTTCGACCTCGACCACCAGGCCGAGGCCGAGCAGCACTATCTGGATTCGGTGCAGAACCAGCCCGTCTTCAACATGGGATTCAAGTCCTTCACCTACAAGGAGTGCAAGGAGAAGGAGCTCAACCTGGGTCTCGACCTCAAGGGCGGTATGAACGTCATGCTGGAGGTGCAGGTCGAGGATGTGGTCAAGGCTCTGGCCGGCGACAGCCAGAACGACCCCGCCTTCAAGGAGGCCATCGCCGAGGCGAACAAGGCGCTCCACGACGGTTCGTCGAAGGACTACATCGGTGACTTCGTCAAGGCCTACCAGCGCCTCTCGAACGGTGCGCCGCTGGCCGCCATCTTCGTGAGCCCCGACTGCAAGGACATCACGCTCGAAAGCTCCGATGCCGACGTGGAGAAGATGCTCAAGTCGGAGACCGACGCCGCCATCGCCGCCTCGTTCAACGTACTGCGCAGCCGTATCGACCACTTCGGCGTGACGCAGCCCAACATCATGCGTCTGCCCAACTCGCACCGCATTCTGGTCGAGCTGCCGGGCGTGAAGGAGCCGCAGCGCGTGCGTAACCTGCTGCAGGGTACCGCCTCGCTCGAGTTCTGGACCACGTACGACGCCAACGAGGTATTCCCCGCGCTGAACGCCGCCGACCAGCTGCTGCGCAAGGAGCTGACCGCTGCCGCCCAGAGCACCGGGGCTGCCGAGGCAACCGAGGCAACCGAGACTACCGAGCCGGCCGCCGCCGATACCACCGCCGCAAACGAGGGCCTGCTGGCCCAGGTGGCCGCCGCCGACTCGACGGCCCAGAGCGACGCCGCCGTTGCCCGCAGCCGCTTCACGGCCGAGGAGCACCCGCTCTTCGCGGTGCTCGACCCGACCTATGCGGGCGGTGCCGTCGTTGGCTCGGCCTACAAGGCTGACATGGCGACCGTCAACCAGTATCTGGCCATGCCCGCCGTACGCGAGCTGCTCCCGGCCGACATCATGTTCAAGTGGGGCGTCAAGGGCGACCCGCAGAAGGATGGCCGCTATGACCTCTACGCCATCAAGGTGGCTACGGCCGACGGCAAGGCTCCGCTCGACGGCAGCGTCGTTGTGGATGCCGTCGAGCAGTATGCTCAGCGCGGCGCCGAGGCCGAGGTTTCGATGACCATGAACGGCGAGGGCGCCCGCGAGTGGGCCCGCCTGACGGGTGAGAACATCGGCAAGTGCATCGCCATCGTCCTCGACGGATATGTCTATTCGGCACCCGTTGTCCGCACCAAAATCGACAAGGGTACCTCCGCCATCACGGGCGGCTTCTCGATTCAGGAGGCCAAGGACCTTGCCAACGTCCTCAAGTCGGGCAAGGTGCCCGCTCCGGCCAAAATCATCCAGGATACGGTCGTAGGTCCGTCGCTGGGTCAGGCCTCGATTAACGCGGGTATGCTCTCGTTCGTCGTCGCCTTCATCCTCGTGCTGCTCTACATGGGCCTCTTCTACAAGACGGCCGGCTGGATGGCCGACATCGCACTGCTCTGCAACGTCTTCCTGCTGATGGGCGTGCTCGTCTCGTTCGGCGCCGTGCTGACGCTGCCCGGTATCGCCGGTATCGTGCTGACGATGGGTATGGCCGTCGACGCCAACGTCATCATCTACGAGCGCATCAAGGAGGAGCTGCGCGGCGGCAAGGGGCTCTCGCTGGCCATCAAGGAGGGATTCTCGAAGGCCTACTCGGCCATCATCGACGGTCAGCTGACCACCATCATCACCGGTATCGTCCTCTTCATCTTCGGTAACGGTCCCGTGCAGGGCTTCGCCACGACGCTTATCATCGGTATCATCACCTCGGTATTCTGCGCCATCTTCATCACGCGCATGCTCATCGAGTGGGTGGTTGCCAAGTGGGGCTCGATTTCCTTCTCGCACAAGTGGTCGGAGAACTTCCTCAACAATACCCACTTCGACTTCCTCCGCGTGCGTAAAATCAGTTACGCGGTTACCATCGTGCTGATGCTCCTCTCGTGCATCTCGTTCTTCGTCCGCGGTCTGAACCTCGGCGCCGAGTTCACCGGCGGCCGCGCCTATGTGGTCCGCTTCGACAAGGCCGTCTCGGCCGAGGAGGTGCGCAAGAACCTCGGTGAGGTCTTCGCCCGCCAGGCCGATGCCGACGCCGCCTCCATCAGCTTCGAGGTGAAGCAGTACGGCAACGAGAACCAGATGCGCATCGTGACGCAGTACCGCTACGACGATACGTCGGACGAGGCTACGGCCGAGGTAGAGAAGATTATCTACGAGGCCATGAAGCCGCTCTACTCCTACGACATCACCTTCGAGCAGTTCCGCAACACGCAGACCGACCTGAACGGTATCCTGACGGCCGACAAGATTGGCCCCTCGATTGCCCAGGACATGACGTGGAACGCCATCTATTCGGTGCTCTTCTCGCTCATCGCCATCGGTCTCTACATCACCTTCCGCTTCAAGCGCTGGCAGTGGGCCACGGGCGCCACGGTCGCTCTGGCCGTCAATGCGCTCTTCATCGTCGGCCTCTTCTCGATGTTCTACGGCATCCTGCCCTTCAACCTTGAGGTGAACCAGGCCTTCATCGCGGCCATCCTGACCATCATCGGTTACGCCATCAACGACACGGTGGTCGTCTTCGACCGAATCCGCGAGTACATGGGCCTCTACCCGAAGCGCAACCTGAAGGAGAATGTCAACAACTCCATCAACTCGACGCTGTCGCGTACCATCAACACCTCGGGTACGACGCTCGTCACGCTGATTGCCATCTTCCTCTTCGGCGGTGAGACCATCCGCGGCTTCATCTTCGCCCTCATCGTGGGCGTGGTAGTCAGTACGGCCGCCACCATCTTCATCGCTACGCCGATGGCCTACGACCTGATGCGCAAGCGTGCCAAGATTGACAAGGAGTAACCTCCCGACCGCTCCGCGCGGCTGCAATAAAAAGGACTGTTTCCGTTTGGGGCAGTCCTTTTTATTTTTATCTTTGCAACGGGAATCCCTTTTTCGCGGAACGCTATGGAAAATTTGTGGAAACGTCTTCGCCGCTACGTCTCGCCGGTGTTTCTGGCGCTGCTCGTCGCGTCGTTCATCCTCTGGTACATCGCCAAACTGAGCTATACCTATACCACCTCGCAGGTCGTCAGGATCGATGTCGACGGGCAGACCTTCGACGTGACCTGCACGGTCGAGGGCGTGGGTACGAACCTCTTCGGCTACCGGGTCTACATGCGCAAGAAGTCGCGCATCCCCCTCTCGGAGCTCAAGTACGAGCCCTCGCACGAGGAGGGCCACGAGGGGAAAATCATCATCGACCCCCAGTCGCTGCAGAACGCCCTGTCGGTGAAGTTCAGCGACATCAAGATTGTCTCCATCGACCGCATTCCCGAAATCAACATGCCCGAAGAGGACAAGAAGCGATGATGAAGGTCGGCATAACGGGAGGAATCGGAAGCGGCAAGAGTACGGTCTGCCGCCTCTTTGCGGCGCGGGGCGTGGCGGTCTACGACAGCGATGCCGCCGCCAAAAGGCTGATGGCCGGGCCGCTGCGCGGGGCCGTCGAGGCGCGTTTCGGCGCGCAGGCCTACCGCGACGGGGTGCTCGACCGCCGTTATCTGGCCGGCATCGTCTTCCGTGACCGGGAGGCGCTGCAGGCGCTTGATGCGATTGTCCACCCCGCCGTGATGCGCGATTTCGAGGCGTGGGCCGAGGCGCAGCAGGGCGACTACGTCGTTCTGGAGAGCGCCATCCTCTTCGAGGCGGGGCTCGAGAAGTCGGTCGACCGCACAGTGGCCGTGCTGGCCCCCGAGGCCCTGCGCATCCAGCGGACCTGCCGCCGCGACGGCACCGATGCCGAGTCGGTGCGGCGCCGCATCGCCGCCCAGATGAGCGACGACGAGCTCCACGCACGTGCCGACCATACGATTGTCAACATCCGCGAAGAGGAGCTGGCGCCTGCCGTCGAGCAGCTCGACCGCCTCTTCCGCCTCGAAGCACGACACCATGACGCTTGACCTTTCGCGCCCCCGGGTGATGGCCATCCTGAACGTCACCCCCGACTCCTTCTTTGCGGGCAGCCGCATGAGCTGCGCGGAGGCCGTCGAGGCCCGCATCCGCGAGGCCGTGGCCGAGGGGTGCGACCTGCTCGACGTGGGGGGCTACTCCTCGCGTCCGGGCGCCGACGAGGTCGACGTCGGGGAGGAGTGGCGGCGCGTGGAGCTGGGCCTTGCCGCCGCGCGGCGGCTGGCGCCCGACCTTCCGCTCTCGGTCGACACCTTCCGCAGCGAGGTGGCCGCCCGTGCGCTGGAGCAGTTCGGACCTCTGATAATCAACGATATATCGGCCGGTGAGCTCGACCACGGAATGTTTGCCGTCGTCGCCGCCCACGATGCGCCCTACATCGCCATGCACATGAAGGGCGACCCCAAGAGCATGCAGTCGCTGACCGACTACCGGCGCGACATCGTCACCGAGGTGGTCGACTACCTCCGCCGGCGGGTAGGGGAGATGGAGCGGGCGGGCATCCGCGCCGAGCGGATTGTGCTCGACCCGGGCTTCGGCTTTGCGAAGACCGCCGGGCAGAACTTCGAGCTGCTGGCCGGGCTGCACCGCCTCTGCGCCGAGGGTTATCCCGTGCTGGCGGGGCTGTCGCGCAAGTCGATGATATACCGCACGCTCGGCACGACGCCCGACGAGGCGCTGCCGGGGACCATCGCCCTGGGGTGGGAGTGCCTGCGCCAGGGTGCCTCCATCCTGCGCGTGCACGACGTCCGTGAGGCGGTCGATACGGTGCGTCTCTTCGAGGTCTTCGAGCGCTGCCGGGGCTGACGCTCCGTCCGGGACCGGGGGCCGCTGCGGGGCTGCCGGGCAGCGGGGCAGTGAAGGGGAGCGAGGCCGGGGGACCGCCGCGGGGCAGTGAGGCCTGTGGAGGCAGCGGAGCCAGTGGGGCCGTGGAACTTGAGAGGCCGGCGTGGCCGACGGGGCCTGTGGGGCTGCCGCTTGCCGAGAATCAGAACAGAATTTGAAACGATGATACGGGTAACGGACATACACAAGCGTTACGGAACGCTCGAGGTGCTGCGGGGCGTCTCGCTCGAGGTGCACCGCGGCGAGGTGGTGACCATCGTCGGGGCCAGCGGCGCCGGCAAGACCACGCTGCTGCAGATTATGGGAACCCTCTCGCGTCCCGACTCGGGGCGGGTCGAAATCGACGGCACGGACCTCTTCGCACTGGGCGACAAGGCTCTGTCGCGCTTCCGCAACGAGCGCATCGGCTTCGTCTTCCAGTTCCACCACCTGCTGCCCGAATTCACCGCCTTCGAGAATGTCTGCATCCCGGGCTTCATCGGCCACCGCCCCCGACCCGAGGTCGAGCGGCGCGCCGACGAGCTGCTGGCGATGATGGGCCTTGCGGAGCGTCGCGACCACAAGCCGTCGCAGCTCTCGGGCGGCGAGCAGCAGCGCGTGGCCATCGCCCGGGCACTCATCAACTCCCCGGCCGTGCTGCTGGCCGACGAACCCTCGGGCAACCTCGACAGCCGCAACCGCGAGGAGATTCACCGCCTCTTCTTCGACCTGCGCGACCATCTGGGACAGACGGTCGTCATCGTCACCCACGACGAGCATCTGGCCGAGATGTCCGACCGCCGCATCGTCATGAGCGACGGACTCATCTCCGAGGCGCTATGACCCCTTCCGACACCCCTTCCAACGCTTGCTCCGGCGCCCCGACGGGCAGCCGGCAGGAGACCGTGTCCGCCCGTCAGCCGGTTCCGGCGGCGGCTTCCGTACGGAAGGCGACCCGCGGCGATGCCCCGCAGACGGCTGCCGGGCGGCCCCTCGGTGCGGCGGAGGAGGAGCTCCGTGAGCTGCTCGAACGGCTCGCCGACCGCTACAACCGTCCCGAATTCATCGACGACGACCCCATCTCGGTGCCGCACCGCTTCACCGGGCGGCACGACCGCGAGATTGCCGGCCTGCTGGCTGCGACGATTGCCTGGGGCAACCGCCCGACGATTGTGCGCAACGGACACCGGATGATGCACCTGATGGACGACGCCCCGGCCGACTTCGTGCGCAACGCCTCGGAGCGGGAGCTCGCCGGGCTCGGCGCCTTCGTCCACCGCACCTTCAACGGCAGCGATTTGCGCGACTTCGTCCTCGCCATCCGGCGGATGGAGCAGCTCCACGGCGGCATCGGCGCCTTCTTCGAGGCACGCTACGCGGCGACCGGCGACCTTCCGACGGTACTCGCGGAGTTCCGCCGCGAGTTCTTCGCCGCGGAGCATGCGCCGCGCTGCGAGAAGCACCTCTCGTCGATTGAACGCGGGGCGGCCTGCAAACGCCTCTGCATGTATCTGCGCTGGATGGTGCGCCGCGACGCGCGCGGGGTCGACTTCGGCCTGTGGAGCACCATCCCGATGTCGGCGCTGCGCATTCCGCTCGATGTCCACGTGGGCGAGACGGCCCGCGCGCTGGGGCTCCTCACGCGGCGGCAGAACGACTGGCGCGCCGTCGAGGAGACGACCGCCGCGCTGCGCCGCTTCGATGCCGCCGACCCCGTGCGTTTCGACTTTGCGCTCTTCGGCATCGGCGTCGATGCGAAGCGCTCCCTTCACGACCTGCTGCGTTAAACCCCACCGCCGACCATGAGCATCTTCCGATTCAAACAGTTTGCCGTCCGGCAGGAGCAGTGCCCCATGAAGGTGGGCACCGACGGGGTGCTTCTGGGCGCCTGGGCGCGGGTCGGGGCCGACGACCGCCGCATCCTCGACATCGGCACCGGAACGGGCCTCATTGCGCTGATGATGGCGCAGCGCGCCCCCGAGGCGGCAATCGAGGGGGTCGACATCGCCGACGTTGCGGAGGCGCGCGCCAATGCCGACGCCTCGCCCTGGGCGGCGCGGCTGAGCTTCCACCGCATGCCGGTTCAGCAGTTCCGTCCCGCGGACGGACGCCCCTATGACCTCATCCTTGCGAATCCGCCCTACTTTGTCGACTCGCTCACCTGTCCCGACGAGGGGCGGACGCGCGTGCGGCATGCCGTGGCGCTCCCCTTCGACGAGCTGCGCGACGCCGTGGTGCGGCTGCTCGCACCCGGGGGGCGCTTTGCGCTGATTCTGCCCCTGGAGGAGGCGCACGCCTTCGACGAGCTCTGCCGCGGCCTGCTTGTCCCCGTGCGCCGCACCGGGGTGAGGACCACGCCGCGGCGTCCGCTCCGCCGCCTGCTGACGGAGTACCGACATGTGGAGGCGGGGGAGCTCCCGTCCGAGTGCGAGAGCGACGAGCTGGTCATCGGCACGGGCGAGCACGAGTGCTATACGGAGTCCTACCGCGCCCTGACGCGCGACTTCTACCTCAAGTTCTGAGTCCGCACCCGGCCCCGCACCCCGGCCCCCGCACCCCGGCTCGCACTCTGGTTCTCTCGCTCCGGTCCTCGCATCCGGTCCTCGCACT
>ULTP01030113.1_pt1 | contig 15855 bp, 12 predicted proteins | sample 1957721 | NCBI WGS metagenome assembly ULTP01 (sample SAMEA4835737, study PRJEB28245) | human gut metagenome | biome: gut microbiome; material: fecal sample | place: Denmark | collected 2008 | reverse complement strand
GCTTTTATTATTTGAATAATAATTATTTAACAACATATTATATTTTAGGTGATTATTTTGAAATATAATTTTTTTGTTTTTTCTATAAAAAAATATTTTTTTACAATACTAATATTAATTTTTCTAATAGGGCTACTTTCCTTTTCGACTAGCAATATACAAGCAGCTAAAGATGGACTTGTTTTATGGGCAGAGGCAGTTGTACCATCTTTATTTCCCTTTTTTGTTGCTAGTAGTTTACTTTGTCAAACAAATATTATTTCAATATTTGGCAAGTATCTTGGAAAATTAATGCGTCCATTATTTAATGTTTCTGGTGAAAGTACAATTGCACTTATTATAGGAGCTATTAGTGGTTATCCTGTGGGAGCTAAAGTTGTATGTCAACTATTAAAGCAAAAAGTTATTAATAAAGATGAAGCTGAAAGATTAGTAGTTTTTTGCAATAATTCTGGGCCTTTATTTATAATAGGTACAATTGGAATTGTTTTATATAACAATAAATATATTGGATTTTTATTATTGTTTACACATATTTTATCAGCAATTTCTGTTGGAATAATTTATAAATTTTGGAGTCCAAATACATATAATAAAAAGATTTCAAAACTGAAAAATAATTATAATCAAAATAATTATATTAAAGAGCAAGATTCAAATTCATTTATTACTTTTAGAAATTTTGGAGAAATATTAGGAAATAGTATTAAAAGTTCTATACAATCCATATTACAAATAGGTGGATTTATTGTTATATTTTCTGTTATTTTATCATTAATAAAAAGCACTAATTTTTTCAATTTTTTGTCAAGTTTTGATACAGTATTTTCAATGCCAAATCATTTTTTTGAAAGTATATTTTCTGGAATACTTGAACTTACTAATGGAGTGAAATTGCTTTCTACTTTGAAGATAGAAACACTTAATATTTTATTTACAGCTTTTCTTCTTGGCTTTGGAGGAATTTCTGTGCTACTACAAGTTTTTAGCATTATTGCAAAAGAGCATTTATCAATAAGACCATATCTTATTGGAAAACTTATTCAAGGTATTATTGCAACTGTATACACATATATTTTCTTATGTTTTCTATAATATAAAAGTATATACAAATTTACATAAATATGCTATAATTATATTATGCATAATTCTTTGTTATAAATTTTATAATTTGGCTTTGAATACCAATTGGTATAGAAGTGTTAACAAGGAGTTGCTATGTACTATAAAACTATGGATTTTAAAGAGGAGGAAATTATATGTCAGAAAAAGTAAACATAGTAAAAGTAAACAATTATGGTAATGTAACGGAAACTAGGATTATGGAAATTCCAGATGGAATTAATGTTAATCCAGGTGATACAATTACTGAAAAAGGTAGGTGTATTATTGTAGAACGGAAGAACTACATGTGCGACATCTATTTAAAAAACAAGTATGATGATACCGTTACAGAAGTTCTTAAAGATTTTGAATTAAATCATAATCCAAGCTGGAATAATCAAAGAATTGAGTATTATAGTAATAAAGTTGCGTTTTTGAATAGCAAAGACTGGGACAATAAGCTCATTAATCTCTGGAATGGAAAAGTAATCGCAGAAGAAACTGAAGAATGCCATTTTTATGGTGTAAAGGCAGAGGTAAGTCCTATTCAAGGATTTGGAGATAGTTTATACATTTTGAACTATTCTTTAGCTATTCCAAACGAGATATATGGCGCAGATCAATATGTTCTAATTGATGAATACGGAAACAGAGTATTACCATCAAAATTTGTAGGTAGACACAAGAAAATCAAAAATGCTTCTGGAATAGGAAATATATTGCTCTTACATTACATTGACACCAGTAAAGAAAAATATGGAATGATTTCGGTTCAAATTGTCGGAGGAGATTATATCGTTAAGCAAATTATTGAGAGGCGATATGATACGGAGTTAGATGTGAATTATCGAGCTTTTGTTAAAGACGTAAATGGAAATATCCATTATCCATGTATCACAGGTACATACGAGGATGAATCCGAAAGAGATATCACTCATTATTACAACGTCTTAGGACAAAGAATAACAGTGAAATAGTACATAGCAAAGAGGGGAAATTTATTTGGCAATGCCTAATGAATTAACCCCTTTACTATTTTATAAAAAACTAATTCTACTACATATAAAACCATAATTTATATCTTTAAGACCATCTAATAAAAAATTTATAAATAAAGTGTACTTGATTTAATTCTACTGGATATTCTTTATTGTCCAATTTAAAATTATAGATATTAGCAACGACTTTATAGCTACTGTTAGTTACTGTGACATTAACAAATTTTTTTAATGTAGTGTTCATAATGAAATACTAAAATTTAATATAGATAATTATCCTGATTACACATATAATAATTGATAAATAAAAAACTTCAGCAATGAAGTTTTTTTATTTTAATCAATTATATTTCATTAATTTACATATAACAATTGAAAAAGTGGTGAAAAAGTAATATAATATATAATCGTTATAAGACAACTAAAATAAAAAGGAGTATATAATGAATTCACTAGTAAAAGTAATTCCAAATGTCAAAAAATTTAATGATTACTTGTTTGAAGTGAAAAAAGGAACAAATCCAATGATGTTATCAGGTTTAACAGATGTTGGAAAAATACATATGGCTTATGCAACAAGATTTTATACAGAAAAGCCTATATGTATAGTAACTTACAATGAACTACAAGCAAAAAAAATAGTTAAAGATTTGGCTTTTTTTGGAGAAACAGTTAGATTTTTCCCTAAAAGGGATGTAATTAGTTTTGATTATTTAGCAGAAAGTAAAGATACTTTATTTAAAAGAATTTCTGTTTTAAATAATATTGTAAAAAGAAAAAATAAAATTATAGTAACAACAATAGAAGCTGCAATGCAAAAAATGATTACAAAAGAAAGTTTATATAAAAATGTAATGCATTTAAAAGTTGGAGACTTCTTTAATTTAGAGCAACTAAAAGAAAAATTAGTATTACTAGGCTATGAAAGATATGACTTAATAGAAGGAAAAGGTCAATTCAGTATTCGTGGAGGAATTGTGGATATAGCAACTTCTAAAAACCATGGTGTGAGAATTGAATTCTGGGGAGATGAAATTGATTCTATTAGAAAATTTAGCATTGCTAGTCAAAGAACTACAGAAATGCTAAAAGAAATAGATATATATCCATCTTATGAATTTTTATTAGAAACAGATGTAAATACTATTTGTGAGAGAATATCAGATAAGAGTTATATAAAACCAATTAGAGAAAAAGTAAATGAAGATATAGAACAAATAAAAAATGGTGAATTCTTAAATAAAATAGATAGATATTTTGATTGTTTTTATGAGAAATCAAGTACATTATTAGACTATTTAGACAATGATTATATAGTTTTTTTAGATGAAATCGAAAAAATAAAAGCTAGAGCTGAAAATATTTCAAAAGATAATGAACATTTAATCCAAGATCTAGTAAGTAAAAACAAATTAATACCTGGAAACTTAATAAAACAAGAAGATTATTTAAAATTTAGTGATACACTAGAAAAAAAGCAAACAATATATTTAGAAAAACAAGATATAGGGTTTGTTGATAAACAAAGTATGCATGCAAAAAGAAACGGATATAGCTTTAGCTATAGGGAGGTCAACTTTTTTCGTAGTTCAATGGATTTACTGTTTCAGGAATTACAAGAAGCAAAAAACAGGGGCAAAGCAACAGTAATCCTTGGTGGAAACACTGATGGCAGTCGAAAAATATCAAATTTATTATTAGAAAAACAAATTGTAAACGACTATAAAGAAATTTTAGAAGATGATGAATTAGCACCAGGGAGTATAACTGTTACTCCTGGTGCTCTATCTGCTGGATTTGAATGTTATGAAATGAATTTACTTGTAATATCTTTAGCAGAAATATTTGAAACGAAACCAAAAAGAGTAAAATCATCATCTGTTTTTAAAGAATCACAAAAAGTAGTATTTGATGATTTAAAAGAAGGAGATTATATTGTTCACAAAGTTAATGGAATAGGACAATATCTTGGAGTAACAACAATTAAAGCTGATAATGTTACTAAAGATTATATTAAATTAAAATATAGAGATGATGATATTTTATATGTTCCAACTAATGCCTTGGATAATATTCGTAAATATGTTGGTTCGGAAAAAGTAGGACCAAGATTAAATAGATTAGGAACAAAAGAATGGGATAAAACAAAAGAAAAAGTAAAGAAAAATTTAAGAGAAGTTGCAGAAGAATTGATACAGTTATATGCTAAAAGACAAAAAATGCAAGGATATGCTTTTTCGAAAGATACTGTTTGGCAAAAAGAATTTGAAGATAGTTTTCCATATTCAGAAACAGATGATCAACTTCGTTGTATATCAGAAGTAAAAAAAGATATGGAAAAACCTAGACCAATGGATAGATTGTTATGTGGAGATGTTGGATATGGAAAAACTGAAGTAGCAATTAGAGCAGCTTTTAAAGCTGTAATGGATCAAAAACAAGTGGTATATTTAGCACCAACAACAATACTTGCACAACAACAATATGAAGAATTTAAAGAAAGAATGCAAGAATATCCAATTAGAGTAGAAATTTTAAATCGTTTTAAAACACCAAAAGAACAAAAAGAAATTATTAAAAAATTAGAACTTGGAGAAATAGATATTTTAGTTGGAACACATAGAGTTTTAAGCAAAGATGTTAAATTCAAAAATTTAGGATTGTTAATTATAGATGAAGAGCATAGATTTGGAGTAAAAGCAAAAGAACAAATAAAAGAATATAAAAATAGTGTTGATGTACTTACAATGACAGCAACACCAATTCCAAGAACACTTCACATGTCAATTGTTGGAATGAGAGATATGTCAGTTATTTATGAACCACCACAAAATAGAAAACCAGTTCAAACTTATGTATTGGAATATGATCCAGAAGTTATAAAAGAAGCAATAACAAAAGAACTAGAAAGAGATGGTCAAGTATTTTATTTATTTAATAATGTAGAGCATATTTTGAAAAAAGCAGAAGAAATAAAAAAATTAGTTCCAGAAGCAAAAGTAGATTTAGCACATGGAAAAATGAGTGGAGCAGAGTTAGAAAGTATAATGCAAGACTTTGTAGATAAAAAGACAAATGTATTAGTATGTACTACAATATTAGAATCTGGTATTGATATACCAAATGCTAATACAATAATAGTAGAAAACGCTGATAGATTAGGATTAGCGCAATTGTATCAGATAAGAGGTAGAGTTGGTCGTTCAGATAAGCAAGCTTATGCGTATATTACTTATAAAAGAGATAAAATGTTAACAGAAGTAGCAGATAAAAGACTAAAAGCAATAAAAGAATTTACAGAATTTGGTTCTGGATTTAAAATTGCAATGAGAGATTTAGAAATTCGTGGTGCAGGAAGCCTAATGGGAGAAGTACAACATGGACATATGGAACAAGTTGGATATGATATGTATTGCAAATTGCTAGATGAAGTTGTAAAAGAAATAAAAGGTGAAGAAGTAGTAGAAGAGGTAGATGTACAAATAGATTTAGATGTTTCAAGCTATATACCAGATGATTTTATAGAGAATTCAAGTATGAAAATTGAAATCTATCAAAACATTGCATTATGCAAAAATGAAGAAGATATAGTAAATGTAACTGATGAGATAATAGATAGATTTGGAAAAATGCCAGATGAAATAGAAAATTTATTAGATATTGCTAGAATTAAAATTTTGTGTAGAGAAAAAAATATATTAAAAGTAATGCAAAAAGATATGAATGTATTATTCTTCTTTGAGCAAGACAGATTTAATATAGATATTGTTGATAAATTAATGAAAACTTTTAGAAATAGAATTAAATTTTCACCAGCTCAAATGCCATATATAACTTTCAAATTACAAGACAAGAAAAACACTTTAGAGGAATGTAAAGAGTTTTTAGGAAAGTTATAATTTAAAATAAAGATAAAAGTAGAAAACAGAAATAAAGTTTAAATTAGAAATGAAAATTAAAGTCGAAAATAAAATGAAAAACCACACTCGAAAGTCTTTCGTGTGTGGTTAAAGTTTTTGATTTTGAAACTTTTTAACTATCATTAAGCAATTTTGGCATTCGGAATAGAGATAGTTAAAGTGTATTCTCCATTCATACCAAACGGAATAAATTTGTTAAATCCGTCTTCATCAAAATTGCTATTTGACAGTACCAAAGCCTCAATTTCTTTTAGTGCATCGTAGCCGAGTGGCACTCCTGTGTAACGAAAACAGATGCTATCTCCTTCGAAGTATGTACTGATTATAGTTTCTCCATGATTCTTTAATACTTCTGATACATTTTTGATGTCTTTCCTATAGTTTTCCATAGTCTTATCTCCTTTTGTTAATGAAAAAATTTATTTTTAAATTTGCGTATTCACTATTTTATCACAAACAAACAAAAAAATCAAGCACTAAATTCGAAATATATTTAGTGTTTTTACTTTATGTTTTAAATTTTTGTATCAAATTTATATCTTTGCAAAGAATAAATAAAAAAGAATTTGAAAAGAGGGAGTTAATTTATATACATATAAAATGAAATATGTTATAATAACAATACTTTATAGAAGAGGTGAAAAAATGGTAATTACAAGTAAAGACAATGAATTTGTAAAGCATTTAAAAAGATTAAAAGAAAAAAAATATAGGGAAGAATTTGGTGAATTTATTGTGGAAGGAGCTAAAATGATTCAAGAAGCAATAGATGAAAAAGCCAAAATAAAACAAATCGTAATTTGTGATGATTGCAAAACACAAGGAAATTTTTCGAGTGAATTTCTTTATGAAATAGCAAAATATGATTGTGTATATGTTACAGAAAAAATATTTTTGCAAATTACAGATGTGATGAATCCACAAGGAATATTAGCTGTAATTGACAAAAAAGTAGATAAATCAGAAATAGATTATACATCTAATTTATTTTTAATATTAGACAATATTCAAGATCCAGGAAATATGGGAACAATACTTAGAACAGCAGATAGTATAAATTTAAAACAAATTATAGTTGCAAAAGGTACAGCTGATTGCTATAATCCAAAAGTAGTTCGTTCAACAATGGGAGCAATTTTCAGAGTAAAAGTAATTGAATGTGAAAACTTAGAAAATGTAGTAAAAGAAATGAAAAAAAGAAAAATTAAAGTTTATGCTACAGACTTAGCAACAGATAAAAGCATTTATGATGTAAATTACAATAAATCAGCAATTATAATTGGAAATGAAGCAAATGGAGTTTCAAAAAATTTACTAGATTTGGCAACTCAAAAAATAAAAATACCAATGATAGGAAAAACAGAAAGCTTAAATGCAGCAGTTGCTACAGGAATTATTTTATATGAAGCTATTAGAAACAGATAACAATAATTATAGCAGAAAGTGTAAGAAATGAACGATATAGAAAATTTGCAAGAAAATGATTACAAAGAATTTTTTGAATGGATTTTAGATAAAACAGTAACAATGGATAAAGAAATAGATTTTACTTTGTGTAGTACACAAAATAATCCTTATATATATTTTCCAAATGAAATAAAACAATTTTTACAAACAAAACCTATGCAAAGATTAAGAAAAGTAACACAACTCGGAAGTGGAATTATAGAAGATTCAAATGCATATCACACAAGATATTCTCATTGCTTAGGAACATATAACAATGCAACTATATTTTATATGCAACAATTTAAGAATCCAAATTGGAGAAAAAGAATTGAGCAAGAAGATCGAAAAATAGAAGTATTAGCAGATATAATGGAAAGTTTACGTCATGATGATGGTCATAATATATTGTCACATTGTTTAGAAAAATTAATAGGTAAAGAATATGGAGCACATGAAATTTTAGGAGCAAGATTTAAGTCAGAATATCCAGAAACGCAAGAAGCTTTAACTAAAATTCATCCAGATTTACTAGCTAATATGCAGAAAGTGTCTGATCCAAATTATCCACTAATCACATTAAGAGAAGGAAATGTGGATTTTGATAGATTAGATTTTATGGCAAGAGATATGTTTCATTTAGGTGAACTTGATGAAAGAGAACTAGTAGATAGATTAATAACAAATAGTTCAATCCAAACTATAATAAATAATGGTAAAAAACAAGAAGGTGTAGTATATGAATATGAAGCTTTGCCAGATATAGAAAAATTTTTATCTGCAAGAGCAAGAAATTATCAAATTTTTTATAGTTCAAATACAAGAAAAGCCTATGATATTTTAGAAGAACAATTTTGTAGAAGATTTGTAAAGTCTGATGAAGTAGTTGGAAAAGATTTGAAAAATTATTTACAAAATTGTATTGAACATGGTGGAAAAGGAATAGATTTAAACGAATTTTTAGAATGGAATGATATGAGATATTTTAATGAATTATTTGATATATCATTAAATGCCAAAGATCCAAATTTAAGAAAGCTAGCATTAGATTGTTTACCATCAACTAAAAGTTTATGTTGTTTAGCTTTAGAAATGATTGATCCAAAAGCTACTAAGCCAGAAAATTTAACTGAAACAGAAAAAAATTTTTTGAAAAATATTAAATCAACAATGAAGCCAGAACATCCATTACATGAAGCATTAACAGATAAAAGTATTGAAGAAAAAATAATAAGTGTTAGTTCTAAAGAAAAATTGGATGAGCTAATTACAAAATTAAATCAAGCCAATATAGATACTCAAAATGAAACAGGAATGTATACTTGGCAAAACAAAATAAAGGTATACAATCCAAAAGAACCTATATTTGTAAGAGGTATAAATGGCGACTTATATACATTTGATAAACATCCAGATAAAAAATTAGATATATCACCAAGATATAATTATGGTGCAATGATTTCACCTGCTTTAATGAGAATAAATGGTATTGATGAAAATAAAATAGAACAAGCTAAATCAATATTTGATAATTATGATGCATTATATTCAGGAGAGAAGTTGAGAGATAATAATCGAGCAAGAAAATTTAAAGTTGGGAATAGCCCATATATTCCAGAATATCAAAGTACACCACCAAGAAAATATACAACTTTTGAAGATATAGAATATTAATGCATACAAAGAATAAATTTAAGCATTAATAGTATGTTGGTATGAAGTTTTTAGATTATATTTTGTACCAAATAGTTGATAATAAAAAAGATAACACAATTTTAAATTAGTGTTATCTTTTTGCATTATTCATCCGTAGTTTGCTCATCATTTTCAGAAACAACAAGTAAATTAAATATTTCAGGATAAATTGATGAAGCATTATTATTCCAATTATTAACAATTTTTTTTGCTTGGTCACGAGAACCGGCATTTAATTCTAAGTGGAATATTGTATTATTATTTTCTATAATTTTACAAGTTACAGAAAAGTCAGTTTCTGTAATAGGGCTGTATTCTGCAGATATTGAATATTTATCTTTTATAGTTTCAAAATTTTCTTTGAATTTGCTATCGACTTTAAGTTTTAAAATACCAGGTAAAATATCTAAAGTAAGACTTAAAGCTTCCTTTCCAGCATCAGTTAATTCGTAAATATCATCATTTTCTTTTTGATATTTATTTAAATAATTATCTTCTAATAGGTCTAACAAAAATTGTTCAAAATAAAAATAATTCATATCTAATATAGAAACTACTAATTCTAGTAATTCATTATGAGATATTGATTTTCCTACTTTATTTAATATATATAAAATTAAAACTTTGCTTTCTGCAAGAGATTGGTCATCTGAGTTTAGTTTCAAAATAATTCCCCCTTAATATTACTTTAGACATTATATCATGAATTTATAAAATTTCAACATCAAAAATTGTCAAAATAAGTATGAAATTGACAAAATTAAATTTGAAATACAAAGATATAATTATTGAAAAATAGAGTATAGATTGATATAATTGCATAGAAAATAAAATTTTGGAGGGAAAAATGGAAAACAAATTTGAATGGAATTTTGAAGAAATTTATAAAGATGAAAAAGAATTTGAAGCAGATATAGAATTATTAGAAAAACAAACAGAAGAGATAATTAAATTAAAAGGAACTCTTTCAAACAGCAGTAATTTAATATTAGAATGTTATAAAAAATTAGAAAAAGCGTTAATTTTAGAAGAAAAAATTTATGCTTATGCAATGCTTAAATATCATAAAGATATGAGTGATGTAAAAAGCATTAAATTATTTAAGAGTGTAGAAAAAGTAGTAACAGATTTTTCAGAAAAAATAAGTTTTATATCACCAGAGATTAGTAAAATAGATGATGAAACATTAAGGAAATATTTAGAAGAAAATGAAGAACTAAGAAATGAATTCAAAAAATCTATTGAAGATATTATTAAAGAGAAAAAACATATTTTAACAGAAGAAGTTGAAAGAGTTTTGGCAAAATATTCAGAAGTATTTGGAGCATCAGAGAATGCTTACGATATTTTTGTTGATACAGAATTAGATTTTCCAGATGTAGTAACTAAAGATGGGGAAAAATTAAAAGTTACACATGGTACTTTTTCTAAATATTTAATGGATAAAGATAGAGATATTAGAAAACAAGCTTTCAATTCAATGTATTCATTATATAAAAGACACGAAAATACAATTACAGAATTATATTTAGCAAGAGTAAAACAACGTACAATTTCTGCTAATTTAAGAAATTATGAATCATCTTTAGATTCAGCTACAAATAATGATGATTCAAATGTAAAAGTTTATGAAACTCTACTAAAAGAAGTAAATAAGAATTTAGACTTAAATAGAGAGCATATAAAATTGAAAAAAGATTTATTAGGTGATGATGAATTTCATATATATGATGTATATGTAAATACTCTAAATGTAGAAGAAAAAAATATTCCTTATGAAGAAGGAAAAGAAATTGTTTTAAAAGCATTAGCTCCAATGGGAGAAGCTTATATAAATATGTTAAAAACAGCATTCGACAATCGTTGGATTGATGTATATGAGACACCAAATAAAAGAAGTGGTGCATATAGTATGGGAATACATGCAGTACATCCATTTGTATTGCTAAATTATCATAATTCATCAAGAGATGTGTCAACTGTTGCACATGAATTAGGACATGCAATGCACAGTTATTATTCTAGTCATTCTCAAAATGCAATTAATGCTAATTATACAATAATGGTTGCAGAAGTTGCTTCAACAGTTAACGAGATTTTACTTGCAAATTATTTAATTAATAATGAAAGTGATTCAAATAGAAAAGCTGCTTTAATAAATGAACAACTAGATACAATAAGAGCAACTTTATATAGACAAACAATGTTTGCAGAATTTGAAAAAGAAGTTCATGCAAGAATAGAAAAAGGTGAAAGTTTAACATCAGAAAATTTGGATTCTATATATTACGAATTAGTAAAAAAATATTTTGGAGATGCTGTTATAGCAGATGAAGAAATAAAATATGAATGGGCTAGAATTCCACATTTTTACAGCTGTTTCTATGTATATAAATATGCTACTGGAATTACATCAGCAATTGTAATTGCAAGCAATATTTTAGCAAATAAAGAAGGATATGTAGAAAGATACTTGAATATGCTTAGCAAAGGTGGAAGTATTGGTTCATTAGATTTACTTAGAATGGTAGATGTTGATTTGGAAAAAGAAGAAACTTATGAGCAAGCTTTTGATTATTTCAGAAAAAATTTAGAAGAATTAAAAAGATTAACAAATAATAACTAAAAAATATAGAAATTTCACATAAAAAACATAATAGTATTATAAAATGCAAAAAAATAAAATAAAGCATTTGTTGCTTGAAATGGAGCTATATATGAGTGATTTAACAATTTTAGTAGTAGATGATGAATCTAGAATGAGAAAATTAATAAAAGATTTTTTAAAACAAAAAGATTTTAATATATTAGAAGCAGAAGATGGTGAAGTAGCTTTAAAAGTATACAATGAAAATAAAGATAAAATAAATCTAATATTACTTGACGTAATGATGCCAAAACTAGATGGCTGGTCTGTACTTAGACAAATTCGTCAAGAAAATAAATCTATTCCTATTGTAATGTTAACAGCAAGAACAGAAGAACAAGATGAGTTGTTTGGATTTGAACTTGGAGTTGATGAATATATAGCAAAACCATTTAGCCCTAAAATACTTGTGGCAAGAGTTGAAGCAATTTTAAAAAGAACAACAAAAGAAGAAAAGAAATTAAAAGATTATGATGGAATTGTTATAGATAATGAAGGAAGAACTGTATCTGTAGATGGAAAAACAATAGAATTGAGTTTTAGAGAATATGAACTCTTAAAATATCTATTAGACAATGAAAATATAGCATTATCTAGAGATAAAATATTAAATACAGTTTGGAATTATGATTATTATGGAGATTCTAGAACAATTGATAGTCATATCAAAAAAATAAGACATAAACTAGGAAAAAAAGGTAAACATATACAAACAATTAGAGGAATTGGATACAAATTCGAAATAAAAAAATAAAATTTATATGTAATAGAAGAGGCTAAAATGAAAAAAATATTTAGATCAGTTCATGCTAAATTATTTATAACAGTATGTGTAATAATGCTTATGACAATTCTTTTTTTGATTGTTGTAAATAGTGTAATGCTAGAAACTTTTTACTACTATAATAAAAAAGTTAGTTCTTTGGAATTGTATGAATATATAAAACAAAATGTCAATAGTGAAAAAACAGAAAGTTTTCATAAAGAATTAGAGAAAATATCTGTAAATAATAACTTTGATATAGAAATTGTAAATAGCAATAATGAAATTTTATATACAACAGATGGAAATTTTGTGGAAAATTTTGGTGAAATTAAAGAAATAAAATATAAAGTAAAATATAGTATTTTTAATAGAACTGAGATAATGTATTCTGATGATGGAGTTACAATTCGTAGGACACAAGACAAAACAAATGGAATTAATTTTATTTTGCTAGAAGGTAAAATGGAAAATGGAAATAGAGTTTACATTAGAATGCCAATTAACACAATAAAAGAAAGTGCAAATATTTCAAATAAATCATTATGGGTAATTGCAATTGTATCTGTAAGTGTTAGTGGTCTTATTATAATGGTTACGACAGAAAAATTTACCAAGCCAATTGAAGAATTAAATGATATAGCAAATAGAATGACAAAATTAGATTTTAGTAGAAAATATAGGATTCAAGATAATGATGACGAAATAAATGAGCTTGGTAAAAGTATAAATACTCTTTCTGATACTTTAGAAGACACAATTGATAAATTAAAGAAAAATAATATGGAACTTGAAAAAGATATTGAAACAAAATCTAAAATTGATGAAATGAGAAAACAATTTATTTCAGATGTATCACATGAACTTAAAACTCCAATTGCTTTAATACAAGGATATGCAGAGGGATTAGTAGAAAATGTAAATACTGATGAAGAAAGTAGAAATTTTTATGCAGAAGTAATTTTAGATGAAGCAAATAAAATGGATGTAATGGTAAAAAGACTTTTAGAATTAATGAAGCTAGAATATGAAGATAGAGAATTTAATAATAAAAATTTTGATATTGTTGAATTAATAAATGAAGTAATAAGAACTTCAAATGTAGTAATTAAAGAAAACAATATTGAAGTTGAGTTTAAAGAAAAAGAGCCAATTATTGTTTATGCTGATGACTTTTATATAGAACAAGTAGTAAATAATTATTTTACAAATGCATTGAAAAATGTTGAAAAAATTAAAAACAAGAAAAAAATTAAGATTTCAATAAAACAAGCTAAAGATGAAAATAAATATAGAGTTTCTGTATTTAATACAGGAAAAAATATTGATGAAGAAAATATACCTAGAATTTGGAATAGATTTTACAAAGTTGATGAATCAAGAGATAGATCAAAAGGTGGTCATGGTATTGGGTTGTCTTTAGTTAAAGCTATTTTGAACAAATACAATAATAGTTATGGCGTAAAAAATAAGCAAGATGGGGTAGAGTTTTATTTTGAAATTGATAAAGAAAAAGCTTAAAATTTAGTTTTGTTAAATATATTGACAATTATAATTCTTATTTATAGAATATAAGAAAAATATGAAAGGATATAAAATAAATGAAAAACCTTCAAAGCCTTGTGACTGTACACACACACACACACACACACACGAGTATCTTTAATAGAAGATAAAAATAGTAAAAGATTAACATTACAAAAAGTAATGTTGTTTTTGATATAAATAAATAGTTTAATTTTTAAAAGAGAGAAATATTATGAATGTAACATTACTCTCTTTTTGTTATGTTTGATTCTTTAATACAAAATGGAATATAAGGGGAAAATAATATGAGGAAACAAAAAGGAATAACTTTAATAACTTTAGTAATTACAATTATAATGTTATTAATTTTAGCACGGTATAAGCATTAATTTAATGATAGGGCAGAATGGAATACTAAAAAAGGTTAAAAAAGCGAAACAAGAAAATTATAAAGCTGCAAATGAAGAACAATTAAGATTAGAAATAAATGCTTCGTTAATGTCAGAAAAATGGGATGGTAGCATTGCAAATAGTTTTCATGGTGGAACAGGAACTGAAAGTAATCCATATCAAATATCAAATGGTGCAGAACTTGCATATTTTGCTCAAAATAAAGAAAATTATTCAAAATTTTTTGAATTGACACAAAGTATTAATTTAGGAAATTTAGAATTTTCGCCAATTGGAATTCTTCTAGAAGATGAGAATGTGATTTGTTTTAATGGCCATTTTAATGGTAATGGATTTGTTATTTCAAATATAAAAATCAATAGATGTGAGAATTGTGTAGGATTTTTTAGAGCAAATTTAGGAATAATAGAAAATTTAAATTTATATAATGTTAATATTTCTGGAAAAAATACTGTTGGTGGAATTGCAGCTGCAAATTATGAAGGTATTATAAAAAATTGCAAAGTTATAGATGGAAATATATTTGCAACAAATTCATATGTTGGTGGAATTGTTGGAAAAGTGTATTCTACAAATGCATCAGTAGAAAATTGCGAAAATAGAGCAGTTGTTTCTGGGATAGATAGCGTTGGAGGAGTATGTGGTGTTTTGCAATGTGGAAAAATTATCGGATGTACAAATTCATGGAATATTACTTCGACACAAACAGAACGATTGGCAAGTCCAGCAGGAGGAATTGTGGGAGATTGCTATCCGGATATAGGAGATTGTTACATTGATAGTTGTGTTAATACAAAAGATGCAACGGTATCTTCTAGTATACAAGGAGCGGGAGGAATTGTTGGAAGAATTTATAATTTTGATAAAAATGTGTATATAAATAATTGTTCTAATTATGGATCAATAACTTGTAAATCACTTATAGGATTAGGAATGGCAGGAGGAATTGTTGGAAATATGAATTGTGGTAATATATCCAATGTATATAATTCAGGAACAATTACAGTAGGAAATAATGATTCTAATGATAGGAATGGAGGAATTATTGGTAATTATAAAAATGGCATTATAAAAAAAGCATACAATACTGGAAAGTTAAATGGTGGATGTTATATAGGTGCTATAATAGGTAAAAGTTTTTCTTCCAATGTAGATATAGAGAATTGTTATTATACTAATTCTGAATTATTAGGAATTGGAAATTTAAATATCTCTAGTATAGGAAGAATTGAAAGAGTAAATTATATGTTTGAAAATTTAGAAGATTTTTTAGAATGGAGAAACTAATATGAAAAATAAAAAAAATTTTATTTTAACATTTTTGGCTATAATTATAATTATATA